>Ga0206844_10304_pt1 | contig 13610 bp, 17 predicted proteins | sample Alteio_BWOrgCont_22_FD_152907 | JGI IMG/M metagenome (GOLD analysis project Ga0206844, IMG submission 152907) | Enriched cells from forest soil in Barre Woods Harvard Forest LTER site, Petersham, Massachusetts, United States -... | ecosystem: Environmental > Terrestrial > Soil > Temperate forest >...
AAACAATTGAAGCGCCCACGGACGGCCATACGATTTCCCCCCCATTGAATAGAACTAAAAAGCAGTATTTTTCTACTACAGAGGAAATGATGTTCATCTCGAAACCTGTTAATCGCATTGCAGAATGAGCATCCAGAAATACAACAAGATGTTCAAAATAGGGGTTGTGAGCCTTTCACTACCGGTTTATGATTATAAAAAACCTGATAACAAATCAAGAGAGCTGAAAATACAGGCTGGGATAGAATATCTGACTCGGAACGGGTTTGAAGTTTTGATTGGCAAGTCAACATTTAATAGGCCATCTTTGGGGTATAAGGCAGCAAGCATTAAGGACAGACGGGACGACCTTCATCAGATGTTTTTGTCTAATAAGGTAAACGTAATAATGAATACGATTGGTGGTTATTGCGCCAATGAAATTCTTGAATCCTTAGATTACGACATGATCGAGAAGAATCCGAAGGTTTTCGTTGGGTTTAGTGATATTACGGCTATAAACCTTGCGCTATTCACTAAATCAAAAATAAGAACGGTGAATGGCATGCATCTTGGAAATCACTTAGATAATCAAAATGCTTTCTTTTCATTGTTCAGCCTGTTGAATAATGAAGTTTCAGAGCTGCACTCTTCAAAATACATTTGGGAAAACGACATTGCAAATACGCTTAGGCAACCTGGCGAAATAGAATGTTTAAAAGGGAAAAAAACTTCATCAGATGGATGGTTAATTGGGGGAAATTTGAGCACGTTTTGCCTTATGCTGGGAACTGAATACGTGCCGGATTTCTCCGGCTCAATTTTATTGCTAGAATATGATAAAGAAGAAGCCAACTGTTTACCATCCTTAGAACGGCTGATGTGGCAAATTAGGCAGAATGGCATCTTTAAACGCATTAATGGACTGGTGTTTGGACAACTTCAAAATGAAGTAATGGCACAAGAAACTGATTATGACAAAATAGAAAGAATCTTAAGAGATGTTACTGAGGGCTATGATTTCCCGGTATTATTTAACGCACCATTTGGCCATTTTTATCCCACCTGGCAAGTTGTCAATGGTTCTAAAATATCTATATTAACAACCGGAAATATTAAAATAAATATTAAGAATTAACTTAGAAAAAGGAGGCCATGTATAGTATCATTCCCTATTTGGACGAGTATAAAGCTCAATATTGCTACTTATTTAGTGCAACCTGGATGGGTGAGCCGTATGGCGAGATTTTTACAGAAGAAGAGATTCTTAAGAGTTTAAATGAAAATAAAAACTTCCTTTATATACTTTTAGGAAATGAAAATGATGAGATAATGGGTTTTGTTGGAGGTAGACCCCTCGCAGATAATTGTTCATTTTTTTTAAACGAAAGCATAACCCCAATTTCTTTTCAATCGGCTTTTTATATATCTGAACTTGTAGTAGCCGAAAAACAAAGAAGATGTGGGTGGGCTCATCCATTAACGCTTTTTCTTGTCAGCGCTGCTAGGGTTCAAGGATATAATCAATTTGTTCTCAGAACCCATTCTGACCCTAATAATCCTGCACAGAGGCTTTATCGCAAACTTGGTTTTGAGACGAGAAATATTTTGGATGGGAACTTGCATGGCATTATTACCGAACAGAGCAGAATTGATAGCCGCCCTACAAGTGATTTTAGGATTTATTTTTACAAAGAATACTAATGAAAATAGCAATGGACGAAATATTATATATGTTGCTCTCTGTATTTGGATTTGTCTCATGGGCTTATTTTCAGTACTGTTTTGCTTATAGTGCAAATCAAAGCCTGCAAACTCGTCTTTTATTTCCAATAATAGTGCCTTTTTTAGCAGTAGTCTTTGTATTTATAGGCTATGTATTTAAGTTTAATCAGATACCCTGGGCACTAACACAACCAATCACTTTAAAAAACTCGGTATTTATATTAATAGCATCTTTAGGGTTGGCTCTGGGATATTTCTTTTACATGAGAGCGATTTCGATCAGTAAAGACAATGCGATATTAATAGCAGTTTTTAATGTAGTTATTGTAACTCTTCTTTTCTTTGTTTCAAGATATGATAATGGTAAAATAAAATGGGAATTCAGGGCTTCGCTTCTTGAAAAAATAGGGGTTGGCATTACAATAGTTGGAGTAATAATAATGAAATGGGGTGTCGTGTATCCACAAATAGATAAACTTATAAAGCAATGGCAAAAATAGAACCAAGAATTTTCAAAGGGACTAGGGACTTTCTACCCGATCAAATGATTCATCGTGAGGAAATTCTGAAAATAATGCGGTCAGTTTTTCAAAAATACGGTTTCGAACCGATTGAAACCCCGGCTATAGAATATCTTAATGTTCTGACAGGTAAATATGGAGAAGATGCAGATCGCCTTATTTATCGCCTGAACTATAAAACAGGGACAAAAGATGAGGCCGCTTTGCATTATGATCTGACCGTGCCTTTTTCAAGGGTAATAGCAATGAACAAGGATTTGTCAAAACCGTTTAAACGCTATCAAATTCAACCTGTGTGGAGGGCGGATACACCGCAGCCTAAGCAAGGAAGATTTAGGGAATTTTACCAATGTGACGTTGATGCAGTTGGCAGTACGTCAATGTTAGTAGATGCTGAAATTATATGCATTGTTAATGAAATCCTTACAAAATTGGAGTTTAAGGGATTTCTTATCAAAATCAACAATCGCAAGATTCTTAATGGCCTGGTCTCGCATATAGGTTTAGATGGTTCTTGGACGGGAGAAATATGTCGATCTATTGACAAGCTCGATAAGGTATCTTTTGAAGAAGTCTCAAAAGAATTAACAATAAAAGAAGTTCCAGCAGAATCTATTGAAAAGTTGAGGCAAATAACCGGAGGTTCAAACAAAATCACTCTGGCTGATACTCGCGATCTAATGAAGGATATTCCAATTGGTACTGAAGGAGTAACAGAATTGAATAACCTACTTGACTACCTAAATTCAATGGGCATCCCAAAAGAAAATTTTGTATACGACATTACTTTAGCTAGGGGGCTTGATTATTACACAGGGCCAATATTTGAAACAATCTTACCCGCTCATCCTCATATTGGCAGTCTAACTGGCGGAGGTAGATATGATGAGTTAATCGGCAGTTTTAGTGGAATAGACACTCCTGCGGTTGGGACATCTTTAGGATTGGATAGAATTTTTTCAGCGATGCAACAGCTTGGAATGTTAGACAAAGCTCAAACAAGGACTAAAATTTTGGTGACATCCTTTTCTAAAGATACAATTCTTAAAAGCCTACAAATTGCGAGTATTCTCCGCCAAAAAGGAATTAACACAGAAATCTATCATGAACCTGTTAAACTTAAATCTCAATTTACCTATGCCAACAAAAAGGGTATTAAGTTCGTTGTCATCATCGGTGAAGAAGAAATAAAAGACAATAATTTAACAATCAAGAATATGGAAAGTGGGGAGCAAAACACAATGTCAGAGACCAAGTTACTTGAGTGGGCAAAGGTGAATCTATAACCTTCTTTCAAAATTAAATATACGTTTCATATATGAATTCTCCTTTCGAAGAAGATGTATTTTTTGGATTGACCAAAACTCCTAAATCATTGCCTTCCAAATATATTTATGACCATAATGGGGATCAGCTTTTTGAAGCGATTATGGATTTAGAAGAATATTATCCTACGCGATGTGAAACTGAAATAATACAAAATCATTCCCAAGAAATTTTTAAATTGATTGGTTCGGAAAAATTTGATCTTATCGAATTTGGTCCCGGAGATGGCAGAAAAACAGAAATATTATTAAATAGCTTATCACAAAATTTCAGTTCAATTACTTATATCCCAATAGATATATCAGTGAGCGCTATTGAAAATATACATTTGAATTTTCAAAAAGCGTTTCCAGGGTTAAAAGTAAAAGGGATTGCAAATGAGTATATTGCGGCACTGGATGAATTTGAAAAGGAATCCGAGAGAACAAAAGTTATTTTGTTTTTGGGGACAAGTATCGGAAATTTTTCCGAATCCGAACTGGATAAGTTTTTACTCAATGTATCCGGTGAGTTAAAGACTGGTGATTTCTTTTTAGTTGGAATTGATTTGAAGAAAAATCCATTCACGATTCTTTCCGCCTATAACGATAGCAAAGGAATAACCAGGGATTTCAACTTCAATTTGTTAACGAGAATAAACAGGGAGATGGATGCAAACTTCAATATTGCAAACTTTCAGCATTACCCTTTTTATAACATCCAAAATGGCAATGCCGAAAGTTTCCTAGTTAGCACCAAGACTCAAAAGGTTTTTATTTCTAAACTTAACTTAACTATCAATTTTGAAGCATGGGAACCAATACACACCGAAACTTCGAGGAAATATAGTTTGTCTGACTTAAATAATATTGCGGATAAATTTGGCTTCAAAGTCATAAAAAATTTTCTGGACAGCAAGGGTTATTTTGTTGATACCCTTTGGAAAAGAAAGTGATATCATTCTCAAGTTGTAAATAACCGAAACTGAAGTAGATCATCGCTGTGGCCAATACTTAATAATTCCGCTAATAAGATAAACATCGTTTTGATAAGTAGATTGTCCGCCTTCATTTTCAAATCCATGTATACTTATTTCGTTCTTAGATGGTGAATAATCTATATTGTAATCAACATTTATTAAAAAATTCTCTGCCGTATGTCTTCCTATAGGTTGTGGATCGTTTGTTATTGGGTATTCATCGTTAAAATGAATATTACTATCTGCTTGTGACGCATAAGCTGTATCGGAATTGATTATTTTCCCCTTTTTACCATTTACCTTCTCAATTATATCTACTATGCCATATTTTTTAGTTTTATCATAGCTAAATACAGTTGAAATATTGACGCCTTTATCTATTTCTTCAAGGTAACACTTAAGAATAATGTATTGATTATTACTTACTTTTGTAGTGTTTAATTCATTACCTGAAAAGCATTTTGGGGCTTTCCAGAAATCACCTGTATTATTGGAAAATGTCGCAAATTTTGCAGCGTAATAGACATCCTTTTGACTAATTACGATAGAAAACGTAGTTTTACTGCCCGTTTTATATTGTATGAGACCTGTTTTTTTTGAAGTATCCCCCTTTAAGGAATTAATAACTTTGTACGCGATAGTATTTCCTGTTGCAAAAGTTGAGATTAAGGTTTCCAAATCTTTTGAATCACTTGTAGTTGTATCTTTTATAAATCCTGTTATAAAGACCGAATCGGCTCTTAATCCTTCCACTGTATAATAACTTCCAGATTTAAAATTTTGCCAATTTGTCCCTTTTAAAAGAACTCGCTTCAAATTTACTGTTCGAACTGTGAGGGAAATGTTTTGAGAATTATTGAAAACTGAAGTCAAAACTATGTTTTTTACCTGTTCCTTAGTATAACTCTCATTATTGGGGCCATTTTGAACTAATAAATCTTCGTCTTTTAAAGATAAAATATCTCCGCCGCTGTATTGGACATCTTTGTGCTCCAATGTTTTCAAATATGGAACGCCAAAAATATTTGAGGTCGGATATTCAAAAAATACCATCCTCCATCAACCATTTGGGATTGTGCTGTGGAACAGATGATTGATAGAATAGCGAAACCTAATAACCTTTTCATAGTTTTTTTGACAAATGTATCACAAATTAGTGGCAGCAAAAATTTTATTTCTGCCTTTATATTTCTCGTAATCAGTGTCGCCCTATTTGCTCGCCTACTGCGAGTAGCTTATGAAGTCTTTGCAGGGAGTGCGCCAGCACGGGAGCAAAGTATCCAGTGGACAAGGATTTGGCGCTCACCTTAATATCAATAATTATTATCAGTGAGCGCCAAATCCGCAGCCTCATAAGCTCGGCAGGCGAGCAAAAATGCGGACAGCCGGTGGATGTACTGGTGCTTGCGGAATGAGCGAAGTAATGTGCTGAGGTACGAAGCGCTTACACAGCGAAATGAGCACAGCTACAGTACGGACAAAGGAGGCTGTCGTGAACGGAGAAAGGGAAATGAAAAGCATGACAAGCTACGTCAGTACCCGGAGGGCATGGCATCTGTTATTGCGGAGCTTTAAGGGATGTCATGGCTTGGCGTGTCTTTTTGTATTTCCTTTTTTGCAGAGAACACCTTTAAACCTGTCAGAAGGTGGAGAATCACAAAAGGTGGATAGTGCTACTGCCGGAGTGCCCACAGGTTTTTGTGAAATGGAACATAGTGGAATGAAGCAATTATCCTGTGGGCACGGGGTGGGGAAAGATATTTGTTTTGAAATTTGGGAATTTGAAAAATATGTAGTTTCTTTGTATAAGGTGTGTTTTGCACTGTTCATTCCTTATAAGGGTTTTCTTTTAATGTATTTGCTTTAATTTATTTATTTACAATCAGTTAAAAACTTCTTGAGTAATCACTAAATAATCATCCAGCTTACTTTGATCCTATTCTTTAAATTTTACATCCTGCATCCAAATCTCTCCCGTTCCGCTCTTTGGGGTAATTAAAAATCGTGGTTTGCCATACGCTAACTTAGCATTCTTGACGGTCACATTAATAGTTAAACCATTTACATCAATGGTCGCTTCTTTACCAATCCTTTCAAGCATTTCTGCTGTTTTCATGATTGTATTGTACCATACTTATTATAATAGCTATAACATAGTAGAGAGAGTTTTAGAATAAAAACATTGATGATTATGTTAAGAACAGGCTTCCGCTAGCCTATTCTTATAGTATGATAAGTATTATCTGATAGCACCATTACCGCTTCACATTTTCCATCAGGACAATATGGCTCAAAAGCATAGGCTAAATCCTCGTAATTTCTCCGTAGCGTTGACCCACATTCTGGACATTCCCATCGGAATGACACATCTTCTGGTTTTAGGCGTATTGTTTTCATAGTTATTTAGTTAGTTTATAAATTTGATAGCTCTAATACAGCATATTGAAGTATTCACCCTACTTAAGCCCTATAATAACGCCTTTGCAAAATTTCACCTCAATACACTCCCCACATTCAGGGCAAGCATGTTTGTAGAAATCTCCATCAGTTTCAATAGGGTCATTATAGTTGCAGATATTCGTCTTTAAATCCAACTGATACCCAATGGAAGTATTGTTCCATTCAATGACATAGGCTATTTTTTTGTTACAATGTGGACAGTTCATATATGTTTTGGGTTGATATTAAGGTTAGTATATGGCCTGAAAAAAGGCTCCTAAAGTAATTGCCTTGCCGATATTCGTATAGCGCTCATCCATAAGCTGTTTTGCTGACAGTTTTTGAGTAGTCTCGTCAATGCAATTGGTGATGTCAAATCGCCCGCTTTTTGTAATACAAATTTCTTTACGAGATACAATGCCAAAATTCAAAGCAATAAAGCAATCAATTGGCTCCTCTTTATTACAAAGGCTCTTCAAATGCTCCACGCTCAGAATCTTCAAAAATTTTTGTTTCATCATACTTGTTTTTTTTAGTTAGTTAGTAATCCTTTTGTACTTTAAAAGCAGTCATACAAGACATAGTCATCCTCGTGTACTTTTGCAAAAACAATGTCATTCTGTATTGCCTCGCGGATATAATCTTCCAGAATAAGGGTCTTGTCATCAAGTGCTTTTTGGAGGGTTTCAACTGAAACTTCATAAGTACCCGCACCATCATCATTTCTATAATCCACGAAATCTCCATTATCTTCAACCCACTCTAAAAAAGGGGTATCGTGCCACATATTGAAAGAAGACTTTTCGGCTCTTTCAATTTTTATTATTCTGTATGCTCTGATGCTCATATGGTTTGTATTCATTAACTTATAATCTCTCAATCCCAATCTTCCATTTCATATTCCTTTGAAGAATGGACAAAATCCTCAGCAATGGCAGAAATAAGTTTTTCAATAAGGGAATAGGCTTTTTGATTAGGTATGTCTCCTTCACTCATTTGATATTGCAGGCATTCCAGCGACTTGAAAAATGCAATGCGAGATACATTTAAGTCAAACAATGTGAACTTTGTCAAATCCTCGTCCGCTACTTTCTCGCTTATTGTCTCACAATATCTCTGATTAACTGCACGAACATTCAAATTGTAAAAGTGTGCCACTGCACTCCTATAAGTATCTACTTCTGGATTAAGCGTTTGCACGTAATCCAATAGAACGGCAATTGCATACTTCGTTGATGGATACCTTCCATTGTTGAAAGCTCTTAGCCCGCTATATATTGTCCCAAAGGTTTTCTCCTTACAGATAAATGCGCTCATAGTATGTTTATTTGGTTAGTAATGATTGGGGAAACCGACAATTCCCCATACCTATATATTATGCCTAATAGGGATAGGTGTCAAGAGGCATACTGTGGATAAAAAAAGCCTTTAAAAATAGCTCTTTTATGATATTTCTAATTCGCTTTTCTTTGTACCTTTATGGTATAATTTCAACCAGTAAAAAGCAATATGGAACAGAAGAAACAGGTTGGGCTTTGGGTCAGGGTCTCAACCGATATGCAAGGCGATTCTTATGAGAATCACGAAAAGAGGGGTAGGTATTATGCCGAAGCCAAAGGATGGGATGTGGTAAAACTTTACAGTCTTGAGGCAATGTCGGGAAAGTCTGTGATGGGCTATTCTGAAACAAAAAGGATGCTTGAGGATATTAAAAAGGGTGAAATATCAGGCTTGATATTTTCCAAATTGGCACGGCTTGCTCGCAATACGAAGGAGTTATTAGAGTTCGCTGACATTTTCAGGGATAATGATGCCGACTTAATTTCATTAGAAGAGTCTATTGATACGAGTACACCAGCAGGAAGATTGTTTTACACCATGATTGCAGCTATGGCACAATGGGAACGGGAAGAGATTTCAAGCCGTATCAATGCCTCCATTCCAATTAGGGCAAAACAAGGCAAGTCAATTGGAGGCCAAACACCATTAGGGTACAAGTTTGAAAATAATCAGATGGTGATTGATGAAAAAGAAGCGCCTGTCAGAAAGCTGATGTACGAACTGTTCCTAAAAAGCAAACGAAAGAAAGCCGTGGCGCGCGTACTGAATGAAATGGGTTATCGCAGCAGGCGTGGTTTGAAGTTTTCTGGAACTGCCGTGGAGAGATTATTGAAAGACACTACCGCCAAAGGTATAAGAAAGTCAAACTTCACTCTTACCCCTGCAAAAGGCAAACATCCTGTGCTAAAGCCAGAAGATGATTGGCTGTTTTATCCTTGCCCTCCTATTGTGGCCGAAGAGGTTTGGAATGAATGCAACAGAATCATGGAAGAGCAGGAAAAGAAACATCAAAAGAAAGGTCGGCAGGGTGTCTTTCTTCTTTCAGGAATGGTTCATTGCGACTGCGGAAAGAAAATGTATGTTTATCATGTTGCTCCTGTTTACGATTGCCGCCCGTGCAAAAACAGAATTGCAGTTGCAGATTTGGATGACATTTTCCTTGAACAGCTAAAATCATTCTTGCTGACAGATGTTGAACTAAAGGAATATCTTGACCAATCGGATGCTATGGTCAGAGAAAAAGAATCATTGCTTGAAATCTTGACAGAAGAAGCTTCCAAACTCCGCAAACAAATGACTGAATATGTAAGCTTGCGTATTGCAGGAGAACTTACCCGCGAAAGGTTTATGGAATTTAACCAGCCTATTGAAGAAAGACTGCAACAGATTCAAAACCGCCTTCCTGAAGTTCAGGCAGAAGTTGACTTCTTACGAATACAAAACTATTCATCGGGTACTGTGTACTCCGATGCCCAGGACTTATACAGTCGCTGGCCACAGCTACCCTTTGAGCAAAAGCGTACCATTATAGAAACCATAACCGAAAAAATTGTGGTGGGCAAGGAGGACATATCTATTAAACTGTCATATCTTCCCAGTTCTTCCAGAAATCCCGGAAAAAGGTTACATGACCATGTGATGATGTGATAATTCAAAACAAAAGCCCTTCATCCTGTTTTTTGAACAAGATGAAGAGCTTCTAAAATCAAGGGTATTTAGTTTGTTTGTCCTAACTACTTACCAATTATCACTTATGACTTTACACTTCTAAAGCCATGTACTTCTGGGCTGCTTCGTAAATACGATCGTCATCGAGTTTTACGTAGCCGCCATGAATGCCTGATTCGTAGTGCGCGCCTACGAAGTTGTCGTGGTCAAAATGATCTGACCCGAAATAGTTTCTTACGGTTTGTACGTCCAGGTTTAGTTCGGCAGCTATCTGCTCCATAGCGCCATGTGGAAGACTGTCTTTCACTTTCCTCAATTCCTCAAAAGTTAATACCATAATTTCTTAACATTTAGTTGAACAAAATTTTAAAGAACCACATACCAAAATTATAAAGGGCAAACGGAAAATCCAAAGATTTCTGTCAAAAAGATGAAGATTTTTTCAGAAAGGCCTAATTAGGGGTCAGGAAAAGCCTGCCGGGACAGGGAAAGAGCAAAATAGCCGGACTACTTATCCTTAATCCCCACCCACCTTACAATCTGTGTGAGGCAGGTGACTATAATCAAGTTCCCCCCAAGAGGACAACTGCTAATTTCCTGTTTCATCACTGATACTGGATCCCATACCCACTTTGATTGCCCCAGGAATGACACTACCAATGAAATATGCCCATTTTTGCTTTACAGGAAATCACAAATCATTAATTTTACCCCGTATAAAGCCAGAACAAAATAACTAAAAATGAAAAAATTACTTCTAATGGCGCTATTTGCGCTTGTGACTCAAATTTCAATGGCACAAATCAACCTGGAACAGACATTTCCCGGTGGTGTGAACGTTATCAAAATCAATGCAACCGATTACCGCTATGCTACCCTTGATACCACAAACAACCTTGTATCCATTTATAATACTGATTATTCGCTCGATAAAAGCATTACGTTGCAGCGTCCGGTTGGGACTTATTATGCCAGCAACGCATTTGTGAGCCAAAATCTTTTCAATTCCAATTCCACATACCAGGCCGGAATCTCAATGGCTACCAAAAAGCATAGCTCAGTCACCGGGTATTATTATTTCATTTTCGATGAAGACGGATCTGTATTATGGAAAAGTCCAAATGGCTACTATTATGCAGCTTACTACAATACGTCAGCAGGTACAAAAATGGTGCTTACGAGTTTACAAAGTGATACCCAACAGGTGTATGGTCTTGTAGGACATTATTATGCCAGCAGCATTAAACCTATTGGAGGCGATAGCATTGGTACACAAGCATATCCAAATCCGGGTACAGATCATGTATTAATAACCATAAAGAACCTTAATCAATCAGCCAATATGGAAATAACCAACATGAACGGACAGGTATTGCAGCAATTGCCCATGAGTCCCGGCCAGCAATTGGTGACCGTTGATACCCATTCTTTACCAAATGGGGTCTATATTTATTCCATTCATTCACAGGGTATTTCGGAAACAGAGACAGGAAAGTTTTTGGTAGTGCATTGAAAGGTGAAATTATTAAGCTTAAGAGGCCTGATTTTTGCTGATATTGAGGCCTTTCTTATGGCAATAAGAATCATTTGCTTAAAGATGAGGCCTGGCCACCAAACCCCTATTCTTGTGCGAATGTAAGCTATTAAACTGAATCTAAAAGGTGCTTAATACCATTGTCAACAAACACTGAGATAATAGGTTTTAAGTACAGTCCTCAGCTTAATGTCCCGGTTTTGACGATAAACAATCCAAAAATTACCTTGCCCCTTGAGTGTTATATAAGAGAGAATTCCTTACCAACATACACTTTTTAAAATAAACCCCTGTCTTGGTCGTCTTTCATAAGCAGGTACTGAAACCGCACTATAATTTAAAAAAAATGATGATTTCCCAGCTTAAAAATCCGGCCTTTGCAATAGAAGCAGAAGGTCTGGTCAAAAAATTTGGTGATAATTATGCCGTTAATGGTGTGGACCTGGCCATCCCTACTGGCAGCATTTACGGAGTACTTGGCCCTAATGGCGCCGGGAAAACCACTACCATCCGGATGTTGGCAACCTTATTAAAGCCAGATGCCGGATCGGCAAAGGTATTTGGCTATGACATTCAAAAAGAATCACAGATCGTGCGTCAGCTTATTGGTCTTACAGGGCAATATGCTTCGGTGGATGAAATGCTTTCTGCAAATGAAAACCTGTTCATCTTTGCGCGGCTTCTTGGACTGAGTAAAAAGGACGCCCGGAAAAAATCTACAGAATTGCTTGAAGAATTCGGGCTTAGTGAAGCTGCGAGACGGCCCTTATCCAAGTTCTCTGGCGGTATGCGGCGCAGGCTTGACCTGGCAGCAAGTCTTATTGCAAAACCTCCTTTAATTTTTCTTGACGAACCCACTACCGGACTGGATCCCCGCACGCGAAACCAGATGTGGGGCACTATCCGCCAACTGGTTGCCGATGGATCCACGGTTCTTTTAACTACCCAATACCTTGATGAAGCAGATCAACTGGCTGATCGGATTGCCGTTATTGATCGGGGTAAAGTTATTGCCGAGGGCACCCCTGCTGAGCTTAAGGCCTCGGTTGGCATCGCTTCGCTCGAATTAAAACTTATTGATAAAAATGAAGATGCGGAAGCAAAGCGCATCCTGCAAACAGTGCTTGGTGTGGAAGGCCATATTTCAGCTGGCGGGATGATTACCGCGCCAATGTCTGACCCTGAACTTGTTACTGACCTGCTACTGGCACTCCGCAATCATAATATCCGTCTTGAAGAAGTAAGTGTAAAAACACCCACGCTGGATGAGGTTTTCTTAGCCATAACAGGCCATGAAAGCACAACTGATGAAGTACAAACAGAAGAACTTTCCAAAACCAAAAAATAAAATATAATGGAAAAACAAATCGAATCATTGCCAGCCCTTCGCCTGAATAACTACGTAGGCTTCGGGCAAGTTGTGCGAAACTCCATGACGATGGCTTACCGTGGTTTGCTGAAAGTAAGGCATACACCGGAACAGCTTATTGACGTAACATTACAACCCATTCTTTTCACGCTGATGTTTGCTTATCTTTTTGGGGGCGCTATTTCAGGGAATGTACATAACTATCTACCGATCATTATTCCTGGCATCCTGGCACAAACCATTATTACCGGGTCTGTAGCCATAGGTGTGCAGTTGCGCGAAGACATGGACAAGGGAGTTTTCGACCGATTTAAGTCCTTGCCCATTGCTCGCATTGCTCCACTGGCCGGGGCATTATTGGCTGATACGATCCGCTATGCGATTGTTACGATATTAACATTTGCCATGGGCTATCTTATGGGTTACAGACCTGGTGCCGGGTTTACAGGTGTACTGGAGGTGGGATTGCTTGTTATTGCGTTTGCATGGTGCCTTAGCTGGGTTTTTGCTTTCGCCGGTGTGGTTGGCCGTACAGCTTCCAGTGTACAAGGGATTTCCATCATGATCGTGTTCACACTCACTTTTTTATCCAATGCTTTTGTGCCGGTAAATACATTGCCATCGGCGCTCAAATGGTTCGCTACCTATAATCCGGTCTCACACCTGATTACAGCCATTCGCGAATTGGTAAACCAGGGTGTAATTGGTCAGGATTTCTGGCTGTCCGTTTTGGGGGGTATTATTATCCTT
>Ga0206844_10275_pt2 | contig 13552 bp, 13 predicted proteins | sample Alteio_BWOrgCont_22_FD_152907 | JGI IMG/M metagenome (GOLD analysis project Ga0206844, IMG submission 152907) | Enriched cells from forest soil in Barre Woods Harvard Forest LTER site, Petersham, Massachusetts, United States -... | ecosystem: Environmental > Terrestrial > Soil > Temperate forest >...
TTCTTGGTGATGGTCAAGGCCAATCACGAATCGGAAGCAGGCGTTCGGTAATGCAGATATTTTGTTATGTTACATGCCGACGACGTGAAGGGTTGTCGATCGTGACCTCCGCCGTTCGATTTACCGATGGAGAAACGCAATGAAATACATGTTGCTGATTTACGGCGACGAAAATGCGTGGACTGAGGCTGAGCGGCAGCACTGCTATGGCGAATCGACCGAGCTTTCGCACGTGCTCCAAGCGAAGGGGCAGTTTCTGGGGGCCTCCCCGCTGCAACCGGTATCGACCGCGACCAGCGTTCAAGTGCGCGATGGCAAACGGCTCGTGACCGATGGTCCATTCGCGGAAACGCGCGAGCAACTCGGCGGTTATTACATGGTCGAAGCGAAGGACCTTGACGAAGCGATTGACATTGCTGGCCGCATTCCGGGCGCACGCAAGGGCACGGTGGAAATACGTCCGGTCGTAGAGATTCCGAATCTGCCAAAGATCTAAGTGCGAGAGGAGCAGCGCATGCGCCCGGTGTGTATGACAAGCGCCGTCGACGAGAATTGAAAGGCTGCAACACCGCTTCCAAGTTGAATGCTTGAATACTAAGGAGAATTCATTATGACCACCAGCGCCATCGAACATTCGAAAGTCGTATCGCGAGCTGAGTGGCTTGCGGCTCGCAAAGAGTTGCTGGCTGAAGAAAAGGCACTCACGCGGGCGCGCGATGCCCTCAGCGCCAAGCGGCGCGAATTGCCCTGGGTAAAAGTTGACAAAGAGTATGTTTTCGACACACCGAATGGCAAAAAGACACTCGCCGATCTTTTCGACGGGTGCAGCCAGTTGATCGTCTATCACTTCATGTGGAGGCGGGAATTTGGGGAAGGCTGCGTCGGCTGCTCGTTCCTTGCCGACCATGTCGACGGCCCCAATCAGCACCTGGCCCAGCACGATGTGACGTTTGTCGCCGTTTCGCGCGCACCCTTGCCCGTGCTGGAAGCTTTCAAGAAACGCATGGGCTGGCGCTTTAACTGGGTGTCGTCGTTCGAGAGCGACTTCAACTTCGATTATCAGGTTTCGTTCACGCCGAAAGAACTGGCGACCGGTAAGGTCTTCTACAACTACCGAACGACCGATGCATCGATCGAGGAACTTGCCGGCATGAGCGTCTTCTACAAAGATGCGGACGGCAACATCTTTCATACCTACTCCTGTTATGGCCGTGGCAACGAAGAAGTGCTGGGCGCGTATATGTATCTCGACATCACTCCGAAGGGTCGCAACGAGACCGGGCCTCACTTCACTCTCGCTGACTGGGTTCGGCATCACGACAAGTATGGAGCGGGGGGCTTCGTCGATGAGACTGGGGGGTACATCGCGCCTAAGAATGAAGGTTCGTGCTGCCATTCGACGGAGCGGTAAGGCTAACGGGTAGCCGAACCGTTCACGGATTTCGCGACCAGACTTATCTAACGAGAAACCAATCCAGCAGTTAAGAACGAGCACACAAAAATAAGGAGATAAGAAACATGGAAACAAAACCTACGCACGAACAAGCGCAGCTTCACTTGCAGGTCTACGAATTGCGCCGCGAGGCCAAGCTCCGTCAGGCGCGCGAGTGGTTCTTTAAGAACTTTTTCGTGGAGAATCTCGAGGATTGGATGCGAATTGGAGGGCCGGGGACGGAAAACGGCGCCTTCGCGATGATGGTGCTCAGTAACTGGGATCAGGCCTGCGCCTTGCTGAACTACGGCTTGCTGCACGAAGATCTCTTCTTTGAGACTAGCGGAGAGTTCTTCGGCGTCTGGGAGAGGGTTAAGCCCATCGTCCCGCAGGCTCGCGAGAAGTTCGTAAATAAGCAGTTTCTTGCACATCTGGAGAAAGCTGCACAGCGCTATGAAGCGTGGGTTGAACGCCGGAATCCAGGGAGCATCGCCGCCATGCGTGAGTTCATGAAGCAAATGCGTCCACCGGCTACGAAAGCGGCTTGAGGCAGATTCGCAATCGAGGGGGCATTTGCATTCTTCGAAGAAGCAAGGGTGGAGTGCCCACCGGCAATCACCGGTTAAAAAGAGGAGGTCGCGATGCAAGTGAATCCTTACTTGACTTTCAATGGCGAATGCGAGGCCGCGTTCAAGTTTTACGAAAAGTGTTTGGGTGCCAAGATCACGTTCATGATGCCTCACGAAGGCACTCCCATGTCGAGCCATGTTCCCGCGGATTGGCGCAAAAAGATCCTTCACGCCAGCTTGCAGGTCGGCGACCGGCTGTTGCAGGGATCGGACAGTCCGCCGGATCACTACGAAAAACCCGCAGGCTTCTCGGTGAAGCTTGATCCCAAAGACGCGGCAGAAGCGGAACGCGTGTTTAGCGCGCTGGCAGAAAATGGGACGGTGCGGATGCCGCTTCAGGAGACATTCTGGGCGGAATGATTCGGCATGCTGGTCGATCAATTCGGCATCCCTTGGATGATCAACTGCGGGCAACCGTGAACTAAAGAAATCCTGTTTTTCAGGAGCGATGAATGAAGGGAAAGAGGAATGAGATTGCCGTGTTAGTAACCTTCGTGCTGGTTTTCCCGCTGGGCGCGAGCCGGCACGCCCAGGCGCAGGACTCGGGACCGCTGTATGAGCGCATGGCTCCGATTGACCAGTATCTGATGACAGATCGAAATACCGAGATAGCCCTTGCGCGGACCGCGGCTCCGGAGTCCATCTCACGCGATGCCGAGGTCTTGGTCCTCGGGCGCCATGGTTACGAAACCGCGGTCAAAGGAAAGAACGGCTGGGTGTGCGTTGTGGAGCGATCGTGGATGGCCCCGTTCGACGATCCGGAGTTCTTGAACCCCGATCAGCGGCTTCCGCTTTGCCTCAATCCCCCGGCCGCGCGAACCCACTTGCCGCTCACTTTCAAAACGACAGAGTTGGCATTGGCTGGACAGTCCAAAACTCAGATGTTCGACAGCATCAAAGCCGCATACGACAAGAAGGAACTGCCGCTGCCGGAAGCGGGGTCGATGTGCTATATGACGTCGAAGCAACAGTACTTCAGCCGCAAGATTGGGAATGCCGATCCCCATCTGATGTTTTGGTTTCCCAAGACAGACGATATGTTCTGGGGCGCTGAAGCCTCTGACTCTCCAGTGGACGTGCATCAGTATTCACCGCAGCCAATTACAGAGTTCGACATTTCGGTGTCCAAGTGGTCGGATGGAACACCTGCACCAACAGATGCGCACTGAGGCGCGATTTCAAGATTCGGACATAGGACGAGGAGCACAGAAAATGAGCAAAGTACGGGTTCTGGTCGGTACACGGAAGGGTGCATTCATTCTGACGTCCGACGGCAAGCGTGAAAATTGGGAAGTTTCCGGCCCGCATTTTGCGGGATGGGAGATTTATCACATGAAGGGATCGCCGGTCGATCCGAATCGCATTTATGCCTCGCAGACTAGCGGATGGTTCGGGCAGATCATTCAGCGCTCCGACGATGGCGGCAAGACCTGGCATCAGCCCGGAACGCCGCCCGGAGAAGCGCCCGCGCCGGGGCCGCCGAAATCCGCGAGCAACAAGTTCGTCTACGATAGCTCCGACAAAACCGGAAAGGCGCTCACCACGCATCAGTGGTACGACGGCACGCAACATCCGTGGGAGTTCAAGCGAGTGTGGCATATGGAGCCGTCGCTCACCGATCCCAACACGGTTTACGCCGGCGTGGAAGACGCCGCTCTATTTCGCTCGACTGATGGCGCGGAGAACTGGCAGGAGTTATCAGGTCTGCGCGGACACGGCACTGGCCCGAAGTGGCAGCCTGGCGCAGGCGGCATGTGCCTGCACACGATTATCCTCGATCCTAGCAATCCGCAACGGATGTGGATCGCCATCTCAGCGGCGGGCGCCTTTCGCACCGACGATGGCGGAAACAGTTGGAAGCCGATCAATCGCGGACTGCGTTCGCAATATATTCCTGACCCCAACGCTGAAATTGGCCACTGCGTTCATCACATCGCGATGAACCCTTCGCGTCCGGGCGTACTCTTTATGCAGAAGCACTGGGACGTAATGCGCAGCGACAACGCCGGCGATTCGTGGGTGGAAGTTAGCGGCAACCTTCCGACAGATTTCGGATTTGCCATTGACGTTCATGCGCACGAGCCGGAGACGATCTACGTTGTTCCAATCAAGAGTGATTCGGAACACTTCGTGCACGAAGGCAAGCTGCGCGTCTTCCGTAGCCGGAGCGGCGGAAACGAGTGGGAGCCGCTGACCAAGGGCCTGCCGCAAAAAGATTGCTACGTCAATGTGCTGCGCGATGCCATGGCCGTCGACTCGCTCGACAAATGCGGCATCTATTTCGGCACCAGCGGCGGACAGGTGTATGCCTCGGCCGATGCCGGAGACAGTTGGGCGCCCATTGTCCGCGATTTGCCGGCGGTGCTGTCGGTGGAGGTGCAGACACTGGCGTGAGGTGGTCCCAAACTAAAGTTGTGTTGCCTCCCCTTTTGCAAAAGATATACAATAGCAGTGTAGATCACATCTGATCGGAGGCAATGTGCAGGTTTCAAAGTGGGGCAACAGCCTGGCGGTGCGGTTACCGTCGGAAGTTGTGGAAGCTCTCAAGTTAAGAGAGGGCGACCAAATCGAAATTAGGATAGCTGACACGCGGGAATTTGAAGTTCGCCGCGATCCCGCTCGACAGCGAGCTCTCGAACGCTTACGCCGGCTGCGTCGTCCTTTGCCTGCTGGGTTTGTATTCGACCGGGCGGAGGCCAATGCCCGTTAAGGGCTTCTTCGATACAAATGTGTTGATCTATGCGATGGCCAAGAACGACCCCCGCGCGGCCAAGGCCGAGGAACTACTCGCGAGCGGTGGGATCATAAGTGTTCAGTCGCTGAATGAATTTGCCTCAGTGGCGCGTCGCAAGCTGGGCATGCCGTGGAAAAAAGTAAAGGAGTCTTTGGACCTCATTTGCATTCTGTGTTCCGATCAAGTTCCGATCTCGCTTGATACGCACCAAGGCGCCTTGGTTATTGCAGAAAAGTACGGATACAGTATTTACGATGCGCTGATAATCTCCGCCGCGCTAGAGTCAGGCTGCAAGACGCTTTACTCTGAAGATTTGCAGGACGGACAAATCATCAACCGGCAACTGACGATTCGAAATCCTTTTTGATGACGCTTGTTTTACTCTATTCACGCCTGACGATTGGGGCTCAATCCTCCGCACTCGCGGTAGTTCAATGATCCGAGTCATGCTCCCGCAGCATCTGCGAACGCTGGCGCACGTCGGTGTCGAGGTCGAGCTCAACGTTCAAGCTCCGGTCACGCAGCGGGCGGTCCTCGACGCGCTCGAAGCCTCCTATCCCATGCTGCGTGGAACCATCCGCGACCACACAACCCTGGAGCGACGGCCGTTCTTACGCTTCTTCGCCTGCGAGGAGGATCTTTCTCACGAATCGCCGGATGCTCCGCTGCCCGAAGCGGTCGCGTCAGGAGCGGAGCCACTTCTCATCATCGGAGCAATCGCCGGCGGTTAGGAGCGGAACTGCTGGCAAGATGCAATCGAGACGAGTACCCTATTGCTTCGTTTATTCAGATGGAGGAACGTCCGGTGAAGCGATGGATCGTTTGTGCGCTGCTCGCACTGGTAACCACCACATCAGTATCTGCCCAACAATCATCATCCCCGAGCCAGAACGCGGTCGACCCATACAAGCCGACATTGGATCGTCTCGAATCGCTCACCACTCTGCCGTTGCCGGATTGGCGGTTTCACGCGGACGTGGCCCATCCCGAGGACCCGTCCTTAGACGCCTCAGGTTGGCAAGTAATGCGGGTCGGGGATAAATGGTCGACTGGGTCTCGCGTGCTGCGGCGCTGGATCGAGATTCCCGAGAAGATTAATGGTTATGCGGTGATGGGTGCGCGCGTGAAATTGGACCTTCGATTCGATTTCAATTGGAACAACAAAGGTCCGGTCACGATCGCGGTATTCTCGAACGGATCGCTGGTGTCGCGCGGCGATGACGACATGCAGCAACCGATTCCGTTAACGGAGAACGCACAACCCGGGCAAAGGTTCTTGATCGCTGTAAGGATCGATGCGCAGGAGGTTGAAACGGAGTTCCATCACGCTCAGTTGACCATTGAACCCGCCTCTGGCCGGCCCGATCCGGCGATGCTGCGAATGGAAATTCTGGCGGCTCGTCCAATGATTGCGGCATATGAGGAGGGTCGCGCGGAGCGCCAGCTGCAAATCGACGCGGCGATCAAGGCTGTCGATTTTTCGCCCCTCGACAAAAATGACCAGGCAGGCTTCGACGCATCGTTACGCCAGGCGCAAGGCAAACTGCAGGCGTTGAATCCGTGGCTGAAGCAATTCACAGTCCGCGCGGTCGGGAACTCGCATATTGACATGGCGTGGTTGTGGCCGTGGACGGAGACCGTCGAGGTCGTTCGGAACACGTTTCAGAGCGTTCTGGATTTGATGCGCGAGTATCCCGATTTCAAGTTCACCATGTCTTCGGCGCGAACGTATGAATGGATGCAAGAAAAATACCCGGACATGTTTGAGCAGATTAGACAGCGTGTGAAGGAGGGCCGCTGGGAGGTCATCGGTGGGATGTGGGTTGAACCCGATCTGAACATGCCGGACGGCGAGTCGCTGGTACGCCAGATCCTGGTCGGCAAGCGATATTTTCAGAAAAACTTTGGCGCCGACATTAAGATCGGCTGGAATCCAGATTCTTTTGGATACAACTGGCAGCTTCCACAAATCTACAAGAAATCGGGCATTGATTATTTCGTGACCAGCAAACTGCTGTGGGCTACGGACTACACAAAGTTCCCTTACCGTCTGTTCTGGTGGGAAGCGCCCGATGGGAGCCGGTTGCTGACGTATTTTCCGCACGAATACGCCAACGAATTCGACCCAGAGCAGATCACCAAAGACTTTTCGATCTACGCTCCGTCAATTTACGGGCCTAAACTCACGGATTCGCCGCAGATGCTTTACCTTTACGGAATCGGCGACCATGGCGGCGGGCCGACCCGAACCATGCTTGATCGGGCTGATCGGCTTCGCGATCCGAACACCGTTTTCCCTAAGATTGACTTCAGCACTGCCAAAGACTTTTTCGCCGACCTGAACCAGGAACTGCCGAATCTCAAAGTGCCCACGTGGAAGGACGAACTTTACTTCGAATATCACCGCGGCGTCTACACTTCGCAGGCGGACACCAAACAACGAATTCGGCATGATGAAGAACTGATGCTTGATGCCGAGAAGTACGCGTCAATAGCTTCGCTTTTTGGGCGCCCTTACGCGCAGGATCAGTTCGAACTCGCCTGGAAGAATTTGTTGTTCGATCACTTTCACGATGTTATGCCTGGCTCCGGCATCGCAGTGAACTATCTCGATGCCAAGCGCAATTTGGAGGACGTTGCTCGTTCGGCGAGTGAGATCACAAATGGTGCGCTCGACGAGATTCTGGCTCACATCAAAACTCAAGGTGACGGCGTGCCGATTGTGGTTTTCAATTCGCTCTCTTGGCCGCGAACGGAAGTGATCGAGGTCGAAGTTCAGCTTCCTGGCCCGGCTAGGCAGATTGAAGTGGTCGACGGCTCGGGCCATCGAATTGAATCCCAATTAATCTCGTTGGACGTGGCAACAAATCGGGCGCGTATTCTTGTTCTCTCGAATGTGCCACCCCTTGGCTATAAGACATATTTTGTTCGTCCAGCAAAGGACGTTTCTAATGTTGACGAAGTACCCGCCAGCCCCCCAGCAAGAAGAGTTAGAGCCTCGGGAGGTGCGATAGAGAATGGATTGGTTCGTGTCAAAGTCGATCCGCAAACAGGCTGTGTCACCAGCCTCGTCGATCAGCGAACGAACACCGAAGCGCTCGCTCCCGCCGAAACCGATAGCGGCGGCCCTACGACATTTTCCTGCGGAAACCTACTCCAGGCATTCCTCGATAAACCCAAACGATGGGATGCCTGGAATATCGATGCCGATTTCGAGAAGCAACATTGGGATTTGGATAAAGCCGACGAAGTGAAGCTGGTGGAGGGTGGGCCACTGCGCGCCATCGTTCGCGTCAAGAAGCATTTCCAGAATTCAACGTTCGTGCAAGACATTACGATGTACGCTGGCGTGCCGCGCGTCGACGTGAAGATGCAGGTCGAATGGCATGAGAAACACATTCTGCTGAAAGTTGCATTCCCGTTGAGCGCGCACAGTGATAAAGCTACTTTTGAAATCCCCTACGGGTCGATCGAACGCCCGACCACGCGGAACACACCGGCACAGCAAGCTAAATTCGAAGTCCCGGCACAACGCTGGGCGGATCTTTCGGATACGAAGCACGGCTTCAGCCTGCTGAATGACAGCAAATACGGATACGACGTGAAGGGCAACGTCTTGCGTCTCTCGTTGCTGCGTTCGCCCGAATGGCCTGATCCACACGCCGACGAAGGGCATCACGAATTCACGTATTCACTGTATCCGCACATCGGACCCTGGCGGGACGCACAGACCGTGCGCCGCGGCTACGAACTCAATTACAAATTGTTGGCCGTGTCATCCCAGAAACACCAGGGAGCGCTTCCCGGCGAACATTCTTTTGTGCAAGTGGAATCGGATAATGTTGTGCTAACCGCGATCAAGAAATCCGAAGACGACGATTCTCTTGTGCTGCGTTTCTATGAGTGGGCGGGAAGGGAATCGGATGTAAAGCTACAGCTTCCGCAAGGAGCGCAGTCGGCGTCAGAAACAGATCTGATGGAGAGATCGATCGTTGATCTTGCGGTACACAACGATTCCGTCACCGTGCACACCAAGCCCTATGAGATTAAGACACTGAAAGTCCGATTTGCGCCTCGGGGAAGTCCATAGCATTTTTATATTTGTTAATTGTGGCGAGACATCGCGTGTCGGCTCTCCAGGACCCAGCACTGCTGAGCAATTGCCCAGTCCTCTTGTGCGCGTACCACCAAAGCGCGAACCGATGAATCCGTAGCGGCGATATCCTGATCAAGAACGGGCTGGAGATTGTTTTCGGCATCAAGCCTCACGCCAAGATAGCCGAAATTCTCACAGGTCGCGGCGCGCACTTCCGAAGAATGTTCACCGACTCCCGCAGTGAATATGAGAGCGTCCACTCCGCCAAGAGTCGCAACCATTGCGCCGATACCGGACCGCAGGCGATGAATGTAAATATCAAAAGCGAGCTGGGCTCGCTCGTGGCCTTTTTTCATAGCAGCAAGAATCTGTCGCATGTCACCCGAGAGTCCGGAAATCCCGAGCAGCCCCGATTCCTTATTCAAGATCTCATCAAGCCGCTCCGCCGAAATTCCCCGCTGCCGCATGAGATAGGTGAGAATGCCGGGATCGACCGACCCAGAACGGGTTCCCATCATTAAACCGTCAAGCGGCGTGAAGCCCATTGTGGTGTCTATGCTGCGACCGCTCTCAATGGCAGCTAGAGAACAACCGTTACCCAGGTGGCAACTCACCAGCTTCAAGGCATTCGAATCCCTGCCCAGCAACCGCGCCGCGCGCCCGGCGCAGTACTGGTGGTTGATGCCATGAAATCCATAGCGGTGAATGCCATCCGAAAACCACTGATAGGGCCCAGGATAAACCTTCGCAGCCAGCGGCATCTTACGATGGAAGCCCGTATCGAAGACGGCAATCTGCGGCACGGCTCCGAGCAATTGTTCAATAATCTCCATGCCTTCCAATTCGGCGCGATTGTGAAGTGGGGCAAAAGCGGAAACCTTCGCGATCGCAGATTTCACCTCGGGCGTAATAAAGGCAGGATCTTCGTAAAGGGGACCGCCATGGACGACACGGTGTCCAACAACATCAATGTCAGAAGGTGCTGAAACGGCGCAAGTGTCGCCGTTCCAAAGGCCACCAAGCAAGTGCCCGATGGCCTCACTGCGAGAGGCAATCTTCACGCGAGCATTTCGTGCTACGCCTTTCGCATTTCTTACGGACACTTCAGCAACGTCACTCTCCCACTCGATGTTGCCTTCCCACAGACAAGCAGGTGGATCGTCGGGAACGGAGTCGGCAATCTCATAAAGGCAGCTCTTCTGGCTGCTCGAACCAGAATTGAGCACCAGAATGTTCATCGGTATGGCCACATCCAATTCTGGATTTCTGGCATATCGTCGCCGTGTTCGTGGATGTATTGTTTGTGGTCGACTAGTTTGTCTCGCAGAAATTCCTTGAAGTGGGCCCCGATTTTCTGCAGCCGAGGCACGCGATCGACTACGTCACCGGCTAGATGAAAACGGTCAATCTCGTTCAAAACCGTCATATCGAAAGGAGTGGTTGTCGTCCCCTCCTCCTTATACCCGCGGACGTGCAGATTATCGTGATTGTGGCGCCGGTAGGTAAGCCGGTGAATCAGCCACGGATAGCCGTGATAGGCGAAGATGACTGGCTTGTCGGTGCTGAACATCGAATCGAACTCCCGGTCTGAGATTCCATGAGGATGCTCCGACGGGGGCTGAAGCGTCATGAGATCGACCACATTGACGACGCGAATCTTGATGTCGGGGAAGTGTTGGCGAAGCAAATCAACGGCGGCCAGCGTTTCAAGGGTCGGCACATCGCCAGCGCAGGCCATGATCGCGTCCGGCTCACTGCCCTGATCAGTACTGGCCCACGACCAGATGCCAATTCCGTTGGTGCAATGCTCAATCGCTGATTGCATGTTCAGCCACTGGGGCGCAGGTTGCTTGCCCGCCACGATCACATTGACATAGTCGCGGCTTCGCAAACAGTGATCGCCTACCGACAAAAGGCAGTTTGCATCGGGAGGCAGGTAGACGCGCACAACATCCGCCTTCTTATTTATGACGTAGTCAATGAAGCCGGGATCCTGATGGCTAAAACCGTTGTGGTCCTGACGCCACACATGCGATGTAAGAAGATAGTTCAACGACGAAATTGGCCGGCGCCACGGGATATCGCGGCAAACTTTTAGCCATTTGGCGTGCTGGTTGAACATGGAGTCCACGACGTGGATGAATGCTTCGTAACACGAGAAAAAACCGTGCCGGCCAGTAAGCAGGTAACCTTCGAGCCAGCCTTGGCACATATGCTCGCTGAGCATTTCGACTACCCGACCAATCGTCGACAGGTGTTCATCCGTGGGCAAAAGCGGCTCCATCAGCACCTTGTCGGTGACCTCATACAACGCATCCAGGCGGTTGGAGGCGGTCTCATCCGGGCCGAACACCCGGAAATTCTTGGATTCCAGATTCAACTTCATAACGTCGCGCAGAAACATGCCGAAAATCCTGGTGGCTTCCGCGTTTTCTCTGCCGGGGGCGGCGACCTTCACCGCATATTCTCGAAAGTCAGGAAGTACAAGACTCTTGAGCAATAAACCGCCGTTGGCGTGCGGGTTCGCTCCCATGCGCCGATCTCCCTGGGGTGCGAGTTCAGCGAGCTCCGCAATGAACTTGCCCGATTCGTCAAACAGTTCTTCGCCGGCTTACCAAATCCGGTGCCGGTGTTGGCGGCATCTCCATCCCGATCGAACAACATCTTCGGAACAACTGGTTCCGATTTCGAGGGCGGAGCATTCGGATTCAGCAGGTCTTGATCACGAATGACCAGCACCCTCTCGGACAGTCCAGCCAGCGCAGTGTCAGCCCGCTCAATTCCTTCGACGATAATGGCACCCGATGCGCCTCCGAGCACCTGCTCTTTCGTGAAGCGGTGAATATGCGGGTGGTACCAATACAATCCCGGGGGCTCGTCCAGAGGAATACGAAACCGGTACTCGAACGGCGCATCACCGGGCTGAACCGACGTTTTCAGCACATCGTCTTGATGGCAGACCGGAGGAATGGTCAAGCCATGGAAATGAAGGTTCGTGGACACGGAAGTCATCAGGTCGGCTGTGCACGCGTTCCCGGTCTTCCCCATACCCTTATGCAAGTGCTGGTTGGTCGCCGCTGCCGCTGCCGCTGCTTGGAAATCTCTCAAGTCATTCTTCAAAGTGAGGACAACAAGGTCGCCAGGATTTACTCGAAGGGTTGGAGACTGTCTGCCATTTGCATCCGTATAGCAATAACGAGTTGATCCGTCGCCCTGCTTTGAGTCGTGCACCGTCAATTCCACCTTCAGCAAGCCGTTGCGGCTGCGCAGATCTTCCGGATCGGTGACAGCGCTCCCTGGCACGGGGCGCGGGCAGGGCTCCGATAGGCCCTCGGCATGGAGGGCCAGCGGTGATGCAGCAAAGAACACCGAAGCCAACACGAGGAGGAGGTTTTTCGGCATTAGAGGGATTCAAACTTCCACTTCATCAAACGTCCCGCGCGGTTTATCGATAGCCTCTCGTGCGATGCGAGTTGCACTCGCTAAATCGAACCCCACGTGCGACCGCACTCGCGTACCAAGAGGAAACCAATAGGTCCTCTTTCATAGCCGTAAGGGGTTTACGCGTTGCTTGCGAATTCTCACGCAGCAACCCCACGCCAAGCTGGTGGTCAAAAAAGCGCTTCTCGGATGCTCAACAGGCGAAAGCGTAAACGAGCGAATATCGCCGATTGGCTACGCTTTGATTAATTTTGTGTAAATTATCTTCCACAAGACCGCTGGTGAGCGCGAGCAGGTGGCCTAAGATGCGGAACAAAAATATGGATCCAAGCCGCATCAACACTACCGGTCTATGCTAGTCGGACTTCTTTGGCGTCGCGTCGTCTCGGACAGGGTATAGAATTCGTAACGATGAGGTCGTCGGTTCGAGCCCGACTCGCTCCGCCATATCCTCAATCACGAATTAACCTGAAATTCATCTTACCTTTATCGGCGGTTCCGAATCTAAAAAGCCAGCATAGAAAAGAGAATTTGCATGCCTTCCCTAGCCCCTGCAGAAGCCACGAGGTCGCCTTCGAATCAACCACTTTCCGCCGATGACTTACGCCGTATGGACGCGTACTGGCGCGCCGCCAACTATCTTTCCGTTGGCCAGATATATCTTTTGGACAATCCATTGCTCCGCGAACCGTTGAGAATTGAACATGTGAAACCGCGGCTTCTGGGCCATTGGGGCACGACACCCGGGCTTAATTTCATCTACGTTCATTGCAACCGGATTATCAAGAAATACGACCTGAATATAATTAACATCACCGGACCCGGTCACGGCGGTCCGGGAATCGTCGCCAACACTTATCTCGAGGGCACCTACACCGAGTTTTATCCGCAGATTCGGCAAAGCGAAGACGGAATGCGGAAGCTCTTTAAGCAATTCTCTTTCCCCGGCGGAATCCCCAGCCACGCCGCCCCGGAAACTCCCGGTTCGATTAACGAAGGCGGAGAGCTGGGATACTCTATCGCACACGCCTACGGCGCAGTCTTCGACAACCCGGATCTATTGGCCTGTTGCGTGGTCGGCGATGGCGAGGCCGAAACCGGAGCGCTGGCGACCAGCTGGCATTCCAATAAATTTCTCAATCCGGCGCGGGATGGCGCTGTATTACCGATCTTGCACTTGAATGGCTACAAGATCGCAAATCCTACCGTTCTCGGGCGAC
>Ga0206844_10301_pt1 | contig 13551 bp, 7 predicted proteins | sample Alteio_BWOrgCont_22_FD_152907 | JGI IMG/M metagenome (GOLD analysis project Ga0206844, IMG submission 152907) | Enriched cells from forest soil in Barre Woods Harvard Forest LTER site, Petersham, Massachusetts, United States -... | ecosystem: Environmental > Terrestrial > Soil > Temperate forest >...
AAATATTGGAAAAATTTATCTCCTTGTAAGACCAGAAAACAAATTAGAGCGAATACCAACCCTACGAAAAATTTTGCGTTCCCTTGTTTCCAACCTGGTTTCAGTTGAATCTTGAAATCACGAACTCTGAATATCCTAAATGCAAGCAGCACTGACCACAAGATCAGCGGCACTAAAGCTCCTGATATATCATGACTTTCGAAAAAATTAATCATCGGATCCATAAAATACCCAATGATCTTGAGCTTTATATTCGGAGCATGATCATTAATCATAAAAAAGAAATAAATCGCTAATAATCATTGATTTTCACTACCCGAAAACAAACCATATAAATAATCTACCGTCTGACCATAAATTACGCCTATGCTTGTACGACCAGCTGCAATTGCTGTCCCATAAATGTTACTCAAATATCTTCCCGAGGTTTGAGATGCATAACGCAATCCAGAAAATCCTTGCTTCTCTGTGATGGAACCAATGTCCACTTGAGAACCGGTACGCCGCACCACGGTACGTCGCCCACCACGAATTGCTTTCATAAATGTGTCTTGAACGATTAAAACTTATTCACTTTTTTATACCCATGTGGAATTTCAAATAAGTTTTGGGTATTAATATCTTGAATCGCGGTTACTTCTTCGGAATTAGCCTCTCCTCCGTGTGCAGCGAAATCGGGATCTACATCTAAAACCCAAGATGGTATTGGTTCTTTTGTTTTCAACTTGGCAGAACCATACACCACTCCCGCAACTATCGCAGAAGCAACCAATTCAGGCGTCGTTGTCGGCGTTACCCCGTTAGCTACAGGCTTGCTGGCCGTTATTTCCTGTTGTTTTCTGAAAGAAATAACTTTTTGATGATTGATCGGCGTGGCTACCGAATCAAAACGCATAAAAGGCTTGGGGAATGAATTAATCAAACTCCTTCTTTCATATTCGAAATTTTCCATCTCGGCGAACATAGCGGATGCAAAATTTTTCAACTTATTTCCCAATCCAGCACTTTTTTGAGAGTCGGCAGCTTGACCTTTGTTATTTTCTACAGCATGCGGCGCTTGCTCTTCGTATAGATGATTAAACGAGCGTTTGTCGGCCGACCATATTTTGGCCCGATATTGAATTCTCCTTAGTTCTTGGCTTGTATTCTTTTTGTCCAAACACACCCAATCGAGCGATATGGCATTGACCGAACACTCATATCCCATAAGTACAGCTGTATCTTTGGAAAGAGGCAGTCGACGATTAACTTCAATTCGGCAATTTCCAACTTCAACTGGAACTGTTGAGAATTGCGGAGAAAATGAATCGGATTTTTTTGAATTGCTTGATCCCAGCAGTTCAACTTCTTGATATTTCTTATTTTTATTATCAACTATCCACTGCTTATGCAGATCATCACGCCATATGACTTCAATACCTGAGGACAGATCTTCAACCTGTTTTTTGTCAGTATCTTCTGTCGTTAACTTGGCAACTTGAATTGTGCCATGCGCATCAAAATGGATGCTTCGGCTTGTAATTTGAATGGCGGCATTTAACATCGGACACGAAAAAACCCATAGAGACACGATAACAATAGATTTCACAAATCTAATTTCCTCTTAATGCATGAATGTAATCCAAAATTCCCGTGCCCGATCCAAATCCAGAAAATATTGCGGACCCTTCAACAGACCAATTATCTGGAGAGAAACTTCCAGCGTAAGTTACATCTGCTGTGATAAATCGAACTCGCCCGATGCCATATGAGATTTGAAAACTACCAGATTCATTAATTCCATATCCATCATCCGTTTTGAATACTGATGGGGGAATACTAGATTGCGGATCTTCTGGGATTTTAACGTCTCCAGTACCCGAAAGATACGCCACTCCCGAAACAGCCACAAGTGTCGCGTTAACTAAAGCGCCAGTTGCGGCCCCCTGATAAACACCACGAAAAATATCCCGCCATGAACCTGTGCCTCCAGCATATGCGGATATCGCCCCTGTACCTGCTTTCTCTATAGCCCCGCTAGCAATAAACCGCTCAGAAGATTTTAAAACTAGTTGTGAATAATCTGAACCGGTACTAGCATCACTAATTGATACATTATTCAAAGTCGCCACATTATTTCCAAGATAACCACTAATACCTCCTACAACCCCACCTACAACAACACCGGACAGTATACTTCCACCTGAGCGATATGCACTTAGTGCGCCAATTGTTTCACCAGATAGAGCTCCTGCCTCAAATGCACCTCCGGCGGGTACAGCGACAATAGTACCGGCAATTATCATACCTGCTAGGAGTTCTCTTCCGGTATTAGTTCTATCCATGAGAGGAATTCCTATTGTTGGGCAAATAGCAGCAATTAGAGTAGAACCGATTTGGTTGTGATCTGCCCAATGATTGACCTTGCCAATTTCATGGCTCAACCAACTATGTCCACTCGGATCCGTGTAAGTTAGAGGATTATTCCTGACGTATGCATATCGATTGAGCGACTGTGGGTCCATTGCACTTGGCACAATTGAATCTTGGGAAATGAATCGTCCAAGCGTCGGATCATAATACCGCGCATTGTAGAAGTCGAGTCCGGTTTCGGAATCATTTTCTTGTCCGGTGTATTTGTGATGGGTCGGCGAGGTTCCCTCGCTGGAGAAGATATCACCAAAGGGTTCATAATGGATTTCTTGCAGCAGACTGCCACTGGAATCCGTCACCAAAGCAGTACTGCCCAGATGATCGGCGCTGTAATAATAGATTTGCGAGTTCGGTGTAAGTGGGTTGGTGATCGGGTTTGTAATGGGATTGCCTGAGGCGGGATTTATCGCCAAGCTATGAACGGTTTGTACATTACCGGAAGTCTGATTGGTGGTAGTTGTTGTTTGAGAATTTGATGACCATAAGTCGCAAATCAGTTGACCATTCGCATAAACATGATCAAGCCGGCTTCCATCTCCCCGCTCTTCGTAAAGATTTCCGATATAGAGCGTGGTTCCTGCGGGCGTGATCTTCTGCACCCGTCCGCCGTCACCGTCATAGACGAATTGGGCCGAGGAGGTTCCATTTTCTTTCACCTGGGTGAGACGGCGTTGGGCGTCGAATTGATAGTTCCACGTCGTGTCGCCAAGTGTTTTTGTGAGTTGGTCGCCATTGTTGTCGTAGGTATAAGTGGCCGCATCATAAGAATCCAAGGCGTCCAAAATATCCCCTTCAGTCCAAGCCCGGTTTTGAATTCGCGGCTCGTCTAGAATCCCCTGAAAAAACGTGTTGGGCACTTCTCGTCTTGAATCATCGATTTGTCCGCCGCTTGCGACCAAATTTCCATTTGGAATTAAAGGAACGGTTGTGGAGAGGGATGCGTCTTCGTCGCCGTTCAGGTAAATTTTCATGGTCTGCCCGTCATACGTTGCATTTATATAATTCCATTGGTTTAAGGTGGCGGATGAGACGGAAATCAACGAAACCGATCCCCCGCTTTTTCCAATCTCAAACATGATTTGTCCCGAAGGCAACAACACCAGGCGAAAACCACTGGAAAGTTGTCCCAGCGCGGCTCCATTGGATTTGGCCAATAACGTTGCCCAAGCGGAAGAACTGGGGTTGGCGGAAGGTTTGGCCCACATCATCAATGTGATAGCCGTGGGCGCTAGACTTTGAGAATTGGGATAAACAAAGAGATCACTTGTGCCGTTAAATTTAAGAGCTTGTTGATATTTTCCCGGGACGAAAGAAGGTCCCAATATTCCTTGGGCGACTGATAAAGGCGGTGAAATGACTTGCGCCGTGGGTTCGGACATCAGGTCATTCCCATCAGGAAGTGGAGAATACCCGCTGTAATTTGTTGAGGATCCATTGACACCCCAAACACCTCCCAGTGAGACTCCCACAAATCCGCCTCCGACATAGGTCCCATTGGATTGGTTGCCGGCTTGACCCGAAGCAAAGGCCGTGCGAGGGACACGAATGTGAGTCATGTCGAGAGGCGGGTTCGGATCTGTCGACAAACTGAAATTTAGATTGGATTGATTCGCGGCCAATGGATTATAGGCATATCCCGATGGACTCGAAATCATCCCCGTACTGGACGCAGCAACAGAATAATTACCCGACAATCCTTGCACAAGATAGGTCCCCGTTGATGAACTTAGAATCGCAGTGTCCAAAGCACCCGTGACAACAATGGGCGCATTGGGAACGGATCCACTTCCTTTTGTCACATTTCCGCTCACACTATAGATCGGCTCCGACGGATCAAAATTCCAAGCGAGGATGGTGGAAGAATCGCGGGCTGGGGTATTGGCCGAATATGTTCTGGTGACAGCGTAAGGATGGGTCGCTGTCAAATCGTATCCGTATTGGATTTGGTCTTTTTTAGTGAAATTTCCGAGAGAATCATAACCGAAAGTTTCGTTCCCATATTCGCCCACGGCATTCGTCAGCCGGTTCAAATGATCATAGGTGAAATTCTGGTTTCGGCTCGAATCCAACTGATCGGCGATGGACATCACATTCCCGACGGGATCGAATTGATAATTCATGTTCTGAAGGACAATTGGCAGACTGGTTTTCCACGACTCGGTTCGGAGCGACGCAAGCGTTTGTTGGAGCGGATCGTACGTATAGTAGGTTCGAATCAGTGTGTTGTTTTGCTCCAATTCTGCAGGACGACTTTGCGCGTCATAGGATGGATAGGAGGCCAAGACATTTCCACTTTCATCGGTGACCGAGGACAAATGACCCGCCGCATCATAAACATAATTTACCTGGCCGTTGTTTGGATATATGATCTGGGTCGGTCGACTCAACGCGTCGTACTGAGAATCGATCGAGTAGGTATTTGTTCCCACCGTTTTGGTTTGCATGGTCACCCGGCCAAGTTGATCGTGGAAAAAGTTTGTCACGATGCCATTCGCATCCAGAACCGACGTCAAGCGATCAAGGGAATAGGGACGTCGCGAATCAACTTGATCGTAAACGTACGTCGTTAAAAGACCCAGGCTTTGCCCGGTTTGAGTTTGTGGATCGGCTAGAAGGGTTCTCGTTGTCAGACGATTGAGTGAATCGTACTGAAAAGAGAGGACGACGCCGCGCGCATCCGTTTGTTGATTTAAATTACCGACGTCATTATAAGAATAGGACCACGTCCCCGCGTTGGGGTCCACCATCCCGATCTTGCGACCCAACGAATCATAGGTGAATTGGGTCACTTTCCCTTGGGAATCGGTTAGCTTTGTGAGATGCCCCAATGGATCATAAGAATAAGTGGTCGGAGTTGGGATGGACGGTTCATTGCGTTGAATGACACGACCGTAGGCGTCCGCCACCGAGGACTGAGTATCGCTGTTGGGATTGGTGACGAAGACCGATCGTCCCTGATAGACGGTGTTCGTGATCTTTCCGTCGGGTGTTTGAACTTGAGTGACACGACCCAGCGCGTCATATGTGGTTTGAACCCATTGTGGAGTAAGGTCCGTCGTGAAATGCGGCAACGACTTGCTGATCGGCAACCCTCGAATATCAAACTGAGTGTCGGTCTGCACAACTTGGGAGCTCACGTCATTTTGTTGAGACATATAGTTTCTACTCAAGCCATCGTAAAATGTTTTTGTCCAAAGGAACTGGCTGTCGGTGTAATGTTCCTTCGTATGTTTCTCAATATTTTGCGTGGCGGGATTTCCCAACAATTCGGGATGATAATTGTACTGAACGCTGGGACTGGCGTCGGAATCCAAAGGACCGACGACTGTCATCAGTCTTCCCAGCGCATCATAGGAATACTTGGATAATTGATTATTAATATCCGTGTCGGTTAGCACATTCCCGTTGCGTGGATCATAGGTGCTTTGCAGGGTTTGGTTGAGCGCGTTCTTGACCGTGATCGGATATCCGTAGGAGTCATAGCTGGTCGTCGTTTGGTTTCCGTTCGGATCTTTTAGCGATATCACTTGGCCGGCGCTGTTGTAATCCGTTTTGGTCGTAATGTATCGGGAGGTGGGCAGATTGAGCCACCGTTGAACTTGCGTCACGTTTCCCTTCGACAGGGTGCCGTATGCGAGCGGGCTGTTGGAGGTGCCGTCATAATAAAAGAGGGTCTCGGAAAGCTTGGTCGTTCCATCGGGGCCATATGTTGCTGTTCGCTGTGGAAAGTTGAGAAGATTGTTGGTCGCATTGACGGCATACTCGATGATGTCGGTTTTTTCGTCACCGGTGATGGCCGTATCGCCTTGGTCAATTGTTTTTAAAATGTTTCCGTACGTGGGGCTGCCCACCGCCTCGTTGTAAAATAGATCCGTTTCGGTGATGAGATTGGGAGATACATCGAACAATGTATTTTTAGTCCAAGTTGGCCGGACGAAATAGACCGTCGATCCAGAGAAAGGCTGAGACTTGTCCCAGCGTGTCTGCTCCGACGTTAATAGATTGCCTCCGGCATCGTATCCTTCCACTTTGCTGACACGGCCTTTATAACAGTTGATCGGCGCGGCGTTGCCATCCGCGTCTTTATTCTGGAGATAATACGTTTGACTAAAACTTCCGGAGGCGTCGCTTGTCTTTACCTTTCCAAATCCGAGGAATTCTTTTTGAACCGGATCAAAAAATCCTTGGTCATATGAATAAGAGGATGTGACGGTTCCCCCCTTGCCGTCTTGATTTTTCATTTGGGTAAGAACTTGGATTGGATAAGGAATTTGGTGTGTTCCGGAGAGTTGCAACGAACAGGTGTATTGCAGATCCACTTCTCCCCCGAGCGGGTTGTGAATCGCTTGTATGAGCTCGGGCTGTGCATTGCTGAGCCAAACGGAACTTGTCGTTACATTGTTATGGATATTGGATTCGACCAGATCCGGCTGACCATCCCCGTTCATATCCAAAAAAAGCGCACCGGTCGTAAACGTATTGAATTCGTCTCCTCCGTTCACGACCATGAAAGGAATGGGAAAAGAATATTGGGAGCTGGCATCGGACCAGCCGCTCCCGGTATTCAGGTAGACATGACTGACGACACCCGTCCCATTCCCCGGTTCCCCTTGAGTGGATTCAACCCAATCGAGCAATCCATCTCCATTCACGTCGACGAACTGAACGCCTCGATCACGATTTCCGGTATTGCCATGCGCTTCCAGCGAAGCAGGAGCCTTCCAATTTGACAGGGCCCATCCCGATCCGGTGTTTAAATAAATGAGATTCGTATCCGTTTTCGTTTCATCGTGGAAACTATTTATGAGGTCGGGTAATCCGTCACCGTTGAGGTCAACCAGCCGAACACCCAACTCAAAAACACCATTTGAAAAATAAACGGGGGGTGCCCACGTATCATTCTGGGTCCATCCACTTCCATTATTAATCCAAGCATGCATGGAACCTGGAACAGCTTGGATAAAATCAGGGAGACCATCGCCATTCAAATCGACTACCTCCACACCCGTATCGAGAATTGTAGGTGTGACGCCACCGAGTGAGAAGTTCTCACTGCTGATGGCGACAGGAACCTTCCAATTGGAAGAGTTATTTAAAGTCCAACCCGCTCCATTATTAAGCCAAACATTTTTGTTCCATACAGTTGTTGTATGACCAAATTTGTCAATAACTGAGGTTATCTGTTGAGATTGAACGATATCAGGCAATCCATCCCCATTAATATCAAGGATTCTGACTCCATCATCAGTCGAAAAGTTTTGAACAGAACTCTCTCCGTAATATAAATCAGTAAATGCGAGAGGTGGATTCCATGTAGCGCTGACATCCTGCCAGCCGGTAGCAGTATTTAAATAGGCAAATCGACGCTCAAAAACCTGACCGCTCGCGTTCGTCTCATGCCGCGCCACCAAGATATCCAATCGCCCATCTCCATTCAGATCGACAAAACGAACTCCATCATCGATGGATTGGAGGCCTACGCCGTCGTTTAAGATAATGCTGGGATAGGGAAGTCCTGGTACCGAGGCAGAGGTCCATCCGGAGGCAGGGGTGTTGTAATTCATGGTTCCGACGGGAAGCGTTATGGGAGCGGCTCCATCTCCTGTTACCTGGACCGATTGTAATTCCGACTGAACCCGTAATGCTGGGATCCCATAATTCATTGTATAGGTTTTCACGTTGGTCCACGCGCTGTTTTGGTTGACGTACGTATCTATGGCGGAAAGTCTTTGGGCCATCACTTGCGCGAGTTTGGCGCGGTTGTTGCTAATCGGATCCGGCCTCGTTTGATATGAAAAATGAACTTTTCGGTTGGACGCATAGACAATGTCTTGAGGGTAAAGCTGGCTTTGATCGGCAAGGTACGAGAAAGTCATTGTGTTTCCGTTGCGATCGACGACATTGTCCAATGCCCACCAGAAAATTCCCGGCGTGCCCGCAATGCGCGAAGCCGCGGTTTCACCGAAAAAATATTGCGTGCCACTCTTGTCGTAGACGGTCCAGTGTGTCCCGTCCACGCTCTGAACAAATTTCAAAAAGGCTTCTTCAATCTTAGAATGAAAAACCAAATTACCGTTGGAATCGGTTCCTGTCGGCGCCAACTCTTGAGTTTCTCCATTCAGCGTAAAAGTATAAATGTCAGAGCTGGTGTAGGTGGGAACGCCATTTTTCAATGAACGCTGAATCGACCCCAGAGACAAGTCCCATCCCGCGCCAATAATCCCGTTTTGTTGACTGGAATTATATTGGAGCGCGATCTGAGGCTGCATCCCGGCAACGCCGGGCGGAACATCGATGGGAATATTGTAAAGGAACGACCCCGTAAAAAGAAAATTGTCGGCCGATCCCGCCGGAGCGATTCCCCCTTGGCTTGCGCTTTGCGCTTTCGTATCCGGCGCTTTGGGATTTGAGATGTCGGCAAATAAAGGCGAAATACCAATCGTCATCACAACGATCAAAATAAACCAACGTATCTGATAATTTTTTAAAAAAGTTTTTAGTTTCCCATCATGCAGTGTGCTGAATCTCATCTTCTTCTCCTTGGAAAACACCGGACTGTTATTGAGCTATTTCAATCGCGATTAAAACAGCCGTCGAACTGTAACTTCCGCCATCACTGATGGGAAAATAAACCGGCGCGGCTCCAACATTGCTCCTAATTTGAACGGTGTAATTTATGGGCGAAACAGTCGCGGGAGAATCATAGTCCACCATGGTCAGGCAATAATTGTTGTTCGAGACACCCACCGCGAATCCGCCAAGTGTCGGCGCTAAATTCGTATTGTTTCGAGCAATGGTTGCATAGCCAACGGTGTTTGCGCTGGCGCTGAAATTTCCGGAAGCGAGCAACAAGACTTTGCTTGTCGCCAACTTCGGCGTAAATGTTCCCGTTAAATTTGTACTCACGAAAGTGGTGCTCCTCGTGCTGAATTGCCCGGTCGTGACGTATTGCTGTATCTGCAGAATTTTCAGGGTTTCGAATCCGTCAAATTTTAAACTGGACAACGCGTTCACTGTTGCCAATGCCAACGGACCCGTAAGTTTAGAGGCGGCCATTGTCGCGATGTTCGCATCGGCAACTTGAGCGTTTCCGATTTGACTGGTCGTGAGAGTGCCGGTGATTTTTCCTGCCGCCACGTCATGCACAGCCGCATCGGTGACCGCCCCAGTGGAGATCTTCGGCTGCGTTACAGCGCCATTCACCAGGTCCTTGGCCATGAGCGCGTAGGATGTATTTGTTATTTTTTCCGGTGGCGATAACTTGTTTGAGCCAATCAACGTTTGGATATAAGGGTCGATGTTGGCCCAATCTACATTGATGGGCGTCAGTTCGACGCGATAAAGACCTTCCTGTACCAATACGGACATTGGTCCGCTGGGCCAATACACTTGCGATCCGTCTACATTCGTGATGTTAAAGCTCATGGTATATGTCCCGTTCACCAGCGCGCCGTTTTGCTTCAGGCTGCCTTGATATGTAATGGAGGTAGGGGTTGCGAGCAAAAGCGAGCAACTCGACGATAAGAACACAACAAAACTGAGATTTCGGATCCGTTGACGTAAAAACATCGCTTTCTCCTCACCGTGAATTCAAAAAATATTTATTACAACCCGTTCGTTTTACTGGATGCCGCGTAAGGTTCGTGTAAACCGAATGTAAAACCTTTGTAAGGCTCTGCCGGCTATTTATTCACTTTGTTTTCTAACGCCGATAATCGAGCGTTAAGAGTATTGATCGTCGCGGCTTGTGATTTATTTTGCGCATCCAACGCGCGTACCTTCGCGCACAGAAGTCCGACCACGGCGCTGGTTTGATAATTTTCCGGGTCGCGAGTGCCATCGGACCTGACCGCATGGGCTTCCACAGGTAAATCGTCTCCCATGAATCCAATCATGTCGGTATTCGCGGTCGATGAGCTCAGCGCGTTTTTCCATTGAAAAACGATTCCGCGCGGGACATCGAACGTTTCGGCTTGGCCTGGTACGGGTTGGATTGCTTGTACTCCATTCACGGACACAATTTTCTTGAACGGAGGAAGGGTTATCGTCGATGGGTCGAGACTGACGAGTGAAGCCCCGCTATCATTGATCGAAATCTCACGAATTTCTTTTTTCAAGCGGGATGAAGACGATTGAATGGTCCCGTTCACAGCCCATACGGCGGTCCATTGATTGCCAGGCCGTCCCATGGCCCACTGTTGATCTGCGGCGGGATAGAAGTTTTTATTGTCCACATCTACCTTCACCGACTGACTCGCGTCAATATATCCGAGTGATATGTTCCCCCTGCTGTCCGCTCGAATACGTTGAATGGGATAACCGCCAACACCCCAAGCCTTGGTCGCAATCACATAATCGCCAAAAACCGAACCACTAGCGGCACCATGCGCGCCGATTTGCGCTCCGGCATACGCGACGGGGTTTCCGTTTGATTCAAGATACGAGATCCCGGCAAAGTTATTGGGGGTAGCGGACGTGTTTTGAAGCCGCACTGTTCCTAATTCTGACGACAACAGGGTATTCGCATCGGACTTGGCGGCGGTGGTTCGACCGTTGATCTGCAAGTCGCCATTGGCGGTCGCGCCCGCTCCCAGATCTTTTGCCAGCAACGCATATGGCGCGTTGCTCAATTTCTCCCGAGGCAGCAAAATATTGCCACTCACGCGCGTCTCAATATAAGGATCTATGGTTGCCCAGGTTATGCCAGTCGGCGTTAGCTCAACTCGATATAGCCCTTGCGTGACAACCACAGGTAAGCTTCCGCTCGTCCAATAGATTTGGGAACCGTCAATATTGGTGATGTTGAAAATCATTGCGTATGTTCCGTTCACCAAGGCGCCGCTTTGTTTCAAGCTGCCTTGATAAACAATGGAAGTGGGTGTTGCATTTAACGATGGAATAGACACTGAAAAAACCAGATAAGCCGAGAGTGCCGTGAATAATGTAGGCAACCGATATATTTTTTTATCCCATGTGTTCATGATTGATCCTTTATTTTCAGAATTGCTCTGACTTAAAAAAACACGTCGCGGGGACGTGGGGCCCAGATGTCAAAATCGACTCGGGTCTTTTAGCCGACAATTTGTAAGGTTTGTGTAAACCGAATGTAAAACCTTTGTAAATCTTGTCCGCATCTCTTGTAAGCCATCGACAATGTTTTCAATGATGAGCTCATGCAACTCGCCCCTCTCTCCGTCGACAAAACTCTGTTGAAAAAAATATCGTCGCGCATCGCGTTGCGCTGGCGCGTTCTTCCCATCGAACAAACGAGTGACGGACGTATCCGCATTCTCAGTCCCGATTCCAACAATTCCGAAACGCTGGAGAACTGTCGCTCCCTTTTTAACGCAGACGTTCTCATGATTGAGTGCTCCGTGGAAGAATTTGAAAAACATATTCATGAATCATTGGGGCTCGGCGCGGCGGCTGTTGATGAACTTCGGGACACGCACACTCTCGAAGAGGTTGATGCCCCCGTCGCGGCCGGCGGAGAAGTGGCGATGGTGCGCTTCGTCAACGATCTCATCCGGCGCGCACAGAATGAACGCGCCACCGATATCCACATTGAGCCCTATGAAGATGAACTGGCCGTTCGTTTTCGGATTGACGGTCTCTTACATCCGATTAACATCCCCGCTTCCTTGGCGCGATTTCAGCACGTCTTGTCTTCGCGCGTGAAAGTGATGTCGCAAATGAACATCGCGGAGAAACGGCTGCCGCAAGACGGACGATTTCGTTTCCGCGCCGGATCGGATGATTTGGATATTCGTGTTTCAATTATTCCCACCATCCACGGAGAGAGCATCGATCTGCGCCTGCTGCCGCGAAATCGCGTGGTGCTTGGCTTGGAAGATTTGGGAATGAATAAAGATTACATGGGACAAATTGAACGCATCATCGGTAAACCGAATGGAATCTTGCTGGTCACGGGTCCGACCGGTCATGGGAAGACAACCACACTCTACGCCTGCCTCTCGAGAATTAATACGCCCGAGAAAAAAATCGTCACGATTGAAGACCCGGTTGAATACCGTCTGCGCGGCATCAATCAAATCCAAACCCATTCCAAAATCGGACTCACCTTCGCTCATGGTTTGCGTTCGGTGCTTCGGCAAGATCCCGATGTGATCATGGTCGGAGAAATTCGAGATATGGAAACCGCTGAAATCGCGATCCGCTCCTCGCTGACCGGCCATTTCGTGTTCAGCACGCTCCACACCAATGACGCATTGGGGGCCATCACCAGATTGATCGACATGGGAATGGAACCTTATTTGGTGGCGTCCTCTCTCAGCGCCGTTCTCTCCCAACGGCTGATACGGTTGATTTGCAAAGAATGTCATTCCGTCACCCCCGCTTGCCCGCCGCGGCGGGCGGAGGCGGGGGTCCAGGCACCGTCGAATGATGGTGGAGCATTTCTGGGCGGTCTGGATTCCCGTCCCCGGTCGCCGCGGCGACCAAGCGGGAATGACTGCATTTCGTGTCGTGGCACCGGATATCGTGGCCGTACCGGAATTTTCGAGCTGTTCACATTGAACGATGAACTGCGAGATCTCATTTTGAATCGAGCGCCCGCGTCGCTCTTACGCGAAAAAGCGTTGGCCACCGGATTTCGAAATCTTTATCAAGACGGCCGCATCAAAATAGAAGCCGGGCTGACCTCGGACATAGAAGTTCGCCGGGTCGCGGAATCCATCTAATGCGCCAATCCGCCAAACTCATGGAAACGGTTTTGCTGACGCGGCAACTGGCGGATTTAACGCATGGCGGATTGCCGTTGACGCGCGGGCTGGACATTGTCCGTCGCCAAACGCGGAATGCGGAAATCAAAACTGTGCTCAATGCGTTGAGAACGGATGTTGAGAACGGCCTCAGTTTTTCTCAGGCGCTGTCCGGACGACAAGGATTTTTCAGTCCGGTCTTCATCGGTTTGGTCCAAGCGGGCGAATCGACCGGCCAGTTGGATCGCGTGCTCGATCAACTCGCGCTGTTGATGGAAAACGACATGGAACGCCGGCAGCGTATCCAAACCGCCATTGCCTATCCGATTATTTTGATCGTCATGGCGCTGGGGGTTTGCATGTTCCTCACCTTTTTTGTGGTTCCCCGATTTTCGTTTTTGTTTCAAGAATTGGGACA
>Ga0206844_10307_pt1 | contig 13463 bp, 11 predicted proteins | sample Alteio_BWOrgCont_22_FD_152907 | JGI IMG/M metagenome (GOLD analysis project Ga0206844, IMG submission 152907) | Enriched cells from forest soil in Barre Woods Harvard Forest LTER site, Petersham, Massachusetts, United States -... | ecosystem: Environmental > Terrestrial > Soil > Temperate forest >...
CTTTGCATCGTAATCATTCGGTAAAAAACAATAATAAGATGACAACAGCCACAGCAACCCAAATCAAAGTAGCAGGAACAAGTCTTTCCCAAATTAAAAACCAACCATGCAAAGAAAATCTTAATGGTACTATATCTCATTTAGAGATAGCAGTGAAACATTATCTGCTTTATAATTTAGATATTTTGTTAGAAGTATCGAAGCGGGAAAAAATGGAAGGCGACCTGGAAACCGCTGCGGCTATTATAAGGGAATATAAATTTCTGAGTATTGTAAACGACTTAAACCAGGAAGGTTTATAAGATGCTGCCTGACCAACTCCTTCCTCTTTTAAAGCGCACAGCTTACCCATGGTATTTTACTGTTCTGTTGGCCCTGGCAGGTGTCATTACTTTCCTTTTGTTCAGGGTATATCCTGCAGCAATACAAATTCTGGCAATTTTATAACGTTTAAAGATTAGAGTTATGTTTTACAATGGTTATCACTTCTGGGGAATGCACCTGATATGGTGGTTTGTATGGATTGTGTTACTATTCTGGATTTTCGCAACGCCTTATCGTATTCCGGGTGAGCGCAGGGCCAAAGACAGTCCTCTGGATATTCTTCAAAAGCTGTATGCCGCCGGGGAAATAAATAGCGAAGAATACCAGGACAGGAAAAAAATCCTTGAAGGGGATGCAAAATGAAACTAAAACACGCCCCAGATCATTGGGGGTTACAATATTTTGTTTTGTAGATAATTATTACGACATTCGTATTGCGATTGATGGTTTGTGTCTCAAGCCGCACATCGGCAATATAATCTTCATAAAGCCTTTCATCCTGAAATTTTAAGAGAAAAAACATACGCATTGAAACTCTACATCAAATACATGGTAAGCATCAGGTGCAAGATGATTGTGAAAGAAGAATTGAAAAATATCGGACTTCATTACATAATCATGAACCTTGGGGAAGTAGAGATCATGGAAGATATGACTGATATAAAGCGGGAACAATTAAAAGCCGCATTGTTGAAATCAGGGCTTGAACTCATGGAAGACAAAAAGGCCATGCTCATTGAGAGGATAAAAAATATCATCGTTGAAATGATACATTATGAAGAGGAATTGCCCAAAGTAAACTTTTCAGAATACCTGAGTGAAAAGATGGATTATGACTATACTTACCTGGCCAATCTATTTTCAGAAACGGAAGGAACCACGATAGAGCATTTTATCATTCTGCATAAAATAGAAAGGGTAAAAGAACTGATCCTTTATAACGAACTTAACCTGACTCAGATAGCTGACAAACTCCATTACAGCAGTGTAGCGCATCTTTCAAACCAGTTTAAAAAGATAACGGGCTTAACGCCATCGTTTTTCAAATCGCTCAAACACAAGAAGCGCGTCATGCTTGAAAATGTGTGAATTATACAAGTCTTTTCAAGTATTGTGTAATAATCCCCTGATTTAACAAAACGATCTTTGTACCAACCTTCAAAGACAAAGGTCTGTTTGAAAATATTTATCAAATACATGTTTAGCGCCAGGTGCAAAATGGCAGTGAAAGAAGAGTTGAAAAAACTCGGGCTTCACTTTGTTGTGGTGAACCTGGGCGAAGTTGACATCATGGAAGATCTTTCTGTCGAAAAAAGGGAGCATCTGAAATCGGCATTGGCTGATGGCGGGTTTGAGCTCATGGATGACAGAAGAGCCATGTTGATTGACAAAATAAAAAGCACCATCGCAGAGATGATTCATATTGATACTGAAACAGTTAAAATAAAAAATTCTGATTATCTCAGCGAGAAACTAGGTATTGATTACGCGTCGCTTGCAAATTTATTTTCAGAAGTGCAGGGCACCACCATTGAGCAATTTATCATCAAACACAAAATAGAGCATATAAAAGAATTGATCGTGTACGGTGATTTAAGCATCTCCGACATTGCCTGGAAAATGAACTATAGCAGTGTGGCGCACCTTTCAAATCAATTCAAAAAAGTCACCGGGTTCCCGCCCTCTCATTTTAAACAACTCAAAGAGAAACGACAAAGCCCTGCCGCGGGGTCAGAAATTCAACCGATAATAAATTAGTATAGAGGCAAAAGGATATGACCAACATCAAAAATAAAGATACAGACGAATTAAACATTGCGCGCAAAGAGATTGCCATTCAAAAAGAAGAGAAGGAAAAATGGGAAATTGCGAACAAAGAGCTTGAAGCATTCAGTTATTCTTTAAAATTAGCGTCTCAATACTCACTGAGTCTTATTGAAGCGAGCCTGGACCCATTGGTTACCATCAATATCGAAGGCAAGATAACCGATATGAACGAGGCTACAGCGAACATTACCGGCATAAGCCGGGAAAAACTCAAGGGCACTGATTTCTTCGATTATTTTACCGAGCCACAAAAAGCAAGAGAGGTTTACCAGGAAGTATTTGCAAAAGGATATGTTGCAGATTCCCCGCTTACGGTACGCCATAAGTACGGCAACCTTACCGATGTATTGTTCAATGGTTCGGTTTATAAAGATGACACCGGCAATGTGCTTGGCGTCGTGATTGTTGCAAGGGACGTGACAGCCCAGAAGCTTCTTTCCAATTATTCCCTGAGCCTGATAGAAGCGAGCCGTGATCCCTTGTTTACCATCAGCCCTGAAGGAAAAATAACGGATATGAATGAGGCTACCGTAAAGGTGACTGGAGAACCAAGAGAGAAATTGATCGGCACATATTTCTTCAACTATTTCACCGATCAGGAACAAGCACAGGAATGTTACCAACAGGTTTTTACAAATGGTTATGTGGAAGATTATCCGCTCATCATTATAGATGGCGAACTGACAGATGTGCTATTTAACGGCTCTGTTTATAAAGACGACAGGGGAAATGTAATAGGCGCGGTATTGGTGGCAAGGGTCATTACCGAACAAAAAAGAGTCGCAAAAGAATTGGTTGCAGCCAAAGTAGCCGCAGAATTAGCTACAGGTATTGCAGAAGAAGCAAAAAGCAAAGCAGAAAAGGCTACTAAAATTGCTGAAGAGGCGACAAGAATTGCCGAAGATGCCGTGAAATCGAAACAGCAGTTTTTGTCAAACATGAGCCATGAAATCCGCACACCTATGAATGCGATCATCGGGTTTACAAAGGTGATTTTGAAAACGGACCTGAGCGCCAAACAAAAAGAATATCTGACCGCGATCAAAATAAGTGGAGACGCCCTTATCGTGCTTATCAATGATATCCTTGACCTGGCCAAAGTAGATGCCGGAAAAAATGACATTTGAGGCAACCCCATTTAAAATGGCAATGTCCATTTCAGCAATGCTTCACTTGTTTGAGACAAAAATCCACGAAAAGAACCTGATCCTGGTGAAAGAATACGACCCGAATATCCCTGAAGTTTTGGTTGGTGACCCCGTGCGGCTGCACCAGATTATACTCAACCTGCTGAGCAATGCCGTAAAGTTTACAAACAGGGGAAAAATAACCGTAAGCGTTCGTTTGCTAAGTGAAGATAAGGATAAAGTAACCATTGAATTTTCAGTGGCAGACACAGGTATCGGAATCCCTGAAAACAGGATTGAAAGGATTTTTGAAAACTTTCAGCAGGCCTCCAGTGGCACCTCACGGCTTTATGGCGGTACAGGCCTCGGATTGGCAATTGTAAAACAATTGGTAGAGCCGCAGGGTGGGAGCATTGGTGTAAAAAGCAAAATGGACGAAGGTTCCGTTTTTAGTTTTATTCTGAGTTTTCAAAAAACACAGGCAGAAGCTGAACCGGATACTGATATACTGGACATAGATGTAGAAATGAAAAATATTAAAGTATTGGTGGTGGAAGATATTGCACTCAACCAGTTGCTCATGAAAACGTTATTAGATGATTTCGGTTTTGAACGCGATATTGTTGGCAACGGAAAAATCGCCATTGAAAAACTGGAATCCAAATCTTATGATATCATATTGATGGACCTGCAGATGCCTGAAATGAACGGGTTTGAAGCCACTGAATATATACGTAACCAGATGAATTCGGATATACCCATTATTGCCCTAACGGCTGACGTCACAACAGTGGACCTCGCAAAATGCAAAGCTGTGGGAATGAATGACTATATTGCAAAACCTGTTGATGAAAGGTTGCTGTATAGCAAAATTGTAGGCCTTGTTAAAAAACCTGCTTATCCAAAAAACATTGAAACCTCAGTAAATGAATCCGGCGATAAAAAGATTAAATGCATTGACCTGGATTTCCTTACCCATCGTACCAAGTCGAACCCAAAACTCATGATGGAAATGATCTCCTTATACCTCGAACAGACTCCCCCACTCATCACCACCATGAAACAAAGTTTCTATGATAAAGACTGGAATTCTTTGTACTCAGCGGTACATAAAATGATCCCTTCGTTTTCAATAATGGGCATTAGCATAGATTTTGAAAACATGGCAAGAAAAGTCCAGGATTATGCGAGCACACAACAACAGACCGATGGAATACCCGGAATGGTATTGCAACTTGAAAGAATTTGTTCACAGGCCTGTAAAGAATTAGAACAAGAATTTAATACAATTAAAAATACTAACCCATGAACAACGATGTTAAAATAAAACTTTTCCTGGTAGATGACGATGCCGTATTTTTAAAGTCATTGGAAATCGAATTCCATCTCGAAGCAGATTTTGATATTGAGACGTTTGCCACGGGTGAACTTTGCATGAAAAATTTATCAAGAGGCCCGGACGTGATTATACTGGATTATTTCCTGGACGGGATTGATAAAAACGCCATGAACGGGATAGAAACACTCGATAAGATAAAAGCGTTCAACCCTGATATCCCGGTTATTATGCTGTCATCACAGGATAAAATTGAAGTGGCCATAAACTGCATGCACCACATGGCTTTTGATTATATTGTAAAAAGCGAAACAGCATTTACGCGCCTGCAAAAAGTAATTACAACTATTTTCACTTACAAGAAGATGGAAAAGCAGTTGAACTGGTATATGGAAAGGATGTAATTCACATGGGTTGACATCAAATCCTGAATGTGTGAATTATGTAACTTATTTCTATAATTGTGTAGATGATTTGTCAAATATAGGAAGCACCTTTGTCCGGCCTATATTCTCACCGTTAATATCAAGCAGTTAAATAGGGAAACCTTATACCTGGCCTGAGCTTCCAATTCTTAATTTTCTCAAAAATAAAATGGACAATCCGGAATTTGAAAAATCGAAAGCACACATCACCGTAGAAATTATTGAGTACATACCCAATTCTGTTGTCAGTAAGACCATCATAAAAAAATCAACCGGTAACATAAGCATCATGTCCTTTGACAGCGGAGAAGGATTGACCGAAAAAACTTCTCCTTTTGATACTTTCTCCCAGATTATTGACGGGAAGGCCGAGATCGTTATTGACGGAAAATCATTTTTTCTTAATACAGGTGAATCTATCGTCATCCCCGCGCATAAACCTAACCTCATCAAGGCAAACGGACGGTTTAAAATGATCATGACCATCATAAAGAGTGGATATGAATAGGCTGTATATCAGGCACATGTTTAAATATGTGTGAATAATGTAACTTATTTTAAAAAATGTGTAATAGGCAGGGTGATAAAGAAGTTCAACTTTGTACCGTAATCATTCACCATTAAAATTAAGCAAAAATGAGAACATTAAACGTAACGCTAACAAGCAATGAAAATGCCAGCCTATCTCCGGAAGGAAATCAAAATGGCAATGGGATTAACAATACAAGTCTGACCCCATCTTCTCCAAAAGCAAAATATCCATTCCCTTACAGTGGCGGCATCTTTTCAGAAGCAGCCAGGAGGCGCAAAACTGCTATGGCCACAAAAGTCATTGAAAGCATTATAGCTACGGAAAAGAGCTTTAATCTCGCCTACTAACCCCTAAAAGTCAGTAATAAATATATTATCACCGGCCAACCAGAAACGACACTTTTGTCCTTCATTTAGCACCGGGGCTTCGGCCCCGATGCTTTTTTTATGATCAATTTCAATAAAAAAACGTGTGAATAATGTAACTAATTCCCATAGTTATGTAACAGTTCAGGTTCCTTAGCCGGCCAACTTTGCGGCGTGAAATTTCTTTCAAATCTTAATACCATCAAAATCAATATGAAAAAGCTTTTATCAACTTTTGCCATAGCCGTAGTTGTTTTTTTTGCGGGCTGCAAAAAGGATACTTATGTTCCCCTATCTACCGTATGCCCTGTTATTATTTCAACAAATCCCGCGAATACTGCCACTAACGTGCCTCTCAACCAGGTCATAACAGCAACTTTTAACGAAAAGATGAATCCTCTAACTATTACCCAGGCATCTTTTACTTTACAAGGAGGGGGCAATGTATCGGGCATATTGTCTTATAACGAATCGAATACAACCATGAGCTTTACACCTGTTGCTCCCTTATCAGTTAACACAACTTATACAGCCACTGTAGTTGCAAATGTAAAAGATTCCTTTGGCAATGCATTGCAGGCCAATTATGTATGGACTTTTAGCACAGGCGCTGTCCTTTCTCCGGTGGTAATATGGACTGACCCTTTGAATGGTGCAACCGGTGTCGTTCTTAATAAAGTAATAAATGCAGCATTCAATATGGCCATGGACCCCACAACGATCAACGGAACAAATTTTACTGTAAAACAAGGATTAACGCTCGTAACCGGGACTGTTTCGTATAATAATACAATTGCCTCTTTTACCCCCACCTCAAACCTTACGGCCAATACTACCTATTCCTGTACCATCACAACCGGGGCCAAAAATGTATCCGGCACCCCAATATCGGCAAATTATGTGTGGAGTTTTACAACCGGTTCAACTACAGGCCCTACGGTAATTTCGACCGACCCGGCAAATAATGCAACCGGAGTGGCCCTGAATAAGATAGTCAATGCCACCTTTAGTTCTGTAATGGATCCTTCGACACTGACCACGACAACTTTTACCTTAAAACAAGGCATAGCTCCTGTTTCCGGATCAGTTTCATATTCAGGTTCTACAGCATCATTTACTTCTACAACACTTTTATTGCCGGGTACCGTGTACACCGCGACTATTACAACCGGAGCCAGGAATCCATCAGGCGAACCTTTGGCAAACAACTATGTCTGGACATTTACGACATTAGGAACCAACGCCCCAACTGTGATTTCGACCGACCCGGCCAATAATGCAACCGGGGTACCACTCAATAAAATTGTTCTGGCAAACTTTAGTACGGCAATGGATCCCCTGACGATCACTTCGGCTACCTTTACCTTAAAGCAGGGAACAAATTCTGTGTCAGGAACTATTTCATATTCAGGCACCACAGCATCTTTTACACCTTCTGCAAATCTTACGGCCGGCGCAACTTATACGGCAACCATTACTACCGGAGCTAAAAATACAGCAGGCACACCAATAGCGAACAATTATGTATGGACATTTACTACTGGAACAGCAGTTGCCCCGACTGTGACTTCAACCGACCCAACCAATAGCGCTACCGGTGTGGCGCTCAATAAAGTCATCGCGGCAAGCTTTAGCGTGACAATGGATCCTTTAACGATAACCACATCTACCTTTACACTAAGCCTCGGAACAAATTCTGTAACAGGAACTGTTTCCTATTCAGGAACAACTGCCACTTTTACACCTTCCGTCAATCTATTATCAGGCAATACATATACGGCTACGATAACTACGGGCGCCAAGGATTTGGCCGGTACCCCGTTGGCAAATAACTACGTATGGACATTTAGTACAGTGGCACCCACGGGCCCCACAGCGCCCAATCTTGCTTCCGTGGCCAGGTTTGGCATTATTGCAGGCGTAGGAGTAAGCAATGATGCAGGCTATAGCGTGATCAATAATATGGATGTAGGAATCTATCCCGGAGATCGTTCTTCTGTTACCGGGTTCCCTCCTGCCAAAATAAATAACGGTGCCATATATGCCGCAGATGACGTGACGCCTGCCGGTACTGCCGCTATGCTGAAACAGGCCAAACTTGACCTTACCGCAGCTTATAATTACGCCGCCGGCGCATCTAACCCCGCGCCTGCCACCGTTTCAGGGGATCTTGGCGGCAAAACCCTTGCGCCAGGGATTTACACATCAACATCTACTCTGATGGTTGAGAATGGCGACCTCACCCTTGATGCCAAGGGAGATGCGAATGCAGTCTGGATTTTCCAGGTGGCTTCAGCATTTACAACCGTGGGGGGCTCAGGCGGGAATATTATTCTTAGCGGGGGCGCTCAGGCTGCCAATATCTATTGGCAAGTAGGCAGTTCCGCAACCATTGGAGGATACACAAACTTTTATGGAAACATATTGGCTTATACATCCATAACAATGGGTGGATATGCTACCGCAACGGGAAGGCTCCTTGCGATAAATGCCGCCGTAGTTATGACAAGTACAGATACAATCAACAAACCTTAAAACCTAAAATATGAAATATTTATATAAAATCAAATTCCTGGTCCTGGTTGCTTTGACTTTAACGGTAGTTCAGGGCCGTATCAATGCCCAGGCAGTGCAGTATTCTCAACCCTCATGGTGGTTTGGTGTTGCAGGCGGCGCAAATATCAATTTTTACCGTGGCTCAACCCAAACTTTGAATTCTGACATTACAGCCCCTACCCCTTTTACAAGTGGCACGGGTGTAGGCCTCTATGCTGCTCCACTTGTTGAATTTCATCCCGTGTATTCAAAATGGGGTTTCATGTTTCAGGCCGGATATGACAACCGTTCAGGCGTTTACAAAGAAGTTTTAGCGCCATGTAACTGCCCAAGGGACTTATCAACAGATATCAGTTATGTCACTGTAGAACCGAGTTTAAGATTTGAGCCTTTTAAGTCAGATTTTTACGTTTTTGGTGGCCCTCGTATTGCGTTTAATGTCGAAAATTCATTTGTTTACAAACAAAAGGACAATCCTAATTCACCTGACCAGACACCAATCCCAGATGAAAAAGGGAATTTAAGCGATATGAACAAAGCGCAGGTATCCATGCAGGTAGGGGCAGGTTATGATATCCCTCTTTCATCTGTCAGCAGAAAAACAAAATTCGTGCTTTCCCCATTCGTTTCTTTTCAACCCTATTTTGGTCAATCTCCGCGAACCATAGAAACATGGAATGTAACCACCTTGAGGGCTGGCCTTGCTCTTAAATTTGGCAGGGGGCATTTAATCCCTTCTGTTCCTGTGGTTCCGGTTGTCATTCCAGCGCCGGTACCGGTTGTTATAATCGAACCCAAAATAATGTTTAGTGTCAATGTTCCGGCCTTTATCCCATCAGAAATAAAGGTGAGGGAACAATTTCCGCTTCGTAACGACGTGTTTTTCAATGCAGGCTCTACGGAAATTCCAGATCGTTATGTGCTGCTCAAAAAAGACCAGGTGAAGGACTTTAAAGAAGACCAGATAGAATTTACCCCTAAAAATCAATCAGATCGGTCACCAAGGCAAATGGCGGTGTATTATAACATTTTAAATATTTTAGGCGACCGGATGGAAAAAAATCCAACTGCTACCATTATGTTGGTTGGATCGTCCGAAACGAATCCGAAAGACGGGAAGGCTATGGCAGAATCTGTAAAGCATTATCTTGTAACTGTTTTTGGCATCAAACCATCAAGAATTCGTACCGATGGAAGAGATAAACCAATAACCCCTTCTGAGCAACCTGGTGGCACAAAAGATCTTGCGCTTTTGCGCGAAGGTGACAGGAAAGTATCTATTGAAAGTATTGATCCGGGGCTTTTGATGGAGTTTCAGAGCGGCCCTGATGCGGCTTTAAAACCTGTCGAAGTTACAGAGGTTGAAAAAGCCCCTGTTGAAAGTTACATAACATTCAATGTCGGCCATGGAAAAGATTCTTTTTCATCATGGACCATGACAATAAAAGACGACAAAGGAACGACCCAGGATTTCGGGCCTTATTCCCAGGAACAGGTTAGTATCCCCGGCAAAACCATTATGGGCAACAGACCTGAAGGCAACTATAAAGTAACCATTACAGGTAAAACCAAGAGCGGCAAGGAGGAAAAGAATGATACCACGGTTCATATGGTACTCTGGACCCCTCCTGTGGACCAGGAAGTAACACGATTCAGTATTATCTATGAATTCAATGATTCAAAAGCCATTAGTATTTATAAAAAATACCTGGATGAAGTTGTGATACCCAAAATCCCTGTAGGGGGCAAATTGATTATACATGGCTATACCGACGTAATCGGAGACCCGGATTATAACCAGAAATTATCATTGGAAAGAGCAAATGACGTAAAAAACATCATGGAAAGCGCCCTTGCAAAAGCAAACAGGACTGATGTTAAATTTGAACTGTTTGGATTTGGGAACGATCAGAATCTTTCTCCTTTCAAAAATGATTTCCCTGAAGGAAGGTCCTATAATCGTACGGTAATTATTGATATTGTTCCTCCGAGGTAAGATATGATTCTGTAAATAAATTTGTTTTGTAATAAAAAAGGGCCGTCTGAAAAATCAGGCGGCCTCTTTTAATTGGAATGTGCCCGCTAACCGGAATCTGTGAATCATGTAACTTATAACAATAGTTATACAACACTTCCACTTCCAAACCATACCACCTTTGTGGCGTGAAAATTCTTTCACAATTAAAACACTAAGGTACAATCAAAATGAAAAGTAAATTATTACTTCTTTTTACCATGGCAACAATGATGTTACTTTGCCCGAATACAAATTTCGGACAAGCGCCCAAATTGGGAACGGCCGCAAATTTTGTTCTTTTCTCCTCTGATGGCGCTGTGAGCAATACCGGGATTTCACAAATTACGGGCAACGTAGGCACCAATAGCGGTTCCAGCACGTCTTTTGGGAACGTAAACGGGAATATGCACAACAACGACAGCGTGAGCAAACAATGTGCAAAAGATTTGCAGACAGCTTACAATAAGCTGGACAGTACCTCTCCTACTGCCCACCCTTCTGCAACACTTGGGGGAGGCGATACGCTTGTCGCAGGTGTCTATTCCATATCCAGTGCGGCAACTTTGGGCGGGTCTCTTTATCTTGATGCAAAAGGAGACGCAAATGCAGTATTTATTTTTCAAATCGGCGGAGCCTTTTCAGCAGCCGCAGTATCAAAAATCAAACTGATCAACAGTGCTGTGGCATGCAATGTTTTTTGGAAAACAGAAGGGCTTGTAAGCCTCGCTTCAGGTGCTACTTTCAGGGGAACCATTATCGCAAACAATGCTGCAATTGCAATTGGGGCAGGTGACACCCTCGAAGGAAGGGCGCTTTCTACAACAGGCGCCGTAAGTGTTGACGGCGTATTGGCATACACACCAATAGGCTGTGGCAGCGCCACACTTACAGGGCCAACAGCTCCGTCTCTTGGTACTACCGTCTGCTATGCACTGTTTTCCGGCGATGGCACAGTTACAAATTCGGGGACCACAAATGTGGTGGGCGACATTGGAACAAATGTCGGTTCTACCAAAGGTTTTGATAGTTCTCTGGTAAAAGGCAACATCCATTCCATCCCCGATGCTTCTACGGCACTATGCGCAAATGATTTAACCAAAGTCTATAATTATCTTGACTCCCTGGCTTATGATATTGAGTTGTTATACCCATCAAAGTTTGGTAGCAATCTCGTTCTTACCCCTCATACGTATCTCCTGAACGCCGCAACCATATTAACAGATAGCCTGTTCCTGAACGCAGAAGGAGATTCGGATGCTGTATTTGTTTTCCAGATTAATGGCGCCTTATCTACAAGCACTTACGCAAATATCATTTTAATGAACGGAGCACAGTCAAAGAACGTATATTGGCTGGTAAATGGCGCCGTTTCTATAAATAACTACTCCGTTTTCAGGGGTACAATCATCAGTAACTCAGGGGCGGTGGGTGCTTTAAGCACAGGGGTGGCAATTGATGGCAGGTTGCTTACAACCACTGGTGCACTGACGACTGCGGCAGTTACTATTAAAATAACTTCGGGTTGCTCCGCTATTTCAACGGATTCTGTTAAAATTACCAATTTAACCGGGGACCAAACGCTATGTTCTGGTGGTTCGGTTAGTTTCTCGGTAACTACATCTGGTACCAGCGTCACTTACCAATGGAGAAAAGGAACCGTAAACTTATCCAATGGCGGCAATATTTCCGGGGCAACTTCTGCCATGCTTACTATAAGCCCTGTTGCAGTCACAGATATTGCATCAGACTATAATGTAGTGCTGAGTGGGGAATTTGGACCGGGTATAACCTCAAACAATATTGCTTTAACGGTTAACACGGCTCCTTCTATCGTGACAATACCTGTTAACCAGTCCATATGTTTAGGAAGTTCGGCAAGTTTCTCGGTAGCGGCGACGGGTACTGCCCTCACGTATCAATGGAGAATCGGAACAGCGAACCTGACCAATAGCGGCAATATTTCCGGGGCAACTTCCGACATACTTATTATTGATCCGGTGAGCGCATCAGATTCTGCAGCAAACTATAATGTGGACATTAGCGGCACTTGCCTGGCAAATGACATATCAAAAGATGTTTCGTTGTCAATAAATCCCGTCCCGGTAATTACCTCAAATCCACTTAATCAAACAGTAAGCATAGGAAGTTCAGCAAGTTTTTCAGTAACAGCCACAGGAACAGGACTTAGTTATCAATGGAGAAAGGGTTCTACCAACTTAACAAATGGAGTCAATATTTCAGGGGCAACCTCTGATACGCTAACCATTAATCCTGTTGGTGCATCTGATTCCGCATCCGATTATAATGTGGTTGTCAATGGCAATTGTTCGCAGGCAATAACCTCAACAAATGTATCTCTTTCAATATCTTCTACCAGTGGAATCGCCCCCGTTGCAGGCAGGTATATCAATGCTGCGGCTACTATATTCCCGAATCCTTTTTCAACTTCGCTTGCCATCAGGTTAAATGATGCCACGCCGGTTAACAATTGCGAATTGAGGATATTTAACGCATTGGGAAAAGAAGTAATGAACATTGCAATAAGCGCACAAACAACCTCAATTGAAACGGGTAACCTTACGGCAGGAGTTTATTTCTTCAACCTGCTGAACAATAACCAGATCATTCAGACAGGGAAACTGGTTTCACTGAAATAAATCGGTTCCAGGGCCTTCTTTAATAAAATCCAATCCCGGTGGAAGTATTTCCGTCGGGATTTTTTTATTCGTTGCATTTTAAAGATTGGCCACATTGCTTCTCCCTGTCTTTTTGTCAACCTCCTTTATTGGCAAAGAAATTGCAGCTTTGCCAATAAAACATAACAAAAGAATTGAATTTTAAAGATTATTACAAGAGCCTGGAGGTAAGCAAAACGGCCACTGCAGATGAGATCAAGAAATCGTACCGGAAACTGGCGCGCAAGTACCATCCGGATGTAAACCCGAACAACAAGG
>Ga0206844_10308_pt1 | contig 13450 bp, 10 predicted proteins | sample Alteio_BWOrgCont_22_FD_152907 | JGI IMG/M metagenome (GOLD analysis project Ga0206844, IMG submission 152907) | Enriched cells from forest soil in Barre Woods Harvard Forest LTER site, Petersham, Massachusetts, United States -... | ecosystem: Environmental > Terrestrial > Soil > Temperate forest >...
TTAGAAAGGCCGCTCTGCAGCGAACCCTGGTAAAACCCCACGGCCCAATAAAAAAGCCCGGCCAAAAATAAAGGAAAACTTAACACATATTTCCTCAAATGCGCATGGCCCGCCTTCATGATGCGGCCCGTGATTTTGGCCATTTTAATCATTAAAAATAGCGGCAACAAAAGCGTGCCCCAGGGCTTTTTGTAATACCATTTTTTATACATCATTCGACGGTAAATCATGATGTACTTGCCTAAAATTATTTGATTTTGAAAATAAGGCTTTTTTTCATCACGAAAAATATGAAAACAATGGGCGCGGGGAACGAACCAAATTGAACTTACCTTGGCGCATTTTAAACAAAAAAGGACATCTTCCGAGGCCCTTAAGTTGGGAAAGCCTCCCGCTTTTCTAAACAACTCCCTATCAACAAACATGTTACAGGCAGGGACCATGGTTAGCCGTCTTATATTTCCTGCTTGCAAAGACTCATTAAACTGAAGATACAATGAAACCAGTCTCAAAAATCAATTCGATATAAGTATTGTGCGCTCCGGTCTTTTTATTGGTTGAAAACTCCTCTGACATGGATTTAAACGAACCCAGCCCATAGCCCTGCAAAGGTCTCTGGGAAATCTTGGAAAAACTGCTTTTCCACATCTGCATCCGCCATTCAAATGAATTCATGCCTCGATAATCACCGGTGGATTCATTTTTGATGACCGTCAGCATGCGCTGGTGTACTTGTGGAACCAAAAACAATAAAGGCACAATAATAAACAGCACCAGCAGCATTTTCCGTTCTTTTAATACAGCATAGATGACGAACCCAACATAGATAGAAATCCAGGCATTACGGGTTTTAGTCGCCACTAAAAGGACCAAAATGTTGACCATTAACGTTTTTACTACCAACTTGATGGGCAGGCTGAATTTTAAATGGCCCGACTTTAAAAGATAAAAGAAAAACGTGAAAGCCAAAACCAGGTAGAAAGCCAATATATTAGGGTGAGTGAATGTGCCTGCAATGCGGTTTCCTGCATCTTCGTAATATTGCCCCCCCCTCATCATATCCATATCGGCACACAAAATCGGTAAAACAAAAGAAAATCCTAAAATCTTTAACCAATAGATAAAATCTTCCTCATTTCTTACAATTAGAAATGGGATTAAAAAAAGCGCGAAATAGCTTAAATAATTGAGCCATAAACGGAAGGATTCACCCCGTGAGGGGGAGTAGAAAACGGTAATTAACATGCAAATAAGATAAAATATCCAACAATAAACCGGGGTCACCTGTTGGGGAAAATTTAATGAATAAAAGGCAAGGAAGATGGCTAAAAAAATGACAATCAAGTTAAAAATGGCGCCAATCCCGACTCCTCCCTCTCCCTGAGCTGTATTGACGCGGGTCAAATTCAACAAAACATCTAAAAGCGGCCTTGCCATCAAAATGATGATGATGACCCATCGGGGTTTAGTGACCATTAAAAGGAAAAATAAAACAGCGAAAGGTATCGCCAGCATAAGGACCGGCTTACCATCAATGAGGGGGGAAAAAACACTCCAAAACCATCCTAAGATGGCGCTAAAAATAATGGTCAGCCAAATCCTGTAATCAAACAAAAAGAAGGCTTTCATAAATATGCTCAAACTTTCTGGCGATGTCCTTGATGTCAAACTTTTCGACTAGGGTCTTAAAACCCGCTTCCCCCATTCGACGGCGCAATTCATTGTCTTGCAGTAATGCAACAATGGCATGGGCCCAACCTTCCCTGGTAAAAGGGTCCAATAAAATACCGTTTTCACCATCCCGGATGAACTCGTCATTGCAGCCGACATTCCTGGAAACCACCACCGGCACTTTTTGGCGCATGGCCTCCATAATCGCAATAGAATGCAATTCAATGGTTGAAGGCAATAAAAACACATCACTGATGGCCAATAGTTGAGGAATATCAGCGTAAAAACCAATGGTCTTGATCCTGTCCTCCAAATGATAGGACCTGACCTTGGCCTCAAAATTCTCTTTTTCGGGGCCTGTGCCGGCGATCACGCACACAGCCTGGGGCAGGGCACGGGTGACATCCAGCGCTATTTGAAAAAGAACATTAAGATTTTTCTCTTTAGAGAACCGGATAGGTGTCAATACAATCGATGCATCCGGAGCAATACCTAACTTTTCTTTCAAACATATTCTTTCGGAATCGGTCAAATGACGGATTGCTTTTAAATCAATGCCGTTTTTTATCTCACTGACCCTTTCCTTTTTATGGAGCCTGTGTTTCATGATGAAGTTATAATTCTGCCGGGTCAACACAACGACACGGTCTGAAAAATTCCGTAAGAATTTGATGAACCTGTATTGTTGGTTCTGTTCTCCCCGTAATTCAAAATCATGCGGGTCGATGTAACGGGAATCATGCACATGTTCAATGATCTTGCACCCTGCCAATTTGGCCGCGATCCCTCCCCAAATATGGGCATTAAAAGAATGCGTATGGATGATCTTGATCTTTTCTTTTTTTATATATCCCATGAGGCGTAGAATGATCCTGACAGAAGCAAAACTTTTAAGTTTATGGGGGCTATCGCTGAATTTAAATAATTTGATCCTGTTTTTTTCAAACATGCCCTCCAACTCCCCTTGAGATGAATAAGCCACATGGACTTCGAAATTATTATTATCCAATGACCGCACCAGATTAAATAAATTACTTTCAGCCCCGCCCATGTTTAAGGTCTTGATAATATGCAGCACTTTTATTTTTTCCGGGCTTTTTGGTGACAAAAAACGTTTAGGCGTGGCACGGAATTTCTTAAAAAACGATAAAAACGGCACGTTTCCAAGAACAAAATAAAAAATGATCTTGTTTTTAAACGGGTTAGGATCAATTTTCCTCGCTTTGCGCAGCCACAATAAACCCCTCTTGTTTTTCTTTTCAAGAATGGAATAAATGCCAATCGTGTAGTAACTTTCATACAACTTCTTTTTAATCAATCCTTGACCGATGATGTCCTCAAAATGAGGTATTAATTTATTAAATTTCGGGACCATTAAAACAGACGCTTTATGGGCGGATAAAAATGCAAGACTTAAACCCACCGCATGATCACGGATTTTAGCAAGCACCTCATTAATATATTTAATTTCAAAAATAGCTGACACCCTAATCCACATATCCAAATCTTCCCCGCACTTAAACCGATGGTCGTAAAGACCTACTTTTTCAAAAACAGACCGCCGAACGAGGGTGGCAGAGGTATGAATAAAATTGCCATGAACAAATAATTTATCAAAACATTTTCCAGAATAAGGTACCAGTGGAGATTGCGGGTAAAACCGGCATCCAAGGACTTTTTCCAAGGTAATATCATAAAATTGGACATTGGCGTACACGACACCACAATCGGGCTTAAGTTCCATATAAGAAACCAACGTGTGCAAGGTATGCCAGAACCAGGCATCATCCGCATCAAGAAAGGCGATGAATTCACCATTTGCCCTCAAGATCCCATGGTTGCGTGCGGCTGCCACCCCTTGGTTTTTCTGGTAGAAATACTTTAACTTTCCTTCAAAAGGAATCATCCACCCTTGCACTACTGTTGCAGTATCATCGGTTGAACCATCATCAATGACAATCACCTCATAATCCGTAAAAGATTGAGATATGATGCTCTGGAGAGCATCTTTGATGTATTTCCCATAATTATAAACAGCGACGATAATGCTCACTTTAGGAGGTGTAGTGGTATTCATTTTGTTTTAGCTCCGTTACGTGTTTGGATGCCCGGATTAATTCATTTTTATAGACCTTACAAACCCCATTGGTTTTTATCCGGATATCTTCCAGATTGATATATAATTCCTCGACCAAATCCTTAACTTTAGATGCCTTAAATTCATCCGTGCGGATATTAAATTGTTCCATATCAATACTGGCCATAAAATCCCTGCATTTGGGCCTGTACTCCAGCATGATCGCTGGAGTATTGGCACAATAAGACAGGATGACCGAGTGTAGTTTTTCACCCACAAAAACATCGAACTTTTCTAAACGGTCGAGGGTCTTTTTGGTAGAATTATATGATGTGAAAATTCCTATTTTGTGCTGTAATCGATTTTCAATAAGTAAACGTTTGATCAAACCCTCGTCCTCTTTACACATCGGAATAAAATCAATCACCCACCCCTCATTTAACATCAATTTAATAAATGAGATAAATTCCCGGAGGAACTGTTCTTCATTGCCCCCCCACATGACACCATCAGCAACTCCGCTTTTAGTATTCCCTATATTGACACCCATCCGTTTCGTTTTTGATTTTCCTGACTTGATGTCCCGGATAAAATAAAATGCAGGGTCGCCAATAATGTGAATGGGTTTTTGTACGTTTTTTTCTTTTAAAATTTGAGCTGATAAAGGCCCCCTCACCGACAAATAACAAACATTGTCCAAGGTCCCCACCCATTCTTTAATGTCTTCTTCTTTGATCGGGTTTTCCGGAAACAAAGGATTGACGACACCTGTCCCAAAAACAATTTTCTGAGGTATGTTTGGTTTCGTCATTTTATGCAAAAGAGATGAAGGAAAAAGCGTGTTTAAAATCAATGTCCCTCCACCCAAGATCACTGTTTTAAATTTTAAGAGTCCTGATTTTATACACAACCTGATCAGAAAACCCTCCGATTCTGAAAGAAGAAAGGTGGGCTTTAGTAATTGAAAAATGGATTCTCTTAGGGCTTCATCCCCCAGATTTCCATAACCCGTGTAGCCGATATACAAAGCTTTTGTTTTCCAAGGATAAAACATGCAAGAAATAATAAATTTCAAATCATTGAAAATATTCTTGCCGAACCGTAAATAAATCCCTTTGAACCATTGTGCTTTCACATCGAGCTTTAGAAATCCGTGGACCAATTCTTTCTCCTCAGGGTTTAATAAAAGGTGATACGCACAGGAATAGTAAACCATTAACAGAAAACAACTTTCAAAGGCTAAATGGCGTAAACTTGTCGTATGCATCCATGGCGTCAAAGCGTTCAAAACTAAATACCCCCCCACCACCAGGACAGCCAATAAGAAAGGCTGGACAAAAGCATTTAGTAAATATTTCTTAAGGGAAATGCCAGCCAATTTGCAGGAATAATAAGGCATAAATACAGCAGAATAGAGCAAGGTAAAAAATGCGGCAGAGATGGCAAAGCCATACAGCCCTAATGAAAAAACCTTGGCCAACACCATCCCTAGAATGACATTACAAACAGCTGCCAACAGGCTCATCTGACTTGGTACCTTGACTTTCGCATGGGCATTGACGATGCAATTAACAGCTTCCAAAGGTAAAATAATGACCAAAGGCACCAGATGGATCATCAAAAGATAGGCCGCTTGTATAAAATCTTTACCGACCCAAAGTGTAATGATTTTATTGGCCATGAAAAAAAGCCACAAACACAGCGGGATAGTGGCAATGGATATCGCCCTGGAATAAACAAAAAAGAGGGATTCTATCCTCTCGTTGTCATTTTTTGCTACCAAGTCCGTGATGGTGGGGTTTAATGTCCACGTGGCACGCGCAAAGAGGTTCTTTAGCATGGTCGGGATCTTTAAACTAACGGCATAAATCGCATTGACGGCAGGCCCATAAAGAATGTTGACCAGAATGATGGCCGTGTTTTCATACAGCAAAAAAGCGATGCTGGTCAAAGATGAGTAAGCACTAAATGAGAGTATATGTTTGATCCGGTCGAATCTAAAATAGGACAGACTTAAAACGATGTCCGGAACCACCGATTTATGCCATCGATAAACCAAGAAATTCTCCATCAGTTTCATGGACAAATAAATAAAGCCGTAAATTATAAGAGGGTTATAAGAGGCAGGCACGAGCGAGAAAATCAAAAAAATGAAAAAAGCCCTTAATATGATCCCCATCGAAAAAGCGGTGTTGATAAGGTCAAAACGCTGTTTTGCATAAAGAATGGACCAATAGATGATGTTAGGGATGGTAAATACAAAGGAAAGATTGATGATAAAGAACAATACCTTGCTTTGACCAACAAGATTAGCGGGCACCTGAAATACTTTTTGAAAATACAGGCTTAAAAGAGAACCTATGATAAATACAAAACCAGTGACCAAAAATAATATATAGCGTCCGCTGGAAAGATATTCCAGGAAATCCTGTTTATTGTTCTGCGACAATGAGAAGGTAACATACCGTGATAAAGACACCCTCACACTGGTGGCCATGATCTCAAAGAAACCGATAAGGGTTTCAACCAACACGATGATCCCAAAAGTATTCTTGCCCAGCTTATGGATCAAAAAAGGGACAATCATGATCCCTAAGCCCATTTGCAAAAAATTGGCAAAATAATTGCTAAAAATATTCTTAACGATTTGATTTTTCATATACTGAAATTTCTTTTCGCATACGGATGACTTTTGCAGGCATTCCTGCGACCACCGCATAGGAAGGGACATCATGGGTCACGACAGAGCCGGCCGCAATAATGGCCCCCTCTCCCACATGTACCCCGGCCAAAATGATCACACGGTCTGCAATCCATACATCATTGCTGATAGACACTGGTTTTTCCTCTTTAAAACCCTGTTGGGTCATAGGAATATCCGTACGTGAAAAACAATGGTTGCATGTCCTGATGATCACGTCCCGTCCCATCATCACATCAGACCCAATGCTGATCTTCCCACACAAATTTGCATTGATCCCTATCCCGGAATTATTCCCTATGCTGATATTGTTTCCCGAATAAAAAAAAGCCCTGTGTTCGACGTTCACATTCTCTCCGCAAGAAGCAAATAATGGCCGGCAAACCAAAAAACGTATTTTCTTGAACACTCCCCCTATGGGAAGGTTTGATGACGGCAAATGTTGGGCAAAGCCATAATAAAGCAGGCAAAAAAATAGATGCTTTAATTTAGACATACATCCCTCAAACTTGGTAGTAGAGCCATCGGGGAATAGAATACAAACGCCGATTTAAAACCACCCCGAGGATTTTTCCTTTCCACTCGCCAAAAGAAGTCAGCGTTTTCAATGCTACTTGACGGCGCGTATGGCTTTCATCGATCAACAGCATCACTTTGTCGGCAATGGAAGACAGCAATACCCCATCCCTATAGTTCGAAAGTTCCGGCGTATCAATGATGATCAAATCAAATTTGCTATTGAGCTCTTGCATCAATTGACGCATGCGGTAAGAACCTAACAGGGTCATTGGGCTTAAATTTGTTTTCCCCGCGGGTAGTAAGGTTAAATGTTCTGTCACTTCATGTAAAACTTCCCGGAGATTGATGGGACTTGTCAATATGTCCGCCAAACCGCGCTCCTGATTAGTACCAAACATTTTTTGTAAATCAGGTTTTCGGAAATTAGCTTCCATCAGCAAGACTTTTTTACCTGAGTACTCACTTAAAGTAATGGCCAAATTAGCCGAGATGCTGCTGTTTCCATCTTTGACATTACAAGCCGTCAGCACAACACTCTTAAACCCGCCATTGGACTGCAAAAGAGTGAGCTGGTCTGCTAAATTATTGAACGCTTTGGTGTAATGATGAGGGAACTTTCTCAAATTAATCAACATGTTTCTTCTGCTGCCTATTTTGGGGATATTACCTAATAAGGTCAGCCCCAAAAGCTCCTCAGCTTCCGAACTAGATTTGATGGTCTGGTCCATATATTCAAAAATAAACGCCAGGACCATTCCAAAAAGAATACCGGTGATTAAGGCTAAAGCAATAATGACTCGCCTGTGCTGACGGGTGGGCTTTAAAGGAACACTCGCTTGCTGGATTATTTTAACGCTGGCCGGCCCGATGGATTCCGTATCAGGAAGTCTTTTTCCAGAAAGATTATTGTCCATGTCTTGGATATTGTCTTGTAATTGCATGACGATGGGATGTTTGGGGCCGTATTTGAGCTTTAATTCTGCCAATTGCTGTTCAAGATCAAAAATAAGGTAAGAACGGCTGACGACATTAGCCATGATGGCCGCTTCAACAGGATCGAAATCCCGGACATGGATGACGAAAACATTGGTCTCTTTGACCGGATCCACTTTGATATGCCGGCGTAGCTCTTCAACAGCTTGACGGTATGCGAATAAATGGTTCTGCTGGGGAGAATATTTAGCAATTTCTTGGTCATGCTTTTTTGTAAAATAATCAATCAAATATTTTTTTAAATGGGAAGCAAATTTTCTCTCATAATTAAACGGCCGGTCATAAAGCTTTAACACATGGACAGCCCTCTCCAATACCGGATCAGCCGTTACAATTTCTATTTGAGTGAGGCTTTCGGGGCTATTTTCAGTTTCAAAAAGTTGCCTATAATAAGGCGCTTCCACCTGTTTTTCTCCTGAAACAAGCATTTTTACATCCGCTTCATATTCTTTCGTATTGAACTCAACACCCATGAAAGCCACCACAGTGACGACAATACTGGATGTTATAATGATCCTTTGCTGCCGAAATAAAACCCGTAAGTAATCACGCATCGTCCACTGATTCATTAAAAGACTCCTTCCGAAATGACCACCATGTCCCCTGCTTTAAGCACTAAATCTGCGTCTGCATTTCCGTCCATCACAGCCCGAATATTGATAGGGATCATGTCATAACCTGAATTCCCTTGCCGTGGCCTTAACACCTTGACCCGGCTGGCAGAACCGAAACGGGTGAAACCTCCAGCCACTGAAATGGCCCTCAAGACCGTCGTATTATCTTCCAAATTATACGGCCCCGGACGGTTGACTTCACCATACACAAAGAACCTGCGGCTGCGGGATTCTTTTAAATAAACTACCACTGAAGGATATCTTAAATACCCGTTGGACAAACGTATTTCAATGTCTTGCTCAACTTCGGAGAGACTGCGTCCTTTGACAGGAATAGTGCCAATGTAAGGAAATGAAATGTTCCCATCCGGCGATACAGTGACATTATTCTCGATATGTTCAGGTTGAAGAACATCAATGGTCAATATATCATCCACGCCTATGGCGTAGTCCCCATTTTTGGCGGGGGTCATACATACCACCGGATCAGACGATGTGGGGGCCGCGGCCATTTGAGGGGCCGGCAAAGAAACTTTCATGGGTGCCAAAACAGCGGGTTGCGGTCCCCCTGAGATTTTTTGATCGGCACCATAAGACCATGAAGGTCCCAAGGCCCATATCCCTACCATTATTATTTTTGTTAATATTTTCATATATCTCCTCCCTTTGGAATCTCCTTAGAATTTAATAGATATTTCTAACAAGGCTGTATTTTTTTGATAAGTGTATGCAGTATTATTAGAATCATTGTCAGAAAAACGGTACTCGGCACGAAAATCCGTATTTTTGGTCACATGAATAATCAAGCCGACGCCAGCACCATTCAAATGTTCCTTGATGCCTTCTCCCACATAGGTCCCACCACCTGTAAAAACAGAAGCATAAAGACTCATCCGGGCAGTTAGATCTTTATTCACTTGAAGACTTACCTGCCAGTTGTTAAAAAGATATTCACTATACGGGGTGTCCTGATATTCATTGCTGTAGGAAAGTGTGTACAGCGTCCTTTGGTCCCGTTGGTCATTCAATGAAACAATGTATTGCGGACGGACCGTATTGCTACCTACAATCGGATCAATAAAATCCTCACCCGCCCTGCCTTCTAAATAAAGCTGGGGGGTCCAGTAATTGCGTACTCCCAAACCAACGGAATCTATAAACATATCGCCATATTGGGAAAAATCACGGTAAGAAAAATCATCGTAGGCCAAAAGACGGAATATGGAACTTAACTCATAATCTGCTTCGATACCTGGTTTTATTTGAACCGAACTTTCAAGACCTGCTAATTGCGGATTGTAGTAATCAGTTGAAAATTTATACTGCAGGCTTAAACGGCTGGTGAACTCATGGGTCCAGTCAGCATCAAGACCATTGTCATAATATTCGTAGCGCCCTGCGATGCGTCCGAATTGTTGGGCAAAATTAGTAGGGTCTGCGGCATGGACAAAATTATCATCGATTTTCAAATGGTCATAATACGTATAATCAGCTTGATAAGTGCCGGATAAATATTCAGAAAGATTGTCAAACTGAGAATATTTGGAGTATACCTGTTCTTCCAAAGAGGTGGTCAAATCAGCACTATCATTTTTCCCTGTATAAGTGCCTTCCAATCCTAGTCTCGGAACGGTAATAAAATCCGATAAAGCATTTGTATGCGCATAGGTAATGTTACTATCATACTCTTCCTGAAGACTGGCCAACGGGTTTAACGCCACCTCTCCCCACTGATAAGCATAACTCACATCATAAAATAAAACCGTTGCTACTAAACACCCACTGATGATTTTTCCAGCCGACATGGTTGCCCCCATTTTTGTTTAAAATACCCCACCGTTTCTTTAAGACCTTCTTCGAAGGTTACCTCTGGTTTATAATTAAGTGCACGGCTGATTCTCGAAATGTCGGCGTCAATCTTAAAGATATCCCCGGGGCGAGGCGGGAAAAATTGGGGTTGGGTTTCTTTATCTAAAATGCGGTTAAGAAGTTCAGCCAATTCCAGGATAGTAATGGCCTGTCCGCTGGCCACATTGAATATTTCATGTTTAATTCCCGGTGTAGTGGCTGCTAATATATTGGCCAATATAACGTCTTTGATATAAACAAAATCACGTGTTTGCAGGCCCGTTCCCAAAATAGGTACGGCCTCATCTTTTAAAAGGATGTTAATAAATTTGGGGATGACAGAAGCATAATCATCCTTAACGGATTGGCCTGGGCCAAACACATTGAAATACCGCAAACAAACCGTCTCTATGCCCGAAAATTCTGAAAAAATGCGGCAATAATACTCCCCCGCTAATTTACTTAAAGCATAGGGAGATATTAATAAGGGTAAATGTCCTTCATTGAGAGGAAAAAATTTGGCATCTCCATAAATGGCGGCAGATGAGGCGAATATAAAACGCTTGATCTTATGTTTGACCGCTGCCTGAAGCATTAGAAGGGTGCCGTTAATATTGATTTGATTATACTTTAACGGCTCTTGCATGGACTCTGCTACAGAAAGTAAAGCGGCATGATGCAGGACAAAATCCATGCCATGACAGGCCTTATCGCAATCTTCCGGACGGGTAATATCTCCGCGTATTAATTCAAAACGGTCTGCTCCCAAACCTTTGGCAAAATTCAAATTCTCTTCTTTGCCGCTATAAAAATTATCTAAAATACGTACAAAATGGCCGTTTTGAACTAGTTGTTTCGCAATGTTCGATCCTATAAATCCGGCCCCGCCTGTTATTAAAAATTTATTCATACCAGTTTCAGATTCCCTGTCATTTTTATGCCCACGAATGGACACAGTGTAGCTTTACACAGATTAAGAGGAAATGAATTTACAATTAATACTGTAAACTCTCCTCAGTGACCCTGTTATAATCATCTTTAAGACGGATGATGTCATCCTCACCCAAATAGTCCCCGTAGGCCACTTCAATAAAAACCAAAGGATCATCATACAGATTACACATGCGATGCACGGAGCCCAGCGGGATATCAACCACCATACCCGGTGTAACAGTAATTTGCTGGTCATCAATGACGGCCAAGCCCTGACCTTCGACGATGATCCATTTTTCAAAACGGTATTGATGCTTTTGCAGGCTTAGCCGTGATCGGGGATAAACTTCCAGGCGTTTGACCCAAATGACCTCATCGTGAAAGAATTTTTGATACCTGCCCCAAGGACGTGTGCTTTCTTCCAAATATTGCATTTGAACCCCCTATTTTGCACCATGGGCCGATAGAACAGCCGGGATTGTTTGAAAAAGAATTTTAAAATCCAACAAAAGCGACCAATTATCAATGTATTCCAGGTCCATTTTCACCCATTGGTCAAAACTGCTGATCCGGTTGCGGCCGCCGGCTTGCCAGATACAGGTGATCCCCGGACGAATACTTAACCGGCGTTGATGCCAAAGATCATACTGTTTCACTTCCTTAGGCAATGGCGGACGAGGACCCACCAGGCTCATGTCCCCCTGAAAAACATTCCATAATTGGGGCAATTCATCGATGCTGTATTTACGTAGAAACTTTCCAATCTTAGTGACACGGGGATCTTTCTCCATTTTGAAAGCCGGCCCTTGCATTTCATTAAAGGCCATCAGGTCTTTGAGCTTTTTTTCCGCATCCACGACCATGGTGCGGAATTTATACAATTTAAATGTTCTCCCATTTAACCCGCACCTTTCCTGCACAAAATGCACGGGGCCAGGAGAAGTCATTTTTATCAATACCACTACCGCTAGATATAACGGAGAAATGAGGATTAACGCCACGGATGAAAGAATGATATCCACCAGTCTTTTGATTAGCAATGCCGCCAAATCAGGAGGTGTCGCTTCATGGGTCATCATGGGAATGCCACCCATCATTTCATTTTCCTGTTCCATCCTTGTTTGGAAATCAAACAAATCCACGGCAACACTGGTGGTTATACCAACCATTTCACATTGCTTAATGGCAGATTCAATTTTGCTGAGGGAATTACGCGGGACTATGAAGATAACAACATCTACGACACATAGACGAAGGATTTGATCCATATGCTGCAAGGTGCCGAGAACATTGTGGCCATGAATAGTGGTCCCAATACGAGAAGAATCTTCGTCAATAAGGCCAATAATGTTGAGACCGAGTTCCTTTTCCTGGTCTAAATATTCTACAAATTTTTGCGCCCGGCGTCCGGTCCCAACAACGATGACATTTCTAAAATTAAACCCTTTGCGCCGCAAATATCGAAAAGCAAAAATAATCGCTGATTTTTCCAATATCAGCAGCAACGCGGCACCCACAAACACGCTGACAACAAATACACGGCTGATATCTTCTATTTTGAAAACATACAGTACTGCTGACAAAATGAAGAAGGTCAACAGCATGCTTTTGATAACGGCTAATGAAATATCACGCAATTTCTTTAAACGAAAAGAATGATAGAGGCCCATGATATATAACGACCACACGCCCAAAAGCACGGTGATCAAAAAAACCAAAAAGTACTTTTTCATAAAGAAATCATTGTGTATATAAGGATCGTTATAATAGCCTCCTACCCTATAGGCTAAGAAAAAAGCGGCACTTAAAAGGCAAGCATCGCAAACGATGGCAAGGCTGGAAAGGATAGTAGCGTACTTCTTCAACATAATTCACCTCCACTGTTCATAGGACAACTGCATTACTAATGACGACAAAATAGCAAAGACAGGATGAAGCTAGGATGAAGAGAAAATTAAAAATCAGAGGAAATGACGGCGGAGAAACAAAAAGTCGACCTAATCTTCCGATTTTTCAGTGATGATATTACCAATGTCTGGGGTGTGCGTGTCATGCTTACCTTGTTTTAAATCTTCCTTGGTTTTCTGCGCCAAT
>Ga0206844_10309_pt1 | contig 13379 bp, 21 predicted proteins | sample Alteio_BWOrgCont_22_FD_152907 | JGI IMG/M metagenome (GOLD analysis project Ga0206844, IMG submission 152907) | Enriched cells from forest soil in Barre Woods Harvard Forest LTER site, Petersham, Massachusetts, United States -... | ecosystem: Environmental > Terrestrial > Soil > Temperate forest >...
GGCATCTGCGAACTGCCCCGACAAAAACAATGGTTTCACTTTTCCGCGCCGAAAGTCAAAGACCTTGCTGCCCATCGCGACCCTTCTGCTGTGGAACCAGACGGGTCCGAACCTCATTGAGCGATTTTGTCAAAGTGAGCAATTTTGAACAGACGCAACATCTTCGGGAATCTATGATTCCATTTATTCGGTCCGAGCAGTCATGGGTTAGTGTCGATGGATAGTATCGACGTTCAGACCCTCACGACTGCTCTCTTTTTTCGAAGCTAGACCACAACACGTTTCAGGCCGAGCCCAGAAGGTTCGGCCTTCTCCTTTAGCCTTCACGATCCACGAACAATCTCATTCCCAAATCGGGAAAATTGCCCATTGATTTCAAGTAATGTGGAGGAACTAGGCGGCCCACGGTCATTTGTTCCTCTGATGGCGCAACGCCACCCGTTGCGCCTCTGCCATTTTGCGCCGTGACGCTGCGGATATAACTCGGGTGGGTCGGTTCGCCTGCTGAACTCCTCCAGATCCGTTTAGTGACTCAATCACCGAGATTGCTTGATCCAACTTCTCCACTTGCAACTGCGCTTGCTTGCACTCAGCACCTAACTCCTGGAACGCACTACTTATGTTCCCCATGGATTCCCCCTCAAGATTAACAACGCTTAGCGATGAAGGATCCGTTTGAAGTTCTCCGAATGAACGAGCGGGACATACTGAGAGCCAATGAGGAAATCGAGGCGCTGCGGATTGCAGCCGAATTGCTTGGAGAAAAACCTCCTTTTGCCAGCGACGGGACAATTGAGTTCCGAAAGATCTTCAACTTCTGCCCTAGTCCAGCTCTCGTGCTCGACGACGACCACTAGTTCCAACGTGAGCAATTTTGACCAGTCACGAACCATTCTGTCGGTGTAGTTTTGCTAAGGCTCGTCCACCCACTTCGCCACAGTTACTCTATTCGGCCTGATGCGAGATCGAAGGATGCGTTTCTTCTTTTGAGCGTATCTCCATTGCCCGGGTCAGGCGGTTTCTCGGTGTCAAAGACAGGAATGAGCATGCAAGCCGACTGTGTTGAAGAGCGGGATGGCTCAAAGGCGATTCATCGACAGGGTACAGCGTTTAAGCCAGCAAGGAGATTCTCAGGTGCACAGCCTGAGATTCGAATTCGGGATTCTTACAAGTCCCCTTTTTAAGCAGGTGCACGAGACATCTGAATTAATGAGGCTCAATATGAAAACGAAGATCGTTACATTTCTGATCGCGGCGACAATGATGGCATCCGCAGAAACCTATGAGCAGCGCCTCTCCGACTCCACAACTGTTCTCCACGAGATGTCCCAGGCGTCGGACCAGGGCATTCCGCAGGATCTACTTCGGAAAGCCCGGTGCGTGATTGTTGTGCCCGGGTTAAAAAAGGTGGCGTTTATTGGCGGTGCTAAGTATGGCCGTGGTTACGCGTCTTGCATGACCAGAAAAGGATGGAGTCCGCCAGCTGCCGTCAGAATCGAGGGGGGTAGCTTTGGCCTGCAACTCGGCGGCTCCTCCACCGATGTCATTATGCTGGTGCTCAACGAGGGCGGCATGAAAAAACTGTTGTCGGATAAATTCACGCTTGGCGGAGAAGCCGCTGCCGCTGCCGGGCCTGTCGGACGCAACACGAGCGCGAATACTGACGTTTTGATGACGGCAGAAATCCTATCTTGGTCGAGATCGCATGGTGTCTTCGCCGGTTTGTCCCTGGAGGGTGCTACCCTCCGTCAGGATCTGGACGAGAACGCCAAGCTTTACGGTAAGCCGCTGACCAACGAAGAAATCCTGACTGGCACGGTGAAACGGCCTCCTACGGCAGGGCCGTTCCTGGCGCAGCTCCAGCATTTCTCCGGCAAAGGGATTCCGCCCGCTGTTGTTCCCGCTAAGGGTCAGCAGCCGATGGCACCACGGAACAGCCAGCCCACAGCCGCGACTTCCCAAAATACTTCGGGAAACGCCGCGCCAGACAATGCAGCGAACAATCAGCCCGACCATGCGGCGCCGTCTGCGACTACGCCGGACCAGCATTAGGTAACGATCTTCAACTGACGCCGCAGCACACCGCTGCGCTTTTGGCGCGAACAGACTGCGCAAAACTTGCGCTATGGTCTGTGGCTGTTGAAAAAGGAACCAAAGCAGTAATTTCGGTGAATTTCAGCGCCTGCCGCAAACGAACAATCAGTAAACTGCAAACCAATTTCCGTCGTTGAAACACTCTGAAAAGAGTTTTTGAACAGCCATTCCTGTTTTCGTCAGCTGTAGCGATCTTCAACTCCTCAGCATGCCTCACCCGGTGGGGCCGTGTGTGCAATTTTGATCAGATTCCAAGAGGGTCAAAGGGAATAATTCTGGAATTCGGCCGCTGCCGCTTCCAGGAGGACTTATGTGGTCCCTTTCAAAGCATTCTCGACAAATGGCGCTTGAGCATTCCCGACTTCAATCGGTGATTCTACAACGCACGGCCGAACTGCAGCGTCTGTCGCAGCGGCTCCTCAAAGTGCAGGATGAGGAGAAACGCAAGTTGTCTCGTGACCTACACGACAGCACGGGTCAAACATTGGCAGCTCTGAAAATCAGTATTTCTTTTCTTGAGGAACACTGCAAACAAAACCCATCCACCATGCTTCTTGCCTCCGAGGTTGCCGCCCTGGCGGATCAAGCCATCGAAGAAATTCGCACCATGTCTTACCTGCTGCACCCACCACTCCTGGATGAGGTCGGCTTTGCTTGTGCAGCGGAGTGGTATGTCGAGGGCTTCGCCAAGCGCACCGGGGTCAAGATAAGGTTGGATATCGCAACCGCTCAAGAGCGACTCCCAATCGGGATAGAGATTGCTCTTTTCCGCGTTCTCCAAGAGAGCTTGACGAATGTACATCGCCACTCTGGCGCTTCGGAGGTCAGCGTCTGTTTTGATCCCCAACTGGAAAAGGTAGTTCTGGAAATACGAGATGATGGGTCCGGTATACCGACGGAGCGGTTGACTCGACTTCGTGAAGCAAGGGCGGAAACGGGGGTCGGCCTGGCCGGAATGCGCGAGCGTATGAACGAATTGAACGGCAAACTGGAAATCGAATCGGATGGTCATGGAACAACTATGCGGGCTATCGTTCCACGCTCCGCAACAACTCTATCCGGTCGGCTCGGTGATCGCGAGCGAGTGATTGTATCCTCCACTCTGAGAGGCTCGCAGCCACTTCCAGCGTGCTGTATTTGCAATAGCCCAGTTCTCCTGGAGACCAGTCAGACTGATGAGTGCGGGCAGGCCGTTCACGAGGAGTGCTATGCCCTCAAGCTCCGCTCAGTGGCGGAGTTTCTCAATGACGGTACATCCACACCGGCCTCAGCAAACAAGAATGCGATTTACCAGCCTGGCCAACACACGATGCCAAAGCACAGACCAAACCAGCCCGACCTACTTGCGAGATTGCTCATGCAGCCAACGAAGCACGTTCCCTGGCACAAGCGGCCGTGGAACGGGCACTTGGCAGCGGTTGTTACCGTCCTAGTATTAGCTTGCTGGATCGCCTACGGCGACCGTCACCCACGTTTGTTCTTGGGATCTTCAGAGCTGCAGAGCATGGCTACCATCGAGGAGGAGGTACCCTTGTCACCCGCAAAGACGGCGCCCGCTGAAAACAGGCCCAGGTTTCGGAGCATACCAATCGCGGTGGCAGACGCGAGGACAGACACCCTCCTCCAAACGGTGGTGCTCGTGACGAGAGTTGTTCACATCGGAGAAGACGTGACGGTGCGCTATTTCACACCCAAACCCACATCGCGTCGGGAGCCCGTCGGGCAATATCAAGTCGTTGATATGGGGGAAGATGTGACGGTACGCTATTTCGCACCCGTCGTTCGTAATACCAAGAACTAAGACCGAATCGATTTAAGCAAGGAGGGCTACCCGAAAGGCGTGCGCCGCCTTGGTGTCAGTGTGCTCCCTGAGCCACGTGGAGGAGCGACGCCTATTAAACTGCTAAGCAGCTCTAGGGGTGATCCAAAAATCTATTGAAACGCTCTCTTTGTCCGCGATTGTTGTTGAAATATCGCCTTTACACTTGTTGACTGGGTTGCCTAGAAGATCTGTTTGTCAACCTCGCCACCATCCACTGAGTTGTTTCAAAATCCTTCGCCAGTTTCCGTACACTAGTTCCATTCGACCGCAACTGTCGCATCCGATCAATATCCGTTGTCTGGAATTTTCTCAAAGCGGGGCGCCCCACATGTTTCCCAGTACGTTTTGCCTGAGCCATGCCTGCTTTCACCCTTTCCCGCAACAACTCGCGCTCGAATTCGGCCACTGCGCCGAGAATTTGAAACGTAAGTCTGCCGGCGGGTAACGTCGTGTCGATGTTTTGCCGTAACGAAACGAGACCGACTCCCAGAGATCGGCACTCCTCACCGATGGTCAACAATTGCTTCAATGACCTTGCTAATCGGTCCAGCTTCCAGACGACCACAACATCGAATCGCCTTCTCCTCATGTCACTCAACATTGTGTCAAGCGCCGGTCTGTCGTTCCTCGCCCCACTTTGAGCTTTGTCCTGATACACGACACAACTCCAGCCACGACGATCACAGTATTCCCGCAACACGGTTTCCTGCAAAGCAGTATCCTGCTCCGAGGTCGATACCCGAACGTAGATTGCGGCTCTCTTTTCCTTCATCGTTCATTCATCCTTTACGCTTCCGTTTGGCCCACCGTGCCTTTGCTGCATTCCGAGCGATTTGCTTCCGGCGTCTGGCCGAGACCGACTTCATCCGTGCCTTCGCCGACTTTCGCCCCATCGCGGCGAAGTACTCCGACAGCTTTCTGTCGATCATTGCCAGATTGTATACCAAGCCGCTGAGCATCCCTAGCAGCAACCAAGCGCCTACTCCAGATGTTAACGCCAGTATCTGGAAAGGACAAATCGTGGATTCTGGTCTCGGGTCTGTCCTAGAATCGACATGGCGGGGTCTGGCGTGACCGTGGTGAAGACTTTGGACCGGGATTAGGGGTTTTCCCAACCTCCCACGGAGGCCCCGTTTCTAGCCTCCAGCGCGGGGAAATCCCCACATCCGGACCCAGACTTGTTGTTGTTGGTGATTCTCGGTGCGGTGGCCACTCTTTCATTCGGAAAATCTGAAATCAGCAAGTTGCCTGCGAAGGATTTGTCTTTGGCGGCTGATTACAAGGATGGCTTTCAATTCATTGGGTTTAACGACGATCCACAGCATCCATTTCGCGAACACGCTTGTGTACAATTGGTGCCGAAATCTATCTTCGGTACTTATGGATCTGACGTTATTGCTGTGGAAACCAACCGGGATTCAAGCGCAACGTTTCTTCATGTCCGACAATTCCCGTTTGATCTCCATCAAACGTCCCTTTCGTAATGCGAATGCGGATTTTTCCAGCGCGGTGTGCTGACCCTTGCTCCAAAATACCGCGGTCGTGACTCTTAGATCGCTTATTTCTTGTCTAAGGCTGCTGAGACGCTCTGAAATGTGGTTCGCATCCATCATCAGCGTGACCTCCAGTGTGCGGTGAACCTAGTCAAGACAGGGACCGTTGTTTGCGGCTCTGGGCAGCTTCCTGAATTCAGATCGGTTTCGGACCTTTCGTCGCCACCAACACCTCCAACACCGTGGCCGTATTACGAACGGTTCCGGCGATTGCTACGAGTGGTTCGGACAATGGCGGATGTTTCTCCGCCAGTGCTTCGAGACGCATACTCACGTTGTGGAGGTGATCGACTTCGCGCAAGATCGCTTGAAAAGGCATTGAGCACACCGCTCTCTCGCTGAAACGCCTAAGGTGGGGAGAACTTCAGATGGACTGGCTTAGGTCAGAAGACCTGAAAGAGGAGAAGGTGGTAACCGCCTCGCTGGCACTATAACACGCCAGAAGGTTGACTTGCGATGATCAAAATTGACCTGTAAACGATCGGACTCATGAAACCAAGGTTGGATGGGTAAAAGAAAAACAAAAAAGCAATCGGTCAAAGCAACACTCGCAGAAGTCGTAAAAGAAATGGCGAAGCCGAGAGTTGCCACGTCTGCAAGAGAGTAAAGGTGGGGAGGGGCAGAACGGCCTTCTAGTCGTGGAGAACAATGTTGAGAAGTGAACTGTGGACTTGCAGCCCGTTCCCGTCATAGTCAACGAAGCCCAATATCCTGAACCTGTTCATGAAAAAGCTGACCCGCGACCGGGTTGTGCCCACCATCTCGGCGAGAGTCTCCTGACTGATTCTGGGGATTACAGTCTCCGGTGCGCCTTCCTTGCCAAAATGAGCCAGCAGCAGAAGAATCCGAGCGAGCCTCTTTTCGCTGGAATTGAAAAGCTGGTCAACCAAATCCTCTTCGTGCCGGATGTTCCGTGTCAGCAGATAAGCTACGAACATGTCGGACAAAGCGTGTTCACGGTGGAGAGCCTGCATCATCGCTTTCTTGTCGATGCGCAGCAGAGCGCAATCCGTCATGGCGGTCGCACTGCCCATGCGGAGAGTTTGGCCCGCGAGCGAACCCTCGCCGAAAAAGTCTCCCTCACCAAATATACCGACCGTAGCTTCCTTGCCAGTCTTCGAGACTACGGTGAGTTTCACCTTGCCAGTCTGGACATAAAAAACCGCATCAGCGGTGTCCCCTTGCGCAAAAATTCCATGTTTCTTCGGGAAAAGGACAAATTTCCTGCCCTCGCCGATGGTGGCAAGAAATGTATGGGGGTCAAACTCGCGTTGTTTTTTAACGCCCATAACTAGACTAGATGCTCCAGAGACAAAGGTCGCCGCGAAGACAGGCTTAAAGAATGAAGCCAAGACGAAGGAAGTAAGGAAGGCTGTCACAAATCATGACATCAGTGACCAAGAGAATGCAAGGCATTTGTTTAGTGGGGGTTCATAGAGGTGAGAAGCGCGAAGGCGTTCTCCCACAATTTGGTTTTCACAAGAAAATGGCCACTGAGCCCCAGCATGGTTGCAGGCTGCGAAGGACGCGGAAGCCTTGCGGCCTATATTAGCCGACTCAGGGATGCGCTCCGTAAGCACAACGAAGACCTACAACGTGCCGTCGCCGAATATTCGTTCGTGCTCGATGACATCGTGAAGCCGGCCGCTTAGACGGCCATTGAACCCAAACGATGGGAGAAGCGCGTGTCACGTTTCGTACGTCTCAGCCGAGGAAATTAAATCCCAAATAACTGTTCAACATTGACCATTCCGAGGCACGGATGTTGAGGCATTATCTCTTGTAGCGTAAACAATGAGCCGAGATTGGACTGAGGGATGAGCTTCACCGTTGGCAAGCATTCTGCTCCCACGTTGGTTATCATCGCACTGGTGATAATCGTCGTCACCTTGGCGTATCTGGTCACGGCCAAGAGTCATGGTGACAGTCCCAGAGCTGCGCCCATCGAGTTCCAGAACTAGCGGAACCTGGACGAAGACGGTAAGGCCGTACACTCAGAATGCTACGTGAAAGAAGTCCGTTCTGACGCTAATCAGGACGACCCCGATAATCCCCGAATCGTCGCTCGGGACGCGAAGCCCCTCCTTTAAAAAGAAAAAGCGCCCCGGACTCGGCGAGTCAAGAGCGCTCTCCCGAACAGCCCTCCCCCAGAACTGCTCAACGACACGATAGATTCTCGAATCGAAGTTCGTAAATGGCACGGCTGTGTTAAGTCGCGGCACAAATGGGCCAGCGAAGCTCGCCGACTTTTCACACTCCTGTAATCTCCGAGGGATAAGATTCGCGGCGTGCAGAAGTTGGCGCAAACCTGCCGTACGTGGCGAATACCAATACACTCGCGGTCGTTCGGTGTCCGTACTGCGTATCCGACTATGAGTTCAAGCCAATGACAGATGTTTCGGACGGGCGATTTGCCTGCCGTAAATGCGGCCACTTGACAATTCCTAGCGACAAGACCTTCAGATGCGTCTGCCAGAAATGCTTTGAGTTGAGGTTGCTTGATACTCGCCGATGTGGATACGACCCGCTGTCGCATGAACTCGCAACGTCCGAAGGAACCAAGCCCTATCTCGATTGCTTGATTAAGGCGTACAGCAATAACGCGGGGCTCGAAGCCGCCCTCCAAGTTGTCCGAGACTTGCCGCTCGAAGAGCGATATACGTGGCGGGTATTTTGTGCGCTCAAGTGGGCATTTGCAGATTTCGAGGACGAGTACGTAGCGCTCGACCTTCTCCGCATCCCTGAACCGACGCGGTCGGAGATTACGAAGGAGCTTGAACTACGGTTCCAACAATTGAGGATTCTGTTGCAGACTTTGCACACCGAATGAAGTTTTAGCCGGAAAAGAAATAGGGCCACGAGTTTCCTGTTGCCAGTCAGTCACGCAGCCCAAACAACTTAGAATGTTGTTGGCACAATGATACGCCGTTCGCAGTCCCAAGCGCTGTGGAAAAAGGCGGTCGTGAGGGTACGAAAAGTCGGCTCCCAACCGACGCTAACCCATGATTGCCCACGAAGCGTGCGTTATGAAAATAGCGGACTCAATCGGACGCGGGGAATACAGCGAATACTGAAGTCACGTTTGCTGACAGGCAATACTTCCCCACGCCCCATCGCAATCATGAACTACTGCGTGATTGAACTTCCAACGGTGGAGAACATATTTGTTGAACTCGAACCGATGAGTCCCACTGTACCAACCACGAGCAGGATGACGACCGCCAATATGACGGCGTATTCAGCCACGTCCTGAGCTTCCTGCAGCAACCACCATCTCTGCCTCATCAGACATGAGTTTCTCTTAGCTCTTGCGGCTCGAACAATGGCCCACTTGTGGTAGTTACGGAAGTATCTATGAGCGCGAGCGCACAAAGACCGCTACTACTGCACCGGAATGATTGTCGAATGGTGTCCAGTTTTTGGACAGGAACATTTACAAATCGTTACAAGAATGTCGTTGTCCAGTTGGGGACTCGTCGCATTAACTAAGTATGAACGTGATGAATCCTCTGAGAGGCCGAGTCTCTGATGAGCAAGACAAGACACGTCGGCACGCTAGGTTCAACTTAGAAGTCGATGTCACCGTCCGGTCTCCAACGCTTGGTCTGATTCCCGGCATGTCAATAGAAATGAGCGAATCTGGAATGTCTGCCACGTTGCCGGTCGAGGTGCCTGTCGGGGAGACCGTGGATTTGCGCATCAATCTGCCACTTGGGCCAGCGGACCAACGAGCCATCGTGCGAAACAGGGACGCTTTTCGACATGGTTTTGAATTCGATGGCCGCAAGAATGAAGATGCTGTCGCCGTTCGGCCCAACGTAAATGAAACATGAAACTAGGTGGAATCCCGAGCTTGAGGAATGGTTTTGCTTAAGATGCGGTCGAGTCTCTGACCAACTTGTGCACGAGGATGCTCAAGCGGAGATGGAGTTGTTTGAGTGCGAACTTCCCTTTAATGCATCGGGGAAATCCACTCAGTGAAACTCAAGGGTTTTCGGCTTTGGCTCGTTGTTGTCTCCCTGACACTGGTGACAGTCGTACTGGTTCTACTCGTGGCTCATGTGAAATAACAGTTGCAGACGTACACTGTGAAGGTCTCACCCTGCCCCCGTGCTAACCCGCGTTGTTCTTGGATGGCTCCTTGAGACGCGGGTCTTTCATTATCCATTATCCCTTTGGAGATTCTTTTGCGTCCCTACGCTGCGTAAATCCACCGCTGAACATTCACCCAGACGCCACCTCGTCGTTCTTGGAACCTAATCACCTTGCCGTCCACAGCAACGCCTTTGCTCTCCGGGCAATGTTGAAGAATGCTCGTGCCAGAGGCCGCTGCGCGATTTGGTCGCGCCGATTCAGAATCAATCCGACACTCGACTTGACAGGCGTCACAAGAGAAAAAATAGGTGCTGGTCATGTCCCTCATTGTAATTGACATCATGTGGAATCAGGCAGTGTCGGCGGGCGTGGAACTTCATGCCTGCGAGCTTCATACCAGAGAGCTAGTTCGACCCGATTCCAGAGTCCAAGTTTGTCATAGATGACGCGAAGGTAATTCTTTACCGTGTATTCGGTCATGCCGATTGCCTCTGCGACTTCGCTGTTCTTGAGCCCTTGGGCGACTAGTGCAATGACTCGCCGTTCTCGGTCGTTCGGGACGCGGTTACCGTACATTAGCTGTCCCTCCGATGAAGCGGTGGTAACCTTATCGGACGTTAGCACCCGTGAATTACCCGCGCAGGCGAGCCAGCTTGACGGCAGAGTTCGGCTCAGTCTGCTGCAATCAATCGGCGGTCACGATGCGGCTCGGTGCGCGGTTGGCCAGTGCAAAGCTCGCACTTCTCTCTCGGAGCAGCGCCACAAGTCGGACAACGGACGGCGAGTACCTGTTTTGGGCTCAGTTCCCTTTTCATCACAAACTCCCCGTGCAAAGGGCGGTCAAATTCGGAACCAGTTTCGGGTCTATGCCCTCCTGATAACGGACATAGGCCGATTTTGCAAAAAAGCGCTGATAAGTGCGCTGTTTATTTGCAAGCCGCCGTTGTAGGTGACGAAGCCCTTCTTCTTGAACGCATTCATAAATTTGCTCACCCTTGCCCGGGTGGTACCAACCATCTCCGCGAGGGTTGCTTGGCTCACCTTCAGGGGGTGTTCTGGCTTTGACTCCTTGATTATTTGCCCAAACAACAACAACACTCGTGCCAGTCGCTTTTCGCTGAAATTGAAGAATTGGTCTACCAAGTCTTCTTCGACCCGAATGACGCGGGAAAGCAGATATGCATTAAACAGGGCCGCAAACTGCGCGTCTCGCTTGAGCGTGCGAACGATGCTCTCCTTCTCCAGACGATTGACATTGGACTGCCCAATTGAACGGGCCGTGTACATCCGCAGAGATTGCCCACCTAGACAGCCTTCGCCAAAAAAGCTACCCGACAGGAGGACGGCGATTATAGCTTTCTTGCGACGCGTGGCGGCCACGGTGAGCTTCACCGTGCCGCTCTGGACGTAAAACACAGCATCGGCAGTATCCCCTTGCGCAAAAATGACCTCGTTGTCTCGGTAGCTCCGACCAGTCATCGCCGAGCCGAACTTTTTGCGAAAAACTGTGGAAGTGAAACCGAGAGGATGTTTATTCGCCATTTGCCTCCTTGGCAGCATCAATTCACGTGGAATTCATTCTCCTTCCTACAAAAAGAGGCTAAATCATATGGCTCAGGAATCTGGCTTGGCTGCTCAATAAAGCTCATACACAATTGCACACGGTAACTAAGTGGTTAATTCGGGCAAATTGCTCCAAAAGCCGAGCGATTCCGCCGCGTCTACGCCGGACGGCGATGTTGGGAGGGCAAGTGTTGAAAGTAAGGCCAGTTTTATTTAACCTACAGCGTTCACCCTATACCGACAGGGGGATATGTTCGGTATCGTACACAACGTGCCCGCCACTGCACAGCATGACTCCCAACTCCCAGCCGAGCGCGAGATGGTGTGGATAGACCAACCGCGCCTACGTGGTTGGGGCTGTTCCCGATGTGCATGGGTCTTTAATCCTACCGACCCGCCAATCGGCGAGACCTTCGACGCAATGACGCGGAACTTTGAGTCGCGTCGAGACGAAGAGTTCGCGTCGCACGATTGCGCAAAGTACCCGCGCGAACACGAGGCCATGCCCGACGCGACCTAAAGTTCTCTGTCCACGCCGCTTAAGATGATGATTTGTTCCGACCGTCATGCGCAAACCGCTTCCCCGCACGCCGGACACTCTATGCTGCCATGTGAACCTCAGAAGGTTCGAGTGGGCTGTTTCCGTCATCTCTCAGGACGCGGTAAAGCTCTTGCATCAGATAGGTGAGCTTTTCTGGGTCGTCTTCCTGAATGACGGCTTGAGCGAAATACTGCCATGTTTTTCGGGGGGCGTGGACCATAGTGGCTGCCTCTTTCAGAGTATTAGAGTGAGTGACATTTCTTCACCGCTCAGACCTTCCACACCCGCACGATTGATCTGACGTTATAACTCCGGGAAACCAACCGGGATTTCAAGCACAGCGTTTCAGCATGTCCGACACTTCCCGTTTGATCTCCAGCATACGTCCCTTTCTTAAGGCGAAAGCGGATTTCTCCAGTGCGGTGTGCTGGTCCTTACTCCAATAGCGAGCGGTCGTGATTCTTAAATCGCTTATTTCTTGTCTCATGCTGCCGAGACGTTCCGAAATGTAATTCGCATCCATCATCAGCCTGACCTCCAGTTGATTTCACGCGGCTAGATCTTCGGATGTGTTTTTCAAATTCGCTCTACATTTCAACGCGCTCCGAAGGGCGTGCAAGGCATACATCGCATCATCTACAGCCTGCTCTTCCTCGATATTGTCTCCTGCTGAGCCAAAAAGTTCGCGTGCACGTATCACCAGTGCCGTTTCTGCTTCAGCAATTCGATCTGAAACCTTGTTGGCGTCCAACTCAAAGAGCGCAGTCTTGTAAAATTGCGCTCAAACTCTCTTGTCCGGTGGTCCCAATGTGCCAGTCTTCATGACCACTCCACGGGAAATAGCAGTCCCAAACTTCTACGAGCGGGAGGCGACGTAGAATCCGCCTCCCAATCTCACTGCCTGCTGGTTTTTGTTTACGCGGCCTTGGCGACAGCCTTGGGTTCAAGGGTCTTCTCACCGCTGACGTTGACCTTGATCTGCTTGGGCTTGGATTCCGCCTTTTTCGCTAAGCTGATCTTCAGGATTCCCTTGTCATAGTTGGCCGAGACTTTCTCCGCATCCACTGTCGTGGGCAAGGTGAACGAGCGAGTGAAGCTTCCATATCGCCGCTCCACGCGCCGGAAGTTTTCCTCTTTCTCTTCCTTCTCGATCTTGCGCTCGCCGTGCACGATCAGGGTGTTGTTCTCGATGTGGACATCAATGTCCTTCTCGTCAACGCCCGGAACTTCGATCTTTAGCGTGATGTTGTGCTCGTCTTCGTAGATGTCCACCAGAGGTGCGAAGCCGGTGGTCGTCAACGCTTCCTCTGGGCTTTCGGGGCTGTACGATTCACGGAAAAGACGGTTCAGGCGGTTCATGCGGTCCTGCATGGTTGAAAACTCACGGAACGGCTCCCAACGGGTTAATACGGTCATGGCTGAATTCCTCCTTCAGAGGGAAGCTAAGAGGAAACATTTCAGATGGGCTGACTTAGTTCAGGGGACCTGAAAGAGTAAGAAGGCGTAGCTTGCTCACCACAATGCTAGGCTTGCGACGCTACCGCTGTCAAGGCGCGGCCGGTAGTGGTGCAGTTTGAAATCTCAGCACGCTTTGCAGCCGTTATGGCTAGGCGTAAACTTTCCCTATGGAAGAGTCAATGACCAAATCGAAAAGTCCGGCTCACTTAGTTGGCGATGGTACGCTAAAGCGCTGCTCGTTGTGCCAGTAGCC
>Ga0206844_10270_pt2 | contig 13374 bp, 11 predicted proteins | sample Alteio_BWOrgCont_22_FD_152907 | JGI IMG/M metagenome (GOLD analysis project Ga0206844, IMG submission 152907) | Enriched cells from forest soil in Barre Woods Harvard Forest LTER site, Petersham, Massachusetts, United States -... | ecosystem: Environmental > Terrestrial > Soil > Temperate forest >...
ATCGTAATAGGTGTATGAAAATCCTCCACGAAAGGTGCTTTCCCCTGCAACATTTGCCGTTTTAAAGTCTCCACTATATAATGTCTTTTTAGGGTCCACATAATATACAAAAGAGGAATCCATTGCCGAATCCTGCTTCAGTTGGCTGAAATCCCAGGCCTGGTTTGGGCCGGCAGGCCCTTCAACAATTCCAGTGGTATCCGCGGTAAGGGTTATTTGTTTGTCGCCTATGGCATAATTGAGGGTTGAGGTAAGGGTAGGGGATTGGGCGTGAAGGGCAGCTACAAAAGCTGTACATACGATAAAGAGTAATATTTGTTTCATAATTATTGATTTTAAGCGAATGTAGCTTATTATTACATAGTTGCAATATTTTTATAAGAAGAATTAAAAGCAAGTATCACCTGAAATGCCCGTATTTTTCAGCACAAATAATTTCATATAAAGATATATTATGTTGATGTTAAAGTGATTAAATACAAAACTAATAATCTATGAATATCGGGATTTTTATTCATAATAGGATTGAAACCTGACCGGGGGCCATTTTTATAAGCCTAACACCTTGGGAATAGCCTCTTTGGGAAGTTGTGCATTGGAAACGCTGAAAAGGCTGTTTTGGAGGAAACCACCCCTGCCTTTTGCTCTTCTGCAATCGGGCCTTCATATCGGATGTTTGGGCGACAAGAGGATGAAGGCCCGATTGCAGAAGAGCAAACCCCTTTTATGGAACAAGACCTCACACCCGTATCGGCATTAGGCGAATTTGGCCTCATCGAAAGGCTGACTGCAAATTTTAAACCCGTGCTTGAATCTACTGTCAAGGCTTTTAATGATGATGGTGCGGTAATCCATTATGGTTCAGGTGATATACTGGTATCTACTGATATGTATCTGGAAGGGGTCCATTTTGATATGGTGTATACGCCATTGATGCATCTCGGGTATAAATGCATCGTTGGCAGTATTTCTGATATCTATGCCATGAACGGTATGGCGACCCAGGTATTGGTATCTCTTGGGGTCAGCAGCCGTTTTACCGTAGAAGCGCTTGAAGAACTGTATGGCGGCATACAAGTTGCCTGTAAAAATTACGGGGTTGACCTGGTAGGAGGGGATACCACCACAACAAAAAGCGGATTGGTAATTAGTGTAACCGCCCTGGGCAATGCCAAGAGAGAAGATGTGTGCTACAGGAACGGTGCGAAGAATGGAGATATAATATGCGTGAGCGGTGATCTCGGGGGGGCTTACATAGGCCTACAGGTACTGGAACGGGAAAAAAGGGTTTTTCTTGAAGCTCCGGGAGCCACGCCACAATTGGCCGATTTTGATTATGTACTGAAACGGCAGTTGAGGCCCGAAGCAAGAAAAGACATTATCAGGATTTTTAAAGAAAACCATATTAAACCTAATGCCATGATTGATGTATCAGATGGCCTTTCTTCGGAAATCATGCATATCTGCTCTCAATCGGGAACCGGCTGCATGCTTTTTGAAGATAAAATCCCTATTGACCAAAGCACTTACAGCACGGCGCTTGATTTTAACTTAGACCCTACGATGTGCGCGCTGAGCGGTGGTGAAGATTACGAATTGCTTTTTACCCTGAACCCTGCGGATTACGAAAAGATAAAGAATGACCCTGATTTCACAGCCATAGGCCATGTAACTGATAAAGAGTCAGGGTATAAAATAACAACAAAGTCGGCCAATGTCTATGAATTAATTGCCCAGGGATGGAAACATTTCTAATAAAATGAGAATGATTGGCATTTGTTTTGAATGTCTCACTAAGATGTTTTTCAAATTTATGAAAACCAGTATAGCTTTCATTTGTGTCATTTTTGGTACAATTGTAAGTTCTTATGGGCAAAAACTGCAATGGTCTATGCCACAGAAGGTAAATGGGCGGGCTTTTATTACAGAATGTATCGGGGCCAACTCCGAAGGACTCTTTTTAATTAAAAAAAACACCCGAAACCAGGACCGCGATATTATGGTGGAGCATTATTCTGATGATCTGCATAAGGTGATAAACAAGGTTTTCGCAAACCATCGGAATGAGTTTTTCCTGAATATGGTCCTTGATTCGGCAGGGCTGAGAATGTTTTACGCTCAGGAGAACAGCAATAATAAACAAGTGGATATCCGGTTGAGAAACATCAATTTTAACCTTACGGAATATGGGACAGACACTACTTTGTTTTCATTTCCCGGGGCCAACCCGGAGCAGGCCCTGATATTTGTTTATAAATTAAAACTCAACCCTAATATTCTCATTACTTATACATCTGACCTGAGCGAGAACCCGGCATCATACGGGTATGTTTTGCTCGACCAAAACTATGCAAGGCTAAATTCAGGCGCCATGAATTTAGGAGCGCAAAACCATTTGAACATTGAGCAGGTAACTTTTACCCACGACCAGGCTTGCTTTTTAATGAGGGAGGACGGTGTATCAAAGATCGTAAAACAAGGTTACCGGTTCTATGTTTACCAACTGAGGTTCGTAGATAGCAGTTTAGTGAAAATACCCCTGTATGATGAAAAATATACTGTCACTGAAGGGCTTTTAAAAACTGATTTCAAGAACAACAATATCGTATTTGCAGGACTTTTTTCAAACCTTGATTCATCTTACGTAAAAGGCTATTGCGTATGGAAATATAATTTGGTATCCAATTCAGAGTCCATTCAGTTTACCCCTTTTCCACCCGATATTGTAACTGAAATGGAGGGCAGAAGGATAAAGGTGCAGGGTATTTTTAACCTTCGGGTCGGAGACCTTGATTTCAGGGCGGATGGAGGCATTATCCTGAGCTCTGAAGATTATCAGGAAACCCATGAAAACGTTTCCGATTTTAATGCTTACGGAGTCTCTCAGCCGAATGTGAGAAACTACTATTATTATGAAAACCTTCTGGTGCTATCTATAAACCCCGCAGATGGACTTGACTGGCATACTGTTGTTCGTAAGGACCAGGTTTCGGTAAATGACAACGGTACATTTTCCTCTTATATGCTTGCAGTTTTATCTGACAGGCTGGTATATGTTTACAATGACCTGACCCGCAAAAACTGGAACCTCAGCGTGGCAGAAGTGAATGAAAAAGGAAACCAGGAAAGCAAAATCCTTGTCAGGCCCCAGAATTATGATGGCCGCCTTGTGCCACAATACGGTTATCAGATCAGCTACAACCAATTTATGATACCCGAACTGACACCAAGGGGAATTGTGATATTGAAGGTGACTTATTAAATCAATGTGCTGATTGCTGATGTGGTAATGTGCTAATTGGCTGACGCAAAATAGTTTGTCAATGGAACTAATATGCTGATGCCAGTTTTGATTCGTAATTCGTAATTCGTAATTCGTAATCCGTAATCCGTAATTAATTTAGTGCGTCAAATTGAATAACCTTCTTTACAATCAGCTTATCATCTATCTGAAATAGAATAAAATACATGGCAGGGCGGGTCCTCCAAAGCGTGGCATCAAAATAAGTATTGTATTCTCCCTGGCTAAGTTGCTTATCCAGCAATGTGCCAAGCTGTTGCCCGAGTTCGTCAACCAATGAAATCCTTACATGGCCAGGGTTCACAAGGGTATAGTTAATATCTGTTTGCAATTCAAATGGGTTTGGAAATATATTCAGCGAAAATTGCTCATTAATAATTACCTGATAAGTATCAATTTCGGTACAAAGACCTGGCAATGAAATCGTAAGAGTTATTTCATATTTCCCGTTTACGGTATAGGTATGCGAAACATTATAACCTGACGCAGTATCGTTTTGCCCACTTGCAGTATCGCCAAAACTCCAATGGTATTGCCAGGATGGATAGTTTGGGCTTGTGGCCATAAACTGATATTCAAAACCGTTGATGTTTTTAACACCAAACAGGGCATTGGGCCGGGGCACGACTGTTATTTGAACACTGTCAGAATTGGAGCAACCTGTTGAATCAATGCTTGCTTTTACATAGTATTTGGTCGTAATATTTGGACTGTCAACCGGGTTGCTGATATTTGATTGAAAGCCTGTTGGTATGGATGTCCATGAATACGAATCTCCGCCAACAGGTAAAGAACCTAACTGTACCGCTGTTCCGGAACATACCGTTTGAGGCAACCCTGCGCTGACAACAGGCAGTGGGTTTACTTTTACAACCACTGCTCCCAGATCGGAACATCCGATATTGTTTTTGACGGTTAAATAATACGTTGTGGTGGTATCAGGCTTTACCCCCGCCTTGGGTAATGTAGATGTAAAGCCTGGTGGATCAGATGTCCATGAGTAAGTTATTCCTGCAATAGGATCAGCGCCAAGTACGGCAATGTTCCCATAACAGATTGTCTGGTTAAACCCCGGACTTGATACGGGCGCTTTGGGAATGGTAACGGTTACTTTTGAAGAATCATTGCTGCTGCAGCCCGTTTGGGTATTGGTTTCGGTTAAGAAATATATGGTATTACCGGCAGGGTTCACAATGGGATTGGATAAAGAAGAAGTGAACCCTGTGGGCTGCGAAGTCCATGAATAAGCGATATCTGGCACAGCATTTATGCCAATCGCAATATGAGATCCCGTACAGATGGTATAATGAGCAGAATCAATACCTGGAACAGGCAGTGGGTTAACGGTGACGCTTATGGATTTAAAAGCAGAACATCCGGTTTTTGGGTTTGTAACAATAAGGGTATAGGTCGTATTATTCTTAGGACTTACCGTTGGCTCAGAAGATGTAGAACTAAAACCGGATGGGTTCGATATCCAATTGTACCTATATGCACTGGAAGCAGTATCTCCGATAACTGTATTATTGCCCGCACATATTGTGCTGTTTACACCCGCATCCACAGGTGGGGCAGGGTTCACGGTAATTAGTACCGAATCAGAATTGCTGCAGCCGGTGGTATTATCTGTTACTGTTAAATTATAGGTTGTTGTTTTTACAGGGTTAACATAAGGTTTTGAAGCAGCAGAACTAAACCCGGCAGGATCGGATGTCCAGGAATAACTATATCCATTAACTGCTGGTGCACCAACAGTTGTGGCGCTGTCTTCACAAATGGTTTCGGGAGGGCCAGGGTTGACCGGGGGAACTTTTATGATTTTTGTTATTTTCCATGCTGTATCATTTTCAGGGATACAATCGGTATTTCCATTTGGATTTGATGTCCATGCCTTAATCGAATCTGGTCCTGATAAAAACAATGAAGTTTCAAAATTTACACTTATTGAACTATCTGAAGTAAGTTTTCCGAACCAATAATATTCAGGTTGCACTATTTTATTTATAGCAAGGGTTATAGTTACTGAATCCAATTCGTTTGCCCCAAAATTGTGGAGTTTGACACTAATAGCGTATTTCCCGGGACAAATAGAATCAAGTGGGGTTAAAATAGACAAAATTCCTGCATCATAAGGGCTTTGTGGGGTAAATTTGGCCAGAAATGCATTGGATGGTCCATTCAATGATGTTTGATAGGCACCACTTGTAGCAATGCCAGAAGAGCTGTTAGATTGGCCTGTAATATATATATTTCCTGAATCATCTAATGCAGCACAATTTAGAATATCGGGAGAGTCACCGCCATAATATGTTCCCCATAAGCGTCTGCCGCTACTATTTAGTTCGGCAAAGAAAACATCATCATAACCCGCATTGGATAATTGATATGCGCAATTTGATGCAATTCCAGAATCGCTCCATGTATAGCCTGCAATATAAACATTGTACTTACTATCTGTCATTACTGAAACACCAATTTCATCTTCTATACCTCCGTAGTAAGTTCCCCATTTGCGCGATCCGTTTTTATTGAACTTTACAAGAAAAGCATCTCCATAATCCGTTCCTCCGCCGTACGAAGTTTGAAAAGCTCCTTTTGTTGCTATATCCAAAGTACTGGCAGTATAACCGATCAAATAGACATTTTCGGAATCATCCACGGCAACACCATTGCCAATACAGAACACATTGTTACTATCGTCACCGCTACCACTATAGTACGTTGCCCATAAAATCGAGTCATCTGAAGTGAATTTGGCAAGAAAAGCATTATCCTGACGACTTGAAGATGAATAACCTCCATGAAAGGACTGATATGATCCGCTTGTAGCAATGCCGGAATCATTTTCTGTAAACCCGCAAATATAAATATTCTGTGATTTATCTATTGTAATACCGTTTGCCCCTCCCAACCCGGCTCCATAATAAGTTCCCCATTGAATTTGACCATTTGTATTGAATTTGGCAAGAAATGGATCCGTAAAATAGACATACGAAGTGGCATAAGCCCCGGTGGTAGCAATACCTGAAGGGCTATTTGTATATCCGGTTATATATACATTCCCTGAACTGTCATTTGCAACTCCATTTGAAAAGGTTTGGCCGCTGCTTACACCGATCTTGCCATCGTATCCATAATATGTTCCCCACTGCAAATTCCCATTGCTGTTAAATTTCGTAAGAAATGCATCCTGTATATACAATTGTGTTTGATGGGCACCCGTTGTTGCAATGCCGGAACTACTTTGTGTAATTCCTGTTATAAAAATATTATTGTATTTGTCAATTGTTATTGCCTCCGCCTCATCGTCAGCATTCCCGCCATAAAATGTGGCCCATTGTACAATTCCCGCACTATTGAATTTTGTGATAAAAGCATCCAGGCCTCCTGCAATAGAGGTCTGGTACGCGCCGCTGGTTGATATGTTATCTGCATTAGAATTACCGGTTATATAAACATTACCTGAGTTGTCAATAGCCAATGCATTACTCTCAACATCATAATAATACGTCCCCCATACCAAAGTCGGGTCTATCACCAATAGTTTGGTTTTATCATACTCAGCGGTTTTAAATCCTACGATGTTGTTTTTTATAATGAATTGGCTTTGAATTTCTTCGCAGGCTGTTTTGTACGGTGCGGACCCACATGTCCGCCCTTTATCAGGATTCAATTCACCGGGGCGGACACACGGGTCCGCCCGTACGAAAGAAAATGGTGCCGATTCTGTCATATTCCCTAGTGGGCATGAATATTCAATCCCTGAATCTTTTCCTGCCCGTGCAGACGGGAATCTTTCAATTTTTTCAATTCCCCTCCATTCCATTTGTATGTTGCTCACTTTTCCGCCGGGATAGACTACAAATTCGTATTTCATGCTACCTTCCTTTGCGTGGAGAACCATATCTATATGTGGGTATATATCTTTGTATGTGATGGTTTTGTAGGTGTGTACATTGGTGATGCCTTCTTCAGGTGTATTGGCAGTGTAATAGTTTTCATAATACTCCTGCTGGTCTGAGGCGATGACCTGGGCATGGGGGTTGGAACTGAGGAGGACTAAATCTGCTCTGTTTGTAATTGTTTTGGATGGTTGCTGTTGTTTCCGATGTAGGGGTTCAAGATTTTGAACCCCTACATCGGAAACCGCCTGACTGGTTGCTTCCGAAATTTGATCTGATTCTTTCTCTGCTCTTGTAAACACAAATTCAATCATTGCTGGTTTGCAATAAAGATATACACCGCCCTGATGACCGTAATATTTTATTTCAGAGGAGCTTAACTGCCCTTTATTTTCTACAAAATTCCAGTCTTTGTGATTGATAAACTGCTTAACCGCATCAGGGTTCCCCTGTCTGCCGACAGGCATGGCTGCATGTAGGCCATAAAACCCCGCCATGCATAAAATGAATACGATGGGGCTTTTATATCTCATTTTGAAGGTGGTGAAAACAAATTTAGGGAAAAATGTTTGAACAAGATTAAGGGATTAACAAAAACACAGGATTGGATTTGGTTTGTAAACGCATTCTTTGATCATATATCGTTTTAAATTGTCAGCATTTTTTCAGGACGAGACACGAATTACAAACCTGTCATTCCCATAATCTTTTCAATCTTGTTCAAGCGCTTTAAAATGAATTGAGCGTCAATTTTTATTAAAGAGAGACAATCGGTCTTATATTTGCAAACATATCAATGAACAAACCTCTTACTTCTCACCTCTCACTTCTCACTCCTACAGACCTCGGCCGATTCCTCGAAGAAAAAACAGACCGGTACAACCGCATTGATTTTATTGAAAATGACCCTATTAGCATCCCTCATACTTTCAGCAAAAAACAGGACATAGAAATAGCGGGGTTTTTTGCTGCCATGCTGGCCTGGGGGATACGGAAAACCATCATCAATAAATGCAAAGAGCTTTTTGAACTCATGGACCGGCAGCCGCATGATTTTATGGTGAACCACAGCGCCAGGGAAGCGAGAATGATCCTTCATTTCAAGCACCGCACTTTCAACAGTATTGACCTGGCATATTTTCTTGATTGGTTTCAATGGTATTACCGTAAAAATGAATCCATTGAAGATGCCTTTGCTTCAAATATCAAGGCAGGAGATTTGAATACAGAAAATGCACTGATTGGCTTTTCGGATATGTTTTGTTCATTGCCCGATTTTCCCGACCGTACCAAAAAGCACATTGCCACCCCCGCCCGCGGCTCAAGCTGCAAGCGCATGAACATGTACCTGAGATGGATGGTGCGTAAAGATGACCGTGGGGTGGACTTCGGACTCTGGGACAAGATTAAACCCAGCCAGCTCATTTGCCCCGTAGATCTTCATGTAGAGCGTGTTGCAAGGGCATTGGGACTTATAAACAATGTTAAACCTGATTGGAAAGGCGCAGTAGAACTGACCGGAAAATTAAAGGCTTTCGACCCACAAGACCCTGTGAAATACGATTTTGCGCTGTTCGGATTGGGGATTGTTGAAAATTATGGGAAAGAAAATTAAACGCAAAGAGCGCAATGGCATCGCAAAGAACACAAAGATTTTTATCCCAGTATCCGTCCCGCAGCATAATAATGCCTGGCATAGTAGGGCGCGCTCAACCTATCAACCATGATGCCGTTGCTGATAGAGGCGTGGATAAAATAGCCGTCTTTCAGATAAATGGCTACGTGAGAAATCCTTTTGCCATGAATCTTAAAGAACAAAATATCACCCGTTTGCAGCTCTGTTTTTTTGACACGCTCTTTCATTTCTGAGATCATTGCCTTTGAAGAGTGTGTGAGGCAGATGCCATAAACCTCCCTGTATATTTTGGAAACGAAGCCACTGCAATCTATCCCCTTTTTGCAATACCCCGCATGGCGGTATGGGGTACCTATCCAATCGGCAAGTGTTTTCATCAGGTTCAGGTCGCAGGTGGTATCAAGCGCTACGCCGAGTTTGGCTGATAAGAGATTTAATTCAACTTGCAGTGAACTATCCTTGGGGCAATTTGTTGAACTATTAGCTTGGGCAGGGAGGCACGGGTATGTCCCTTTGTCTGTAGTACCATTTACAAACAGGCCAAAAGAACCAACAATAAACACGAACGTGAATACAATTTTCCTCATAAATTTCCTCTCTTTCTAAACTTAGAGATTGAATAATTACATATATCAATATCTAAATATGTCGCAATCTATATATATTGTCTGAAACATGCAAGCGGACGATGAAAAAGTTTATAATGCCCTAACAGCAGATCTTGCCAAAAACTTTGATTTTGATACCTCAAAGGCCGTTTTGGATGTGGAAAACTTTTTATCACCATTGCAGGAAAAATTATCGGAACAGATATTTTACCTGCTCCAAAATGACTACAACCGGCTACTCGCCATCCTCTATCGGATAGATGTTGACGAAAAAAAGGTGAGTGAGTGCCTTGGCGGCGCCGATATTTTTACCGCTGCCGATAACCTGGCAAAAGCGGTTATTGAAAGACAAATAAAAAAGGTGCGGTACCGGATGGGGAATTACTAATTTAGCGCCATGGATTTTGGAAGGTTAGAGAATATTGATGAAGTGGATTTTACCCTGCCTCCTGATGCATGGCAAACGGTGCAACTTTTCAAGGAACTGAAAAACAAACCGGCAAAACATGTAGAAGTATATGTGGGCTGCGCCAAATGGGGCCGCAAAGACTGGATCGGGCAGGTATATCCCATAGGCACAAAAGAGAAGGATTTTTTCAGCATTTATGCGAAAAACTTTGATGCCATTGAGCTGAATGCCACTCATTACCGCATCCCAACGGCAAAAACAGTACTGGATTGGAAGAGTAAAGTTGATAAAAGCTTTAAGTTCAGCCCGAAGTTCGTCAATACCATCTCTCATTTTCAGAGACTGAGAAATGCCCAGTCTGCAACTGAATCTTTTTATGAGGCAATTTTATTATTGGGCGAAAACCTTGGAACCACTTTCTTACAAATGCCTCCAAATTTCAGCCCTAAAAGTTATAACGATCTTGCCAACTACCTGAAGTCTCTTCCAAAAGAAATAAAAGTTTGTGTGGAATTAAGGCATCACGGTTGGTTCCTGGATGAAAATGTGTGGGATGAAACACTGGAAATGTTGAAGGAAAATAATATCGGTACGGTAATAACTGATGCGGCCGGTGAGCGCGAAGTGGTACATACGGCGCTAACCACCGATGAGGCTTTCATCCGGTTTGTAGGCAATAGCCTGCACCCCACTGATTATAAGCGCATTGACGACTGGGTAATAAGGTTAAAAAACTGGCTCGATAACGGATTGAAATCCTTGTATTTCTATATGCACCAGCATGAAGAACAGTATTCGCCGGTGCTTTGTGATTATTTTATTGAAGAAATGAACAAAAGGTGTGGCTTGAAACTGAAAAGGCCGCATTTGCTGAATAGGGAGAAAGGGTTGTTTGGGTAAGAAAACAACTACAATTTTTCCCAATCTGCTTTGGAAATGCCGGCTTGTTTGAGAATCTTGTTTAGCATGTCTGTTGCAATATCCCCTTTATGAGGATTGGGCAACCTGACTTTTAATTTCCCTTTGGCCATATATTGGTGTTCGCCTCCTGAAAATGGTCCATCAAATCCTGACATTTTTAAGCAGCGAATCAAATCAATCCGCTTAATTGGGCCAAACCTAGGCATTTTCTACTTGAGCAGGTTCAAAAGAAATTCCATCAATATCCGGAATGGGATGGTTCATTTTCAATCCAAGGATAATCCACCCTTCCAAAACTTCCCTTAGTTCGTCCCTACAAGCCTCAAGAGTTTCTCCTGTAGCCCAAACGCCTCTTGTTGCTTCGATCTCAGCATAAAACACCTTATCATTTTTTAGGAACTCATAATGGGCATGGTGCATGGCAGCATCAATGTAATCTGTAAGCATAGTATTGCAAATATATTACTTAACCTGAAAAATACACAGAAAGTTACAAAATGTATATATCACGGCACAAAAGCATCCTCAATATGATAGATTTCGTTTTGTAGCCGATTGGTGACAATAGAGATAATGTCAAACCTGATCTCGTTTTCTATCTTGAACAGGTCAATGAAATGATCGGCGGCCTTTGATATATGTTGCTGTTTGGCTTTGTTCACTGCCTTTTCGGGCCATCCGAAAAAGGTCCCGCCACGGGCTTTAACCTCTACAAAAACAATGGTTTGGTTATGCTTTGCAATGATATCTATTTCATATCCGTTGCCTTTCCAGTTTAGGCGCTCAATGGTATATCCTTTTGCAAGGAGATATTCAACAGCCATTTTTTCACCTGCTTTGCCTTTTTCGCGGTTTAAGGATTTGGGTTTCTGGGGATTTAATTGCTCATCCATTGGGGCAAATATATCAAAAGCGCTTTGAATTTCTGATCCTGAAACTGAATGTTTTATTGCGGCATCCACTGCCATACCATCTCTTACACAATACCACGGCTTAAGAGCTATTCCAACTTGCACCGCTCCCTCAACTTGGAAAACGATTCTATGGGACCATTGGTAGAAAACAGGTTTACAAGCCATGCTGGGACCGCGCCTCCGGCATCTATATTGGTGGTATAAACAACATGCAATGTAGATTGATTAACTGTAGTAACCACCCAATAAGAACGTAAATAGGGAACACGTACAATGCCGTTCTCCACTGGTTTATAACTGGGCAGGCCCGTGGCTGTGATGGTTATTGCTTTTGCGCCAGGATCAGGATGGATCTTTAGCTTTGAATAAAAGTCGCGGTTAGAAAAAGGCCAGGGTGCGTTTATCTCAGAATGGTAAATGATTTCTTCATTGTTCAACCGCTCACACAGCTTTGTCGTTTTAGTGCCGTAAACCCAAACAGGATATTTGTCCACATCAGAAATGACAGATATAAATTTAGCTGAGCTGGTTTGTATGTCGAACTCAGCCTTAATTTCATTGAATTTTGATGCTTTGGAAGGCCTGGTATATACTTTAATGCCGTCCTTTTCTTTTTGAAATGTCCAGTTTGCCTGGGGGAAGGCATGGTTGCAGGGCGCCATGGCACATAGCAGGATATAAAATGATATTTTTGATACAGTAGGTTTCATTCTGTAATTTAACCTGCGAAATAATAAAACATGTAAAATAACCAAATAGCCCAGGAGATGTTCAATGCCGGCTGCTAACCAAATGACGGCTTGCTGCTGAAAATTGTCTGAACGGGGATTTTTGGGGTTTTAGGGATTAAGGAGATGTTATCGAGGTGTTTAACCCCGAAACAAACGCTCTTTTGTTTCCCAAAAATCCAATACATCCCTAAAATCCCATTTTAGACATTATTTTCGCAAGATGAAATACGAAGAGATAACGAGAGATATTCTTTCCGCAGCCTTTAAAGTGCACTCTACTTTGGGAAACGGTTTCCAGGAAGTTATTTACCAAAAGGCTATGGAACTTGAAATGCCTTTGCATTCGCTTTCTTTCAAGAGGGAGATGGAAATGCCAATATTCTACCTGGATCAGCAAATCGGTACCAGGAGAGTTGATCTCTTTGTGGAAGGTTTAATAATGGTCGAACTAAAGGCGCAGATAAAACTGGAAGATGTCCATCTTGCACAGGCCATAAATTACCTTGAAGCTTATAATGTGGAAGTTGGTATGCTCTTGAATTTTGGAGCAATAAGCCTTGAATATAGAAGGTTGACGAATAAGAAATATAAAGAAGTCTGAACGGGGATTTTTTTGGGGTTTTAGGGATTAAAGAGATACTATCGAAGTGTCCGGCAGTCTTAGACAACACTAACTCTCCGCCAATTTCGCAAAAATCCCATACATCCTATAAATTGTCTGAACAGGGATTTTTGGGGTTTTAGGAATTAAGGAGATATTATCGAGGTGTTTGATGCCGAAGCAAACACTCTTTTGTTTCCCAAAAATCCAATACATCCCAAAAATCCCCGTTCAGACAATTACGCGAAATAAAGAAAGGAAAAGTTACGGAATGAAACCCAAAAATTCCGGCCAGGGAAAGCGGATTACAAATCCCCGTCCGACCAGCTCATCCGGGCTGGCTCATACTCA
>Ga0206844_10189_pt2 | contig 13303 bp, 6 predicted proteins | sample Alteio_BWOrgCont_22_FD_152907 | JGI IMG/M metagenome (GOLD analysis project Ga0206844, IMG submission 152907) | Enriched cells from forest soil in Barre Woods Harvard Forest LTER site, Petersham, Massachusetts, United States -... | ecosystem: Environmental > Terrestrial > Soil > Temperate forest >...
GGGTGCCGCGTGCTAGGAATGGATATTGCGCCTGAACGCGCCGAACCGGCATTGCGCTCGGGCGCGGATGCTGTCAGCATATCGAGAGATGGTTTGCGCGATCTGTGCATGAAGCACTCCAGCGGTTATGGAGCCGACGCAGTTCTAATCACGGCAGAGACGGCCAGTAGCGAACCTGTCGACGTGGCGGGAGAAGTCGCGCGCGACCGTGGTGTAATCGTAGCGGTCGGAACGGTTGGCATGGATATCCAACGCAAGCTCTACTTTGAGAAAGAGCTGGATTTTCGTGTTTCCCGCTCCTACGGGCCGGGGCGATACGATTCGGCGTATGAGCAGAAGGGCTGCGATTATCCCATCGGCTACGTGCGCTGGAGCGAAACTCGAAACATGGAGGCCTTTCTCCAACTGCTGTCGGAAGACAAGATCGATGTGAAACCGCTGATTTCTCACCGTTTCCCTATCGAACGTGCTCAGGGCGCCTATGATTTGATCATCGGAAAGGTGGGCCATCCATTCCTCGGAGTGTTGATTACTTATCCCGAGTTGGCTGAAGAGACTCGCGAAATTCAATTGCGCGGGAAGGGAAGCGCGACACTTCGTGCCAATAAGGAGTCGATAGCGATTGGGGTTCTGGGTGCGGGTAACTTTGCCATTAGCACATTGCTGCCTGCGATCAAACGACTTCGCGCCGCGGAACTCGTTGGACTATGCGCTGCAAATGGTTCGCACGCGCGTCACGCGGCAGAGAAGTTTGGTTTCCGGTATTGCGCGACAGACGAAGAGAAAATCCTTCACGACCCCGACGTCAACACTGTTGTAATTGCCACGCGACATCACTTACATGCGAGCCAGATATTGGCAGCGCTCGAAGCGGACAAGCATGTCTTTTGTGAAAAGCCGTTTTGTCTGAACGAAATCGATCTGGCGGAAATTGTTCATGCATACGCGGGCCGTATGCGCGGTTCCCTGCTAATGGTCGGCTTCAACCGTCGATTCGCTCCCATGGCAGTAAAGATGAAAGCCTTTCTCAAACCAATGCAAGAGCCCCTGGCGATGCACTATCGCGTCAACGCTGGTTTTGTCGCGCGCGATCACTGGGTCAACGATCCTGAGCAAGGCGGCGGAAGAATTCTCGGGGAAGTCTGCCATTTTGTAGACTTCCTGACCTTTCTTGCCGGCGCGCTGCCGATCGAGGTGCAGACACGCAGCGTAAACGGTCTTGAAACCTACTCCGACGACAATGTGATTATTGCACTGCGATTTGCCAATGGATCGCAGGGCACCATCAGTTACCTTGCAAACGGCGACCGATCCTATTCCAAGGAACGAGTAGAAGTTTTCGGCGGCGGCGCTGTGGCTGTGCTGGAAGATTTTCGGCGCTTGGAACTTGTGCGGCATGATCGCAGGCAAACATTTCGCTCGCGTTTTCGTCAAGACAAAGGGCATTACGGCGAGTTGGAAGCTTTTGCTGCTGCGGCTTGCAGTCAAGGCGAACTTCCAATTCCGTTTGATGAGATTGTTTCGACCACTCTGGCGACTTTGCGCGCGGTAGAGTCGCGCTCCTCCGGACAGCCGATCGAGGTGGACACAGCCGATTTTATAAGATCCAATTCGCCATCACGCCGTGCTGCTTCCTGATCCAATCCGAACTCTGATCGGTGTCTCCTTATTATTAACGTCAAAGTTGAGATCGGTCCGAAACCCGTTCCCATGGCCGATTACGAGGCCGGACGTCATCAGAGATAAAGCCCACTCCCCCCGGCTAACCAGAGCGATTACCCGTATCTACATTATTTGCCAGTGGTTGCCAGATAGTTGCAAGCGCTTGCGACGGTTGCAAGAATTATCAGTCTTGACCAGGCTTATCCGACGAGATACATTGCCTACAGTGTGTTACGGATTTGGTGAACTGGTTCCCCTCCTGGTAGTCACCGATACCCAGTAATTCCCCCCCAAAGACGAGACTTCCCCCAAGTTAAGAAATCGTAGGAGAAAAAATGATTAAGTTAACCCAGAAGTGGTGGAGTGCAGTCGCGGTGGCATTGTTGTGCTTTGCGCCGTGCGCCTTTGCCAATAGCAATCTGACCATGACCGGTGCCGGAAACAACGTCATGGACGGAGTCTATGTTGGTCCTTATTATGCGACAGTCAACGGTGTTGCGAATACGCCAGTCATCTGCGATGACTTCGCGGACGAAAGCTATATCGGTAGCTCGTGGAATGTTACCAGCAACAACTTCTCGACCCTGGGCAGCGCGTTATGGGGCAACCAGACCAGCAATTATGAAGCGGCAGCTTGGTTGACTCTCCAGATGCTTTCCTTGAACGGCAATTCGAATAACGCCACGCAGGTGGGATATCTTTCGTTCGCCATCTGGTCGTTGTTCGACAAGGCCGCTCTCAACGGTTTGACTTCGGCGCAGTTGGCTGGCGTAAACAGTTGGCTGAGCAAAGTTCCGTCGAACTTGACGCCTGGCGAATTCGCCAACTTCGTCATACTGACGCCGCAAGGCTGCGCCAATGGCCCAGGATCTTGCCCAGGCCAGGAGTTCCTGATGATGGTGCCCGAAGGCGGAGCAGCCGCACTGTACTTGCTCTTCGCGGGACTGTCATGCTTTGGGGCGATGCTTCTACGGCGTCGGCAACAAGCACCGCCGGCAAGCTCCAGCATGGCGTGATTGCCAGGCTGGCAGGGCAGAGAAGACACCCTCCCCCATCTACTTATCGGTCACTCGTGGCTTAATTGCGGGGCTCTGTCCTGCTCCTTCGCCAAGCGGTCGATCATTTCCTTTGGCAGATCCTGCAACAACCGAAGAAAAACTCCGTTCGTCCAGCCGAAGCCAACCACATTGGCTTGATATCCGGCGCTGACCTGCACGTCCGAAGAGCGCGTCACAACATCGTACTTTTCCCGGATGGTTCCTTCTCTCTTGAAATTCTCCGCCACAGTAGAAAGAAATTCGTACGAAATCCGATTCGCATCGTCCGTGAATCCGTAGCGGCGTAGCCCTTCCACGGCAAGTAATTGAAGAGGGGCCCACCCATACGGATAGTCCCACTGCACGCCCGTTTCGTTGGGGCTCGTGGCTAGCCCTCCCGGTTGTTCGAAGACTTTCACGTTTCGGGCCACTGCTTGTGCCTGCTGCGGACTGACGAGCCCAGCCCACAGCGGATAAAACGTGGCCAGATATTCGTAGGTTGATCTGGATGCGGTGCGAAGGTCGTAATCAAAAAATTGTCCCCGCTGATCGTCCCAAAGATATTTGCCGATTGATTTCTTGCGTTGTTCTGCCCGCTGCTTCCATTGTTCGGCTTGGGCAGTCTTGTCGAGCAGGCGGCTCATTTCTTCGAGGTCTTTCTCCGTCTTGTAGAGGAGACTGTTCAGACAGACTGGAGCAAAGTGATGCGTGGCCGCGCCGTATGGTTCGAAGCGGAAAGAAATATCAAACCCTGATTCGCGCATGCTGCGATCTCCCTTGTAGTAGTCGGCGGTCAAGCGCACGGTGCCGGCGGTATCGCATCCGGGGTGGGCCATAGTTTGAGCAGCATCGCAGACTTGCACGTTGTACTCGGGGCCAGTTGCTGTCTGGGCCTGCCGCGCGTTTTTCGTTATCACGTAAGTTCTGGCCAGTTCCGGATGAATGACAAAGTAGCCAGCAACTTTGCGATGCAGTCCCGCCTCGTCCTGCGCACCCTCGGGTGCCGGTCCATTGCCGAAATCGTAGTAACGTGAAAGTCCGGTTGAGCCTGCCAAGTGGGGCTCGTGAGTCCACATTTCATAGTCCCGCGCAGCGAATTCATAAGCGCGAGTCAGCCAGGCTTTGTCGTCATGTCCGGCAGCGTACTCGGCGTTATAAACCTCCATGATCATGGAAGTCAGAAACGGTGGTTGGGAGCGGGTCAGATAGTATGTGCGGTTGGCGTTCAAAATCGTCCCGTAGTGCTCGATTTCAAAGAAGAAGTTCTCCACCATTCCGCGAGCCAGGTCGATTCGCCGATCGTGCAGCAGCCCCAGAATGATGAAATAACTGTCCCAACCATACATTTCGTTGAAACGGCCGCCGGGTACAACGTAACTATTAGGAAGGAACAGCAGCCCTTGGGGAGAAATACTTTCCACATCGGCCTGCCCCGGATGACGAATGACCATCGGCAAGTGTTCGACGCGCACTTTACAGACCTTTTCCATCTGCTTGACGGAATCCGGTTCTGGAAAGTCGGCTGGCAAATACAGCATGGCAGCTTCGGGCAACTTTGGATCCGCGATGCTATCGCAACGTGTCATGGAGCGGGTAAGTACATCCCAGTCAGAAGTGATGTATTGCAGGATTGTGGCGAGGCCGGGTGCGGTTTGTGCCGACGCGATCCTTGGGAAGCATTCGAAAGCGAGCAGAAAAACGGAGAGGATGACGTAGCTGAAAGTGAAGCTCGATAGACGTTTTCGCAGCATGGCCGCCGAATCCTCTGGTGGGTTTAAGGGTACATCGCTCGTACGCCATCGAAAAGCCTGACCATTCGGGCATTTTGCGGAGGCCGCCAATGGAGGGAAAATCTACCAATTTGGCAATAGCGCGACCCTAAGAATTTCCGCTCTCCAAGCCTTGTTTAAGCTACCATTGCTGGGATGATTTGATGGAACGGGACCCTAGAATCAAGCGGGACGCGGCGGGGAACGATGCTGCGGGCGTACGAACGCCCTCGGAAGGAGGCAGTTCCTCGTCTGACGCAAATCTGCCCTCCGATTCTCCAACGGTCGTGGATTATTCGCCAGATGCTCCGACGATTGTCGACTTCTCTCAGGGATCTCCAGCTCTCCCGCCGAAACCGAAAAGACTTCCGTCCATCGTGTATCCGCAACAAGCCACACTCGAGCCGGGCATGGTGCTGGCGCAGAGGTACGAGATCGTCGAGATTCTGGGGCAGGGCGGCATGGGCGCGGTTTATAAGGCGACTGACCGCGAGCTCAATCGCACCGTGGCGATTAAGGTAATTAGGCCCGATTTAGCTCGCGACCAAGGCATCGTGGATCGCTTCAAGCAGGAGTTGCTGCTTGCTCATCAGGTGACGCACCGTAATGTGATCCGCATTTACGACCTCAGCGAAGCGGACGGTATGAAGTTCATCACCATGGAGTACGTCGAGGGCGAAAATCTGCTGACGCTCCTCCATGAGAAGAAGAAGTTTGCACCCGAAGAAGCCGTGGAAATCGTGCAGCAAGTTTGCCGAGCCCTGGAAGCGGCTCACACCGTGGGCGTGATCCATCGCGATCTGAAGCCGCAAAACATCATGCGCGATAAGACTGGGCGAATCCTGGTGATGGATTTTGGCCTGGCTCGCACCCTGGAAGGCGACGGCATGACCCAGAGCGGCGCTTTGGTGGGGACGATGGAGTATATGTCTCCCGAGCAGGCTCTCGGGAAGCCTCTGGACCAGCGATCCGACATTTTTGCCCTGGGATTGATCTTTTACGAGATGCTCACCGGGCAGATGCCGTTCAAGGCGGATAGCACAATCGCCAGCCTGATTCGGCGGACCCAGGAGCAGGTCGCGCCATTGTCCGATCACGACGCCAGCATTCCACGGTCGGTGAGCAGTATCGTTCAGAAATGTTTAGAGCGCGACCTTCAACTGCGGTACAACACTGCGGCTGAGCTTTTGGCCGACTTGGAGACTTGGCAGGGTAAGCGCGCCGGCGCTACGCTGAGCTTCGAGCCCAAGATCGGTCCGTGGGGCCGAACCATTCCGTGGCCATCTATTACAGCAGGATTAATCGTGGTTTTGCTCGCGATTGGCGGATACCGATTCCGCGACAAACTGTTTTCGTCGTCTTCCGCGCGACCCAGCGCAGCTCCGGCGGTCTCTTTGGCGATTCTGCCTTTCAGGAACGCTTCCGGAGATCCGAGTTTCGACTGGTTGGGTTCGAGTCTGGCGGAGATGTTGAGCACGGATGTAGGGCAGTCCTCGCAATTGCACACGGTAAGTCCCGACCGTCTGCACCAAATATTCTCCGACTTGCGCATTTCCCCCCAAACCGTGCTTGATCCGACGGTAATTCACCGGGTGGCTGATTTCAGCACCGCCGACCGCGTGGTTTGGGGCCAGTACGCGAAGTTCGGCGACGAGATCCGCATTGACGCCACCATGCAGGACGTCAAGAGTGGCGCGACGGTTGGGCTCAGGACCGATGTCCCCAACGAGAAGGACATCCCCGGCGCGATCGATCGTCTGGCGGATTCGATCCGTCAGAAACTCGCGCTCCCCGAGAATGTGATTAAGGAGCTGAAAGCCAGTTCCTTTCAGCCGACATCGCAATCCGTAGATGCGCTGCGCGACTACAATCAGGGTATCGGTTTCCAGCGCGACGGGAAAAACCTGGAAGCGCAAAAACAATTCGACGCCGCGACCAAGGCAGATCCCAATTTCGCACTCGCGTTTTCCAAACTCGCGCAGACGTACAGCAGCCAGGGCTACGACGGCGATGCCGAGCAGGCCGCAAAAAAAGCGGTCTTGTTGAGCCAAAACCTCCCCGGGGCCGAGAAGTACTTGATTGCCGCCATCCAAGCACAAATCAGCAAGAATTTTCCCGAGGCTATCAAGGCCTACGAGAACCTCGCCAAAGCCTCTCCCGACAACACGGACGTGCAGTCGGCCCTGGCTGCCTTGTATGAAGAAGCTGGCGATCTAACGAAAGCCAACCAGTACAACCAGGCTATTTTGAAGTCGAACCCCAAAGATGTCACCGCGACCCTCGCGGTCGGGCGGCTCGCCATCAATAGCGGCAAGCCGCAAGCCAGTCTCGATTCCTTGAACCGTGCGTTGACACTTTCGGTTCAGCTCGATAATAAGGAACAAAAAGCCGCCAGCCTTCACCTCATCGGCCTCGCTTATTGGCGCATGAACAAGCCGGAAGACGCTCTGCGCAACTACCAGGAGGAGCTGGCGATCTGGCGCGAGCTTGGACAGAAGGGTGGAATTGCTCTCAGCCTCAATGAGATGGCGAAGGCCCAAGATGTGTTAGGCGATAGTAAAAGCGCGCAGAGCAATTTCCAGCAGGCTTTAGCGCTGCGGCGCGAGATCGGCGATATGCGAGGCTTGGGCGACACTTTGATCGACATGGGTAATTTCTCCGATGAACGCGGGGATCATGACCAAGCTTTGAAGTTCTACAAGGAGGCCTTGCAAATCCAGCGCGATCTCGGCAGCGAACGTGCGCAGGCCATCTGCCTGAACAACATCGGTGCAGTCTATTTTGAGAAGGCGCAATACGAGGACGCGCTCACCTATTACCAGCAAGCGCTCCAACTGCGCGAAAAAGCGAACGTGCCGCAAGACCTTGTGGAAAGCGTTCACAACCTGGCCGAGACCGCAGTGAGGATGGGCCAGTATGACCAAGCGGTCTCGCAGTACATGCGCGCCCTGGACTTGTGGCGAAGCATGAATGACACTCGTGGCGCTGCCGTTGAATCCTACACCCTGGGAACGATCTTCGATTACCAGGGGCGATTCGGCGCCGCCATCGATCCCATGCTGGATGCGCTCAAGACTTTCCAGGAACTGAAGGACAAGACTGACTGGATGGTGCAGATCGAAGGCGGCTACGGAGAGGCGCTCACCCTTGCGGGCCGCGGTGATGAGGCCAGCCCCTATTTGAACGATGCGCTTGGCCTGTCACGCCAATTGAAGAACCAGGGATTGGAGTCGCAGGTTCTTGTTTTTCAGGGAAACGTGCCCTATTACCGCGGCGACTCCAAATCCGCAAAGGCCCTGTATGAACAGGCATTGCAGGCGGCGACCCGCAGCAAGGAGCCGGAGCGGATCCTCATAGCCAAGGTGGCCCTGGCGAAGATTTCAGCTCCGGAAGAATCTCTTCCGCAGGCCATTAGCAACTTTCATAAATTAATGCAGGAAGCTGACGATCAGGGTGTGCCCAATGTCTCGGTCGAGTGTTCGATTTATATGGCGGAAGCCATGATCAGAAACCACGACAACGAGCGCGCGCGACAGGAGCTCGAACGCGCTCTGCAGCGGGCGGACAAAATCGGGCTGAAGCCGCTGAGTGTCAAAGCACATTATCTGCTGGGCAACGCCATGCGAGCTTCTGGTAACGAACTCGAAGCCCAGCAACACTACCTCACGACCACTCAGATGTTGGACGATATGCGCAAAGAACCGGGCAGCGATAAAATCCTGCAGCGTTCTGACTTTAAGACGATGTACGACGAAGCCACGCGCTTAAGCCAGTCAGCCAGCCAATAAGGAAAATTTTCTTCACAGCGTAGGAAGAACTTCCGTTTTGAGTGGCGCAGCGCCTCGACGCTGCGATAAGCGTCATCGAATGAACAAGGGTTTCAAACCCGCGCCAGCAAACACGCATTTTCCCCCGAAAACCTAAGCGCCGCGTTGAACTTTCGCCAACACGGCGCCAACACTCTGGTCGGCACCAAAAAAGGGCGCAGGCCGCAGCCTGCACCCTTTTCCCGTCAAGAACAATAGCTCAGTCGAGGTACTGGAACACCGCTGGCGCCGCAGTCAGCCCGCTGTCAAATTGCAGTACTACGCTGACCTGACAACCCGACAGTCCTTTTATCTTCGTCGCAGTGTTCCAAACGAAAGTGTACTCCCCGTGCCCAAAATTCAGGAGACCCGAATTAAACAGAGAGGGCAGCGGGGACGATGCCGCCGCGATCGCCTTACACGCACTGGTCGAAGACAACGCCGTCAAGTACGGATATACCCAAGGCGCGGTACAGCCCGTGCCGCTGGAGTTCAGGCACAACGTGAGGTTCGTAACCGGCTGGCCCAAACTATTGTTGTAGTCCCAGCTGAGAGGTACCGGCAGCGGGACAACAATCGGGTTTACCTTGGTATCCGAGACCGGAAATTCAAATCCAAAGAAAGTTGAAACTGTTTGTCCGGGAGGAACCGGTTGCGCAGTCGGATCGAAGGCGGTCACAAAGCAGGAGTTTCCCGTGCCGCCGCCCCTTATAGGATCGGGCTCGGTCGCCGTATACGATTCAAAGATATTGACATTGAAGCCCTGGGTTGGGCACTGGCCGTTGTAGCCAGCTGGGTTGCCGTCATGCTCCCCCAAAAAGTACGCGCCACCGATTCCGTTCGGCAGAATCGACTTATCTATGTTGAAGTCGGCTGTCGCGGTGTAAGTGAACTGGCAGCCGTCGGTGTCCGCCGGTGGGCAGTCCAGTTCGAGCTCAACGCAATTGGGGCTCCCGGCAGTGTTGAAATCAGAGTAGGGAACGCAAGACAGGGTTGGATAGTTGGTTGCGCTGAACGTCGAGAAGGACTGTGCCACGGGTGAAACGGTAAGCGTGTCGCCGGAAGCACTGTTCACGGGCGCGAGCTGGAGGGCGTCCCCTTCAGTGGAGTTTTCCGTGCAGGTGATGCCACCCTCTAAACTGCCGCTACAAGTAAATGGGCCAAATGGGAATGAGGCTGGCGTGCCGGCGGTGAGCGCCTTGTTCTCCCCGATCGCCGCGAAAATCGTCGGAATGCCTTCTAAAGCGAACCATGTGCTCTCGCCCGGCGGGACTGGGGTCGTGAACAAGACCTTCCCGGTCGTGGTATCCGGACTAATGCCGACGAATATGTTGTCCGGGCCTTCATAGCCGGTGGGAACGTAGCCTTTAGGGAAGTTGGTGAAGCAGTTCGCAGGGCTATAGAAGCAGGGTCCATCACCGTCGAATCCGAACGGGTCTTGCGTGGGGGTTCCGCTGAGCACAATGGCACCCACTGTGACAGAGGTGGAATTGTTTTGGATTCCAACCAGCTGATCATCTTGGTAATCATAGGGAAGTCCTGATCCGCTGATCGTCGCTATAATATTTCCCGACGTACTGCCTGCGTCTATCGTAATCACGATGCCACAAGTGGGCGTGGTATTTGGAAAGTTAGACGTGTTGACTGCTGGCCCTATGGTCGGAGCCGAGCAGGGGTCAGCCCAAGCCGGACTGGCGAACAGCACGAGCAAGGTTCCGCAGACGACAGTAAAAATCGCTCTCTTCACAGTGGCTGGCAGAAGATGTCTTTTCGTTCGTAGGTCTCTCTTTTCCTTTGTCAGGGCGAGACAAATTGCAGTCATGGCATTCCCTCCTGGGGATTCTTGTCTAATATTCAAAACTCGTATTCGAAACTCGAAGCAAAAACTGGGATACGGCTTGGAAGTCCAAGAACTAGCGAATCCACTTCCTTCGGGGGGAGAAAGAACGCGCCGATCTTACCCGCTCCGGGGCCAATAGTCAATGCAATTCAGGCTCTGGCCGTGGCTTTCATTTGACTTGCTGGTTTGGGAGACGTAAGATTTTTGCGCCAGTGATTGGGCAAACCATTTCGCACTACCGCATCCTCGAAAAACTCGGTGGTGGCGGGATGGGCGTGGTCTATAAGGCCGAAGATACAACCCTGCACCGCTTTGTCGCGCTGAAGTTCCTGCCAGAAGAACTTTCCCGAGATCGCCAAGCTTTGGACCGGTTCCAGCGTGAAGCCCAGGCTGCGTCCGCACTGAATCATCCCAATATCTGCACTATTTACGAGATTGGGCAGCACGACAATCAGCCTTTTATTGCGATGGAGTTCCTCGATGGCCAGACCCTCAGGCACCTGGTCATTGGACGGCCGCTGGATATCGACCAACTTCTCGAAATCGCCATAGCGGTCGCGGATGCGCTCGACAATGCTCATGGCGAAGGCATTATTCACCGCGACATCAAGCCCGCAAACATTTTTGTCACCCGGCGCGGATTGGCGAAAGTGCTCGACTTTGGCCTGGCTAAGGTCGTTACCCGCAAAACGGCCGCAATCGACGCCAGCGCGACTGCGTTTAGTGAAGAGCATCTGACCAGTCCCGGTAGCACGCTGGGAACAGTGGCCTATATGTCGCCGGAGCAGGCACGCGCAAAAGAGCTGGACGCTCGCACGGATTTGTTTTCCTTTGGCGTGGTTATTTACGAGATGGCAACCGGTATGCTCCCGTTTCGCGGCGACAGCACGGCTGCAATATTCGAGTCCATTCTGCGGAAGGCGCCCGTGCCGCCGGTTCGGCTAAATCCCGATCTGCCTCAGAAATTGGAAGAGATTATCAGCAAAGCATTAGAGAAGGACCGCAATCTGCGCTACCAGCACGCTGCTGACATGCGGGCCGATCTTCAGAGGTTGAAGCGGGATACAGAATCTGGCAGAACCGCTTCGTTCGAAACTCCGCCTCCGATGCCTGCAGCGCCAATTTCCGCGCCGACTACTATTCCTGCGCCGATCACAAACCCTCCGGTGGAATCGGCGAATCCTCCTGCGAGCGTAGTAGCATCGTCACAGACCCGAGCCGCATCCGGACCGCTGAATCAGACGGCCACCACTGCGCCGGCAGGGAATCGCACCTGGCTGATCGCTTCTGCCGTGGCCGCTTTGATTGTCGTGATTGCAGGATTCTGGTTTTTCCGCGGTCGAACTGCTCATTTCGCCGGCAGCCAGGGCCACAAATCTATCGCCGTTCTGTACTTCTCCAACCTCTCGCAAGATCAGTCTCTCAACTGGCTCGACAATGGTCTCACCGACATGCTGACCACGAACCTGGCTCAAGTAAAGGGTTTGGATGTTCTCTCCACCGAGCGGGTGCTGGGCGCCGTGCAGCGCGCCAGCAAAGATGGCAAGTCTAAAGATGGCCAATCTAAAGATGGACAATCAATGGATCCCGCGCTGGCACAACAAGCTGCGCGCGATGCGGGCGCAGATGCTTATATTACCGGCGCATTGCTAAAGATTGGCCCTACGCAGCTTCGCCTCGACGTGCGCGCACAGGACACAAGCAGCGGCCAAATACTGTTCTCGGACAAGCTCGAAGGCCAGGACGTGCAAAGTATTTTCGGGATGGTAGACCGGCTGACTGCGAGCATCGCCAGCAGCTTTTTGCCTGCGACAGACGTGCCCGCAAAAGGCCCGGAGATCGAGCAGTCTTCCACCTCCAACGTCGAAGCTTACCGCCATTACCAGTTGGGCGTTGACTACGCCCGTCGCTATCTGGTGTCCGACGCCATCCGCGAATTAGAAGAGGCGGTACGTCTGGACCCACAGTTTGCTGTTGCCATGCTCCGTCTCGCCGACGAGTACCGCCTTCAGGGAGATCTGCGGCACGGCAATGAAATTCAGGCCAAGGTCGAGCAACTGCAGTCACGCCTGCCTCGATACGACCAGCTGACGCTGCAGGCGGTAAAAGCCAGTCGCTCTCAGGACCCAGAGGCTGAACTAGCCGCCCGTCAGCAGTTGGTATCGGAATTTCCGCGTAGCACAATGGACCGCGGCCTTCTCGGCAATATTCTTGCCGGCGTCGGCAAGCGGGAGCAATCGCTAGAGCTATTCAAACAGGGACTCGCTCTAGATCCGAAGAGCGAAGATCTCTTGAACTTCGAATGCTATACCTTGGCCTTTGGAGGCGATTTCAATGGCGCAGTCGCGGCCAATGATGCCTACATGGCGATTCGTCCTGGCGACCCTAATCCGCTGGACACGCGCGGTGACGTTCTCTATATAGCAGGCCGGGATGATGAGGCCGTGGCCGCTTACCGCAAAGTACTCGAACTGAAGCCGGATTTCAGCGATTACGGAGAATACCTGAAGCTGGCGATTGTTTACACCGATCAGAAGAAACCGGACATGGCCAACGCTGCCTTCCAGCAATTTGCCCAGCGGGCATCGCCAATTTCGCGCCTTTATGTTCCGGGCTTCGAAGCACAGTTCAAGCAGACGGCAGGCGACCTCGACGGTGCCCTCGCAAGTTATAGAGAGGCAGTGTTGCAGCTCGGGCGTGCCAAGCAGTACCAGTCTAGCGAGAGGTTTCTAAGACCGTTCGCCGTCTTATCTGTGATGTTAGGTGAGGGTGCCTCTGCTCTGTCTTTTGTCCAACAACAGAAGCTCGACGACTACGAACTGCGACCTGCGGCGTTTCTGCAGACTATGGCGGGAAACCCGTCGGCGGCGCAGCGAAGTTTACAGCAATTCGCGTCGAGCCATCCCTGGATCGCGCCTCGGGCTATTGAAATTAATCAAGCGTACTTTGATATGAGCGCTGCTGTGCACAACGGTGACGGACAAGCTGCCTTGAGCCGGGCCACCAGCATTCCGGATTTTCAAGACGCTTATTTGCTTTACCTCAAAGGGCGCGCCCACCTGCAGACCAGTGATTATGTGTCCGCCGAAACCGAGTTTCGCGGAGCGTTACGAGCTGTGCGCGGACTCTCTAACTCGAATTCTCTGGTGCAGAGATTTCCCGTGATTGGAATTCTCTCCCATTACTATC
>Ga0206844_10310_pt1 | contig 13282 bp, 15 predicted proteins | sample Alteio_BWOrgCont_22_FD_152907 | JGI IMG/M metagenome (GOLD analysis project Ga0206844, IMG submission 152907) | Enriched cells from forest soil in Barre Woods Harvard Forest LTER site, Petersham, Massachusetts, United States -... | ecosystem: Environmental > Terrestrial > Soil > Temperate forest >...
TAACAAAGATTATAAAATTCTTTAAATTACTTTTTCATGCCTGTCGCTATTGCACTTTCGCTCATCGCTTACGAAATACTCTATATCTTTGTGCATCTTGCCGTGTATCGCACGCTTGTCGCGGCGTTCGGCATTGGCGGCACATGGCTCGAAGTTATTTTTATCCTCCTTGCGTTTAGTTTCACGGCAGCGACGCTTCTCGCATTTCGTTTTCGCGGCAAGTTTATTACAGGGTTTTATATGTTTTCGGCATATTGGTTCGGCCTCGTAAATTTTTTGTTTATGGGAGCGGTCGCGTGGTTCATTATTGAAAACATTTTTAACCACTATGTAATTTATGTTTCGCCAGCGTTAATCGGTGCGATCACATTCGGGGTGGCGTTCCTTATTCATCTCTATGGGACGTGGAATGCGCAACGCGCCGGGATTACTCTCATATCGGTGTCGTTGCCAAACCTTCCCGCAGCGTGGCGTGGTCGGAAGATTGTATTTGTAAGCGATGTTCACTTGGGTAACGTGCACCGCACGGGCTTCGCCGCAAAAGTGGTGGGGAAAATCAGCGCGTTTAAACCCGATGCTGTTTTTATTGGCGGCGATATGTTTGATGGTGGGGCATGCGATCCGGATGCACTCGTCGCGCCGTTCAAAGATCTGCACGCGCCGAAAGGCGTCTACTTCATCAGTGGCAATCATGAGTTCTATGTCCGTGATTTTGAGAAGGCGTTCGAGGCGATCCGTAAAGTGGACATTCGTATTATCAAGAATGAAAAAATAGATATTGACGGCGTTGAAATTGTCGGTGTGGATTATCAATCAGTACATAAAAAGGAAGATTTCGCGGCGACGCTTGCGAGGATCGGTGTGGATCGAAGCAAGATGAGCATTTTATTGAAGCACGAGCCGGACAATCTTCCGGTTGCGGAAGCTGCGGGCATCACGATGGGTTTTTTTGGCCACACGCACCAAGGGCAAATATTCCCTTTAAGTATTATTACGCGGCAAATGTATAACGGATTCGATTATGGATTGAAGCAGCATGGCACGATGACTGTTTATACTTCGAGCGGCGTCGGCACCTGGGGACCGCCCTTGCGGTTGGGCACCAAGTCAGAGATCGTGCTTGCGGAATTTAAATAGCTCGATTTTTCCTTTTCTCAGGGACGGCGTTTCGGCCTTCTGGCCGGCCGCCTCGCTCTCGTCGCCTATGCGACTCCGACAAGCTTTACTTTCTTTCAGTTTCATACATCTGAACTCGAATAACCTCAAGTTGCGCGATCACAATTGGGTCTGTTATTTTCTGAAACCGTGGAAATGTTTTCCCGTCTTTTGTTACACTCTGCATAAACATCTCGAGTGGACGCAGGTCGAACATTTTCCCTGCCTTATAGACCGACGCCTCGTAGAGCGGGCGATAGACCACCATGTTCGCGTCTTCGGGTCGGCAATCATCTTCCGTGTGGTGGCCGACGCCAACTACCTCGTAGGCGTAATTATTTACCGCTCCGTTTGGATCGTGCTTGTAATGATAATAGAAACCTTTTTCGGGAATTTTATCGGGTATCTTTAACATTGGCGTCTCCATTGTAACAAAAATCTTAAAGTATTGTAGTATGTATATATGAAGATCACAAAACTTGGGCACTGTGCGCTCGTGTTAGAAAACGAAGGCACAAGGATTCTTACGGATCCGGGTTCGTTTACGGTTGAGCAGAATAAATCGGCACAGGGGATCAATATTATTTTGATTACGCACGAGCACGGGGACCATTTCCATGTGCCATCAATCCATGAAGTTTTAAAAAATAATCCTAAAGCGGTCGTCGTGAGCAATAGCGCCGTCGCAAAATTACTTGAAGCAGAAAATGTTCCTTGCATGGTGGTTGGTGATGGCCAATCCGCTAATGTTAATAATCTTTTAATCGAAGGTTTTGGCAAAGATCACGCACCGATCTACGGCACGATGGGTCTCGTCGAAAATACCGGGTACTTCGTCGCAAATAAATTTTATTTTCCGGGCGACAACTTCCATCAACCTGGCAAACCGGTTGAGGTACTTGCCCTCCCAACAGCAGGTCCTTGGATGAAGATCAGCGAAGCGATCGATTTTGCCAAAGCCGTGAAGCCACGCGCGGCATTTGCAATACACGACGGTATGATTGTTCCCGGATTCGCCGGTTTCGTGGCTCAGATGGTGCAGAATTTCTTAAAGCCCGGCGGCACGGAATTTGTGGCGCTTGAAGCAGGGGAGGCGAAGGAGTTTTAAAAACTCGACAAAGGGCCCTGGTTTGGGTTATAATTGCGGCGGAGGAATTGAAATTTATGCGAAGGTTACCAATCTTCGTAATTGCAATGGGGATCCTCGTGATCGCCGCACTTTGCTCTCTCTTCGAGCGATTGCAAGGAACCTGGCAAACGGTGACGGGGATTAGCATCGCCATTTTGACCATTGCGGTGCTCTCCGCCATGCCCCAGCTAGGGCCTAAACGTCAGGATGAACAACAGATTCAAAACCTTACTGAAACAGAAGCAATTAATTCGGACGAACAATAAACGCACCAGCCAATACCCCTCCAATCACCCGTTCAAGGTTAAACCTTGCGGGTATTTTTTTTGAAAAGCATAAACAACAAGATCAACGCAAACGCAGTGAGCGCCATCGTGGGAATGGTCACATATCCGTAGGTTACGAAGTAGACGTGCTCACAACTCACGCCGGTTGTGGTGCAAGGGATGAGATCGGCGCCGCCGAATTGCAAGGAGGTGTGATAAGCGGAGACGACAACGCCGATAGCCGACAACGCGATGCAATACTTCCGAACACGCTCGTCATTCGCAAGTAGCGCGACGAGCAATATGACTGCTTGCGGATAGAGCAATATGCGCGACCACCAGCACAAAAGGCACGGTACAAAATCTGCAACGTTCGAGTAGAACAAGCTGGAAGCGACTGAAGCCGCTGCGACGATAAAGGCAAGTAGCAAAGCGTTATCGCCAAAGAATGCGGCGATCTTTGCGCCGCGCGGCGTTTTTCCCAAGGGCGTCACCAAGAGCAACAGTAAAAATACTATAAGCACATCGCAAAGTACGATAATAAAAGACAGGAGATTGGTGACGTTGGTTACGAAGGGAGTCATATTTATTTATTATACATTAGCTTGACGGTGTTGACGTTGGCAACGCACAGCCAGTCTTTTCAGCGAGTTGCGATAATGGCGCGACGCCCACAAGCCGCGATCCATCTGCAAACACCCACGTCGGATATCCCTTCACGCCCGCGTCAATACACGATTGCAGTTCGCCGTTGCCATCGGGTGTGGAGCACTCATGATACGGAAGATACTGCGCGCCCGTGCCGAACAGTTTCTTCTGTGCAGCGCAGTGCGGGCACCAGAACGCGCCGTAGAACGTCGTACTCGATTGGGCGATGCATCGTGCGAACGCGTCGTATTTGTGTGCTGGCGGTGGCAGATTCTCTATATATAAAAAAGCCGCGAGCACGGCGGAAATGGCGAAAAGGATGACCGTCGCGATCGTCGTTTTACTCATAGTCATCATCATAGTTTTCAAGCGAAACAGTGTCAATCGAAACTATCGCTCTCTGGTCATCGTATATTCATTCAATGAAGATAGAATGAAATAAAGGTCTTTCGCAGTCAGTAGTAACTATGCAGCCACCCACCATTTATGGATGAACGTAAAGACGAAGACGTCGCGGTACTCGTGCAACAAGGCGACGTCGAGTCGTTTCGGGTATTGGTTGAACGTTATGAGCCGAGAATCGCTCGTTATGCAAGAAGATTCCTTTTCCAAGGCGATGATGTGAAGGATATCGTGCAAGAAGTTTTTATTAAAGCCTATGTGAATATAAAAAGCTTCGATTCCGACCGGCGTTTTTCGCCCTGGTTGTATCGTATTGCCCATAATGAATTCGTAAATGCTGGCCGGAAAAGGCAGAAAGAGCGGGGGAATATTTCACTCTTTGATGCAGATGTACTCTTCCCGCACCTTATGACGGCTGAGGAAGCTGCTGATACTGGCGCGGTCCGCGAGGAATTAAAACACATGCTCACTGACTCGCTTGAAAAGCTGGATGCTAAATATCGAGAACCGCTTGTTTTGTATTATTTAGAAGACATGGACTATAAGGCGATCTCCGATATTCTCCACATTCCCGTTTCGACGGTGGGTGTGCGTTTACAACGCGGCAAAACGATGCTCAAAAAAATATACCCATGGAAGAAATAGAAGATAAAATTTTTGATGCGATAAAGACCGGCAAGGCCAAGATGAGGCCCAAGTCGTATTTTGTTCTGCAAGCTATCCTCGTCGTGACGGGAACCGTGCTGCTTTTTGCCGGACTTCTCTATCTTGCGAGCTTTGTCATCTTCGTGTTGCGCCAGAACGATACGTTGTCCGCCGCCGGATTCGGAGTCTCTGGTTGGTATTTGTTGTTCCGCTCGCTGCCGTGGAGCGTCCTCTTGCTTTCGATCGCGCTCGTGCTGATCCTCGCACTCCTGCTCCGGCGTTACGCGTTCGTGTATCAACGGCCCCTTGTTTACTTTCTTTTTGGCGTACTCATCTTCACCGCACTCGGAAGTTTCTTCCTTGCCGCAACTTCATTCCAATCTATTCTCGAACGATATGCCTCACAGAATAATGTGCCGCTTATGGGGGGATTTTATCGGTTCGAAGATGCGCCGCCACCCGAGATCCATAGCGGCGACATCATTTTGCTCGGTAGCGGAGGGTTTGTAATACAGGAGCCAGACGGAGAGACGTCAACTGTGTTCTTTGCACCAGGGACTCCCTCGCAGTTTAGCGATAATTTCCAAACGGGAGATCTTGTGGTGGTGTTTGGCGACCGTGAACCGAATGGGATCATCGACGCCTTTGGTATTCAAAAGATCGGACCGTGAAATAAATGAAATAATGCCTTGTAGTAATAAGCGTCGACACCAAAGGTCCTAACCAAAACAACATAAATCACATGAATCATTTGGGAAGACCTCCTTCCCTCTAAAAAAATTAAACCAGCACATTCTTTATTAGAATCCCTCCTCACTTCGACCTGAGCGGGGGATTCGTGGTATACTGCTTCCACAATGAATGATTTTTATGGGCTTGGTATCGCGCCCAATATTCTTACCGTACTCGACAAACTGCAATTTAAAACGCCCACGCCGATTCAGGAAAAATCTATCCCACCGGGGCTCGAAGGGAAAGACCTGATGGGACTCGCCCAGACCGGCACGGGCAAGACGCTTGCATTCGGCATTCCTTTAATCCAGGCGGCGCTCGCCGGCAAAAAAGGACTTATTATACTTCCCACGCGTGAACTCGCGCTTCAGGTTCAAGAAACGTTAAATAAAATTGGTTTTCCACTCGGTATTCGTACAGCGCTTCTCGTCGGAGGGGAGTCAATGTATCGCCAGGTGCAAGCGATCCATCGTTTGCCTGCGATCATCATCGGAACGCCCGGCAGGATCATTGATCACTTGGAGCATAAGACATTGAATCTCGGCAAAGTCGGCGTGCTCGTCTTGGACGAAGCTGACCGGATGCTCGACATGGGATTCGCGCCGCAACTTAAGCGGATTTTAATAACTGTTCCCCGCGAACGCCAAACGATGCTTTTCTCGGCAACGATGCCGGAAAATATCGTTTCGATGGCGAATGCGTATATGAAGCTTCCTCTGCGCATCGAGATTGCACCACCGGGAACCGCGATCGCGAAAATTACGCAAGAATTGTTCTTTGTTTCAAAAATTGATAAGCCGCGCCTCCTCGAAAAATTATTGTATGAATATCGTGGCTCGGTTTTAGTTTTCTCTCGAACAAAGCACGGCGCGCGGAAGATCGCTTCCGGCATTCGCTCGCTTGGACACACCGCGGCCGAACTCCATTCCAATCGGTCTCTCAGTCAGCGGCGTGAAGCGCTCGACGGTTTCCGCAACGGAAAATATCGCATCCTCGTCGCAACCGACATCGCGGCGCGCGGTATTGACGTGAAGGGGATTGAGCTCGTGCTCAATTACGATCTCCCGGACAACGCAGAAGATTACGTGCATCGAATCGGTCGCACGGCCCGCGCCGGCGCCTCCGGCCACGCCGTTTCTTTCGCCACGCCCGACCAACGGAACGATGTCCGCGGTATCGAGCGCCTCATGCGCGCAAATCTGCCACTTTCCAGATTACCCGAACTTCCTCCCGCTCGGGCATCTGATCGCCCGGCTTTTGAAAACCGTCCGGCATATTCTTCCAATCGTTCCTATTCATCAAATCGTCCATCGTACGGCTCCGGTCGTCACAGCGGTTCTTCAAATCCTGCGGGTTCTGGGCGTCCTGGCTATCGCGGTCGCCGTCCACAGGGCAGGCGATAGAGCTCGGGAGCTTGGTAGTATAATAAGAGTATGAATAAAAAAGTCGCACTTTTTTCCGCTGTCTTGTTTATGTCGGTGTTTTTGGTAAGAGGTCCTTTGACGGCAAAGGCTCAAGAAGAGCAACCGCCTGCGCCGACCGGTGTTTCGATATCAGTTGGAGAGGCTCCGTCAGAGATTACCGTTTCCTGGAATGCTTCCCCTGATAGTGCGGTCGTTGGATATTATCTTTATCGCAATGGCGTCATGATCGTCGATTCTCCGGGATTTACATATTATCTCGATAACGTAACCGTTGGTGGAGTATATGATTACACGGTGGCGGCATATGATAATGAGGGGAATGTTTCTCCCCAATCAACCCCTGCATATGTGACCGTCGTGGAAGATACGACACCTCCAAGTGTTCCTAGTGGAGTCACGGCCACGACCACAGCATCTTCCTCGATAACCATCTCTTGGATTCCTTCAACCGATAATGTAGGCGTGGCGGGTTATTATCTTTATAGAAATAGCGTGAAGATTGTTACGACAAACGCAATAACCGGACCTCCGTACATAGATTCAGGTCTTCCGCCGGGAAATTATTCCTATAGTCTCACTGCCTATGATGCTTCGGGAAATATTTCTAACCTTTCAGCAGAAGCTACCGCCACAATCTTATATGATGTAACGCCGCCTTCGGTACCTACCGGCCTTACAATATCCACTTCTTCGGGGGTGATGGATCTTTCGTGGAATCCTTCCGTTGATACGATCACGCCTGTGCAAGGATACAACGTGTACCGAAATGGAACCGAACTTGGAACGACTGCAGCCTCGTCGTATCAGGATTCTGGCCTAATGCCCGCAACCACCTATTCGTACACAGTCTCGGCGTATGACCTCTATGGCAATGTTTCGGCGACGAGTACCTCCGTGAGCGTGACGACTGCGCCGCTCGACACGATCCCGCCTTCCATCCCGACGGATTTTTACGCAACGCCGGTTTCTTCCTCGCAAGTGAATCTTACCTGGTCTCCTTCGACCGATAACGTTGGCGTGGCGGGTTATAACATTTACCGTGACAATGTTGAACTTGGAACTACAGCTTCGACGTCATACACGGATACCGGCCTCACGACAAGCACGTTGTATGTCTATGGGATCAGCGCATATGATGCGGCGGGAAATACTTCTCCACAAGCAACCGTAGCGGCTACGACGCTTGCCTATACTCCAGTTGCGACTTCTTCGCCCGTGACCACTCCGTCGTCAACCACGACCACAACAATAACGACTCCGCCTCCGCCGCCAACCACGACTAATTTTGTTTTTACGACATCGCTCTATTACGGCTTGCGCAATAATACGGTTCTCGCTCTGCAAAATTTCCTCATTCAAGCACAATATCTCGGTGCGCCGTATAACACCGGATTCTACGGATCGCTTACCCAAAGAGCAGTGCAAAAGTTTCAGTGCACCCAAGATATCGTTTGCTCGGGTTCACCTGCAACGACCGGATGGGGGTCCGTCGGTCCAAGGACAAGGAGGGCTTTAAATCAGCTGTACTAGGCGGCTTGGTGAAAATAAATCTATGCTCCCAACGGAAGACAGTATCCGGAGGGGCTTGCGAAACGCTTGCGAATTTTGTTTGCCGTTATTTAACCTGACTCTCGTAAACGCCGATGATGAGGAGCCACGCGCCTGAAATGAAGAATGCGAAGGAGAGCACCAAGGCTGCGGAGGCGAGGTAAAGTCCGGTGACGTATCCCGACATGAGTAATACGGAACCTATTATTTCGGCCAAAAAACAAGCATTGCCCGCGATAAAGCGACCGACGCTCAGCCCTACAGAGCTCTTGCCCGTTTTTCTCGCCCGGATGTACGCTCGTGTATAAGTGATCGCAGTGACGAGCGAAAAGAAGAGCCATTCAACGCCGATCCATTGATGGTTGCAACTTCCAATAAGGGCGAAGGCACAGATCATGAAGACGGAAGTGAAGCCCGTCAACGTCGCTATGGCACGATTCTTATGGGTCGTATCCTGAGTGATGATCGGAAGATTGATCGACATGGCAATAAACACCAAACCCGCGAGAGCCGCCGCTCCGCCTCCGACCATAACGAAGAAGTTCTGCCATTGGGCGATACCCATTACATTTATGATACTAGTCAGAAAATAAATTGGCTATACTCTTCATTCTCTCGGCATTTATAAGGCTTCGTTAGTGCTAGGGGTCTGAACGCCATTCGAATCTACTTCATTACATCGGGAAAATCATTCTGGAAGCCTCAGTGTGAGTATTTCCCATATTGTGTCCGTAAGCGTGGTGAATGGATCGTTATAGGAGGATCTGAAGAACCACCCCAAGAAGGGTGCGGCCTTCTCATAAACTTGTCACGGTTGGTGAAAGATTGTTATCGACATTCGTGGAATACACTGTCCCATCAATGGCTTCATATTGGATATGAATTTCATTATCATGCATAAAGGTTGTCGTGGGGTTTCCATTCAGATAACCACACAACAATGTATTGTTTGGGATCCATTCTACCGGTGATCCTTGGAAAATACTTATCGGACACGAGAATTCATTTTGATTGATTAGGTTTCCAAGGGCAAAATCCAAATTGATTTTTTGATTATCAACAACCATAAAACCGCTGATATTAGTAGCTATGTTGTTATAGACGCTGAACATAATGGTCCCCGTTCCATTGCGGAATTGTTGCCAATAATCCACTAACGACGAAGAACTATTGAATCGGATATCTTGCAAGATAACGGGCCGCAATTCTTGTCTTAAGTTGTCGGCTGAGAAACGATAGTTTATATAAGCGCCAAACAATGCGACGATCACCGCTGCGCCGGTCCCTATTGCAAGCCACTTTGTCCACTTAACTAACTTAAGATTTGCACTGATTAATACCTCATCATCTTTCGTTTTGGGTTCGCCTACGATACTGCGGTCGGGTGTCAATTTATTCTGGACCAACACGGGTGATTTATCGAGCAAATGGAATATCTGTTTATCTATCCATTGAAATAATCCTAAACGTGACAGAGTCGCGCCTATGAAACCAAAAGCAAATGCCCCTCCGAGCGCCAGGCCAATGGATATCCCAACAAGACTGCCCAGGAGTGCCCCGAGGTCGTTAAGGGGAACAGGTGGGAAGGAGATATGCTCCCATGAAACGATAAGGCAAAACAATACAAAAACTACGACCCCCCACAGAAAACTCCAAGCGGCGTACTCAAACTCGCCAATCTTGCCACTTTCGGTGAAGTGTCTGTAAGTCCATACCAGACAAAAACCTGGGACGACAAATAATAAATAAGCGGCATAACTCAAGTCCATACTGTTTTGTCGATATAGTACAACTATCGATCAAGCTTCACAAGTGCGAGTGTTTGCTATAGTTAAGGCATGGATGAAGCGACCGAAGAGAAGGTTGGTCTTGAACATGCAACATCCACCTGGGTTTTTGTCTCAATCGCATTGATAGCATTTTTGTATGCAGCCTATTTTGAAGTTGCCGCTCGAGACTGGATGTTTTCGCTTTATATTCTTTTGGCCTTGACCTTCGGCATTTGTCAGGTCAAGGGGTATAAGATCTTGTACAAAGGCGGCGCTATTGTATGGACGAGGTTTCTATGGAAAACAATCTCAATAAACGTTTCCGATATTACACGAGTTACCATCCGCAGTTTTTTTGGGGATCTTATACCAATCCGTGCATTTCGATTTTTGATAACAATAATAAGGAAATCGGGATTGGAATAAGATTCTTCAAAGATGCTGAAATCCGATGGCTCTTGAGCAGAATTCATGAGGCACGACCAGATCTGCGTCTCCCTAAAACGTGGAAACGATTCTATTACCGTCCGTGGCTTACTGTCGACAGTTAGGTGATCGAGGATAAGTTCCCGAATTCCTCAGTATGAGCTGAACTTATTGAAAGCGAACCCTCCGAGTCTATTTTCTTTTCACACAATATTTTTCTCAATCTGTCAAGAGCGCAGCTGCGGGGCTTGGAGTCGGACCAAGATAAACGGCTTCAAAGGCCGCTGTCCTACCATTAGACGACCCCGCAATGAAACAAATCTTCTTGTATAATGTATTATAAAGGAAAGAGAGTCGCAAGGAAAAACTTATACTAAAAAATTTATGAAATACGAACTCCCAAAATTGCCTTATGGATATGATGCACTCGAACCATACATCGATGCGCGGACGATGGAGATCCATTACACCAAGCATCACCAGACTTATGTGACGAAACTGAACGAAGCGCTCGATAAACATCCTGAGATTGCCGAGAAACCACTTGCGGAGTTGCTCGCAAACCTCGACGCCGTGCCGGAAGATATCCGCACCGCAGTGCGTAACCACGGCGGCGGACATTCCAACCATTCATTTTTCTGGACGATCATGGGGCCGAACGCTGGAGGTGAGCCCAGTGGGAAAATTGCCGAGGTGATCACCAAAACATTCGGAGACTACGCCAAATTTAAAGAAGAATTTACAAAATCAGCGGCAGGAGTATTCGGTTCTGGCTGGTCGTGGCTCGTGCTCGATGAAAACGGAAAATTAGCAATCGTTTCGACCGGAATGCAGGACAGTCCGCTCATAAAAAAGCAAAAACCACTCCTTGGATTGGATGTTTGGGAGCATGCGTACTATCTAAAGTATCAAAATAAGCGGCCCGATTACATTGAGGCGTGGTGGAACGTAGTAAATTGGCAAAAAGTAGGGGAAAATCTTGAGAACGCACGCTAGCGATTTGCTATACTTGAGGTAATGAAACTTTCGAGCGATGATCGCCGGAAGAAGCGTGTTTTTGATGTAGATGCACTACAAAAAAATCATTCGCTTTACGGTAAAAATGTCCTGAACCTGAAGCCCAAATTCAGGACGCGTCATCCATGGATATGGACTGCGGCCGTTCTCATTGTCCTCGTGGCCATTTTCTTTGGCGCGCGCCAGCTTTCGACGAGAGCGGAGGTGCAAGATTTCTACCCTTCCTCCTGTCTCGGTAATTGGCAAAATTCTGGGAATGCACAGGGTGAACCGGAGACATTAGTCTCGGCGAGTACATCATTCTCTGCCGATAATTCTGCGATGTATGCATCGGGCACCCAGATTTTTTGTGGAGGATTTTTGCCGAGCAACTTTGCGACGTCGGGAGTGATCACGAACGTCGGCCTCACGCTCGTATGGCAAATTGGAACCTCAACCTTGATCGCTATACCGAATAGTGAAGTGACTTCCACTGACACCACGGTTTTGTCATCATCAACTGATATTACCGCGCCGACATCAACTCCAACTTCAACATTAGTCGAAGTTACTTCTACCGAGGCCACTTCGACCGACACGACTTCGACGCAAAGTATCACACCAACTTCTCCTACCGACACCTCGACGGATATTTCGACTGATACGACCACTGACTCATCTACTGATGACGCATTCGTGAGTTCCACTGACGTGAGCGCTACGGGTACCTCACTTCTTCGTGAAATAATTCCATTTGCTTTTGCCGATACTACCGATGCGGACTCGAGCAGCACAAGCGCTGCGAGCTCCACGAGCTCCACGGTTATTCTCGGGCCGCCACTCACGGCAGATCTTGCGCCACCGGCATCCACTTCTTCGTCGCCATCATCCGGCGAAACCCCTGTAGCGCCGACGTCATCTCTTGGAGTAATTTCTTCGACAACAGCAATTGCCGCACCTCCGCCAATTCCCGACCAAAATTTCTTGGATGTAAGCTACAGCACCGACGGGCAAACGTGGATCAGTATTGGCCAGGTCAATATAAATAATTGGCAGCAATTCACTGTTACGCTACCGATTTCGGACTGGAACGATCTCCAAAATTTGCAGATACGCATCGAAGGAATTCCTACAACGCAAGATCCGATTCCACCAATTTATCTTGATGGGATGTTTGCCGAAGTAGATTATGAGGTGCCTCCGGCGATCACATTGCCTGGTAATCCCGATCAGGGCAGCTCCTCAACACAGCAAGTCATACAAGTAAACCCAAACGTGACGATTACGCTACCGCCACCAACGACCGCCCCTACGGTTCCGGCACCAAGCATTACTGCGATTACACAAACAAGCGATCAGGTGAGTGTCACGGTTCAATACGTGGGGGATTTTTATGACGGGATCCCGCTCTATATGTTCGTGTATCCACAAGGGACAGTCGCAGATAGGAATGATGCAGGTTCTGCCTTTACGTTTGCGGGCGAGCCGCAAGAGGGGCCTTCTATCAACGCTTTGCCGATAGATCAAAGCATGTTTGATCCGACGACCGACCAAGCGACCGTTGTGATTGTCACACCTTCTCCACAAAATGATTCTCAGATTGCGACCGCAGCAATGGGTTCAAGTACAAGTACCTACGATGTCGATATTTCTTATTTCGATGGTCAAACGTGGCATTTAGTGCCGGCACAAACGTTCATATGGCCATGAACATAAGGACGCGATATATCATAATCAGCTTAGCGATAATCGTCGTCGTTTCCGTTGTGTTGAATATTTTTTTTGCGATACGCTACCAAGATACTCCGACTGCACTCATCGCAGAATATCCATACCTCGATCCGGCTCAAGCGACCTATAACAATGCTGACCTTCTGGTCAACATGTATCCGCTTGCGCAAGAGCTCAAGGGTCTCGTTCAGAACAACAACAACGTCGAAATCTATTTCGAATTTTTAAATACCGGATCCGACATTCGGATCAATACCTCACCGTTTGCCCCAGGGAGCCTTATGAAAGTTCCGATTGCGATGGCCGTTATGGAAAAAATTGATTCAGGAGAATGGTCGATGAACGATAAACTCACGCTGACTGACGCCGACAAAAATCCCAACTACGGAAATCTCTATGAGCTTCCCGCTG
>Ga0206844_10311_pt1 | contig 13261 bp, 10 predicted proteins | sample Alteio_BWOrgCont_22_FD_152907 | JGI IMG/M metagenome (GOLD analysis project Ga0206844, IMG submission 152907) | Enriched cells from forest soil in Barre Woods Harvard Forest LTER site, Petersham, Massachusetts, United States -... | ecosystem: Environmental > Terrestrial > Soil > Temperate forest >...
GATTGATGTGGAAGGAATCCACCATTATTTATCAGGGAATGTAACGCTGATGCGGTGAAAAACGATATGCAAATGTGCAAATTGGCTTGCGCCTGAGAATATGCATCCGGCCACTTTAAAAAGCCTGAAAGCCTTCCGTAAAAAAGCAGCGCCCGGTAACCGTATCCTATTGAAGATTCAATAGCAAACTATCGTTACCGCTAACTGCTGACTGATCACTGTTAACTGATCAAGTGCCCAGGACGAGACTCGAACTCGTATACACAGAGTGCACCACCCCCTCAAGATGGCGTGTCTACCAATTTCACCACCTGGGCAAAATTTAAGAGCGCAAAGGTACAATAAAACTTGAAATTTGAAACTTGAAATTTGGGAAAGAACCCGAAGAACTTATCCGGCCTGAAATTTGTAGGGTTGATAGTGATGCGTAGTCTTTCGTTCATATTGCTCGCTTTGGTTTACCTTGTCCTTTCGGCAGGGCTGGTGATTGATACGCATTATTGCATGAACAAGGTTTCAGGGGTAGGCTTTTATACCAGCGGTTCAAACATAAAAAGCTGCTGCGCCAAAAAACCGCCGTGCAGGCGTTGCTGTCGCGATGAATATAAGATCATTAAAATACAAACAGTTCACGCTGCTTCTGCCATTGCCCACGGTGCGGCAGCGAAGGAAATAGCTGTATTTCAGGGAATCGTGCGTTTTGAACCTTTCATTCCAGGGCCGACAAGCCAGGGCGTAGACGCTTCCGCCCACCCACCGCCGTTACCTGACAATCATTCATATATCTATCATTGTAGTTTTCTTATTTAAAGGTTATTTTTGCTCAATATCTTCCTGACCAAAGGATTTCCTGTTTTGATCAAAATTTAATCTTAAAGTAATGAAAACTTATAAAATATATCTCATCCTAACTCTTTTACTGGTTGCGTTTCAGTCGAAAGCCCAGTTCAAATCGGCAGAACTTAACGTAAGCGGCCTCACCTGCTCCATGTGTTCGTTTGCAACTGAAAAGGCTTTGCGCACCCTCGATTTTGTCCAGGACGTGCAGCCTGACCTGAACAGTAACCTGTTTGTAATTACCTTTAAGCCAGACAAGACAGTATCTATTGACATGATACAGGAAAAGGTAAAAAGCGCGGGGTTTTCGGTATATAAACTCATGGCGGTATATACTTTCAACAGTGTAAAGATCAGCGACAACTATGGTTTCACTTATCAGGGCAACCAATATGAATTTTTGAACGCCGGCGATAAAACCCTGAACGGCGATGTGAAACTGGTTTTTATTGACAAAGACTATGTGCCGGAAGGCGAGTACAAAAAGATGTTGAAAGACAGCCATTACAAGGGCCTGGCCAACAGTGGAAAAGGCGATACAAAAGTTTATCATGTCACGCTATGAAGAGCGTCATATTAACAGCCCTGTGCTGCCTGTCTGTAAGATGGGCAGCACTGGCGCAGGAGCTGTATATCAATACGGAGCCTGCCAGCAATATGGCCGCCAGGTCCATTGGCTTTCGCATGAACAATTATGGGTATAGTGATGATAATGGTAAAACCAAAACCATCTTCAATCCTGAAATCATGTATGGTTTTTCATCGCAACTTATGGTTCATGCAGAGGCATATATTGATGATAAGTTTACGGACGGCTATGTTTTCAGGGGACTGGGGCTATATGCCAAATACCGTTTTTTGAATATTGACGGAGTGCATAAGCATTTCAGGGTGGCTGCTTTTTCGCGCTTTTCAGATGCCTTTCAGCCTGATGAAAACAATGAGGTGAGTATTATAGATGATTACCGGGGCATAAGCGCTGGCATTATTGCCACACAGTTGCTGCATAAGCTGGCCATATCTTCCACTATAGCTTATACCAGGGCCTTTGGCACTGCCAATGATTACATTAAAAACGGTGATGCCGTAGAATATTCTTTGTCATTCGGCGACCTGGCCCTGCCGCGTCTTTATACCAGCTATAAGCAGACCAACATGAACCTGTTTTTTGAGATCTTAGGTAAAAACCAGTGGGCGAATGTGAACATCAATCCTTCTACACAAAAGGGTTATTATCTTGACGCAGCGCCGGGCATTCAGTTCGTGATCCGTTCACGGGCTTTAATTGATCTGTCATGGCGGTGGCAGGTTGTTGGTGATATGGACAGGTTATGGTATCAACAGGCTTTTGTCAGGTTGGAATACAACATATTTAATTTGTGAACCAAGCAGGCGGGTTATTACAGATCACCGCCCGGGTGTAGAATTATCCGGCGGCCTATTGATTCCGCCCCCATTAAACCCGCCTGGAGGGCCATCATGGGTTGGTGTACGGTCTATGGTGCCTCCTGCAGTATAGTGCCGCAGGGTATAGGTAAATGACAGCATAAGATAGCGCTGCAATACCGCTGTCCTAACATCATCAACATAAGCGGCAGTTACGGTTCTCGCAATGCTGACATTCTGGTTCAAGGCATCGAAAACATATAGTTTCAGTTCACCCGAATTGTTTTTCAGGAATTTCTTGCCAATGCCCCCGTTTACCAATAGAAGGCTTTGATCATAAGTCCCGAGGCCGGTATAAAGCGTGTGGCTTATTTCGGTATTGAATGTAAAGCCCCTCCAGAATATCCAGTTGAATTTAAGGTCGGCCAAATGCGTGAAATAGTTGGCATTGGCCTGTGCATTCAGTGTGTTCTTAACAATATTATATGTGGAATTGTAAGACAGCGTAAAATCAAGGTTCTCACTCACATTGCTGCTCAAGACCACACCAGGGTTTATGGCGTATGTATTTGCATAATTAAGCTGGTAGTTCAGCAGTCCGGGCGTAGAATTGTAAGACAAGCCCCCATTGAAATTGAGGTTACTTTTGATGGCATCGAAAGGAATCCCATAAGTCGCAAAAGCCTTTGTTGACCAATCATTGTTCAGGTTTACCGGATAGGTAAGCTGGGCTCCCTTAACGAGCCTGTAACCGCCACTGATGACAGAGTCTTTGTTTGAGATAATTGTGGAATTGCCAATATAATTCTCGTTAAGCGTAGCTGTAAAAAACACAAAAAAGCTGTGGGCTTTATCAGTGTTGGTTTTACCATACCGGGTAATAAAAGTATTGTTATACGACTGAAGCAGCTTTGGGTTCCCTGTTGTGAGCAACAAAGGGTTTGTATTATTTACGACGTTTTGTAACTGGGTGATGGAAGGCAGATTGGTGGACGTAAGATAGAACATCCTGAGGCTGCTTTTATCTGCAAATTTATCATTGAAAATAATCGTCGGTAAAAAATTCTCATATATAAATGATTTTTGCCCGCTTGATGAAACCGGATATGTTTGCGTACCTTCCAGGTCAGCGATCTGGTAATTTGCCCCGATCATTAAATTAGAATTAACACCCTTGTAATGATAGCTCACCCCTGCTTTATTTGTCAAAGTAGTGAAACTGTATTCATTTGTCAGTGCGGTATCAAGCACCGTATATTCACCTGTAAGGGCATTGTAAACATAAGTTTCCTGGTTCAGCGAACTCTGGGTATAGGAAGGATTGTAGTTTACCTGGACCATACTCTTATCGCCTATGGGTTCTGTATAAGCCAGGTTGGTGTTGAAAGTTTGATTTTGGGCCGGCGCTGTGGCCTGCTCGTTTAAATGTACAATAGCTGTATCAACTCCAGCACGATAATACTGGCTAATGGAACGCAAGCTATCGGATGAAGCTTTCGGATTGATATCTACCCCGACATTCCAGGAAAAAGTCCTGCCCTTTTTTGCAAATTTATGCCGCCACAATAGGTTGGCATTAAAATCATAACCACTGGTGACCTGGTTAAACATGTTATTTGTCGCGCTGCTGGTATCTGATGGGCCATACAAGGAAGTACCAATTGTAGAACTGCTTACAGTAGCCTGTTGGTAGCTGATTTTCGGTGTAAAAATGAAGGAGTTCAAACTATCTGCCGTGTATTCCAACCGCACATTTGCCCGGTGGTTGTAGTTATTTGTAGTAGATTGGTCCGCTTCATCATAAAATGGCGGGGTACTGCTGCCTGTCGTAAAATATTGCCTTGCCAGGGTACTCTGGGTATTGTTGAGCATATTATTGAAAAAATAGCTTGCAGTGACATACATTTTCTTCCCAACGCTGTCGCTGAAGTTCACTCCGACGGATTTAGTGGTATTAATACCGCTTTGGTTCCCTACAAGGAAATTATTGGAGCTACCGCCACCATAGCCGCCGCTAAAACCACCGCCGCCGCCGCCTACTGCTGATCCTATCCGTCCACCACTGCGATTTCCTCCACTGCCCATAACGCCCAAAAGGTCCTGAGTTGCAAAATTTTGCTGGTTAACGTTATTAGCCATGCTGATAACAGACAACCGGAAATTATTATCGAAATCATTAAAGGTTTCCCCGGCATTGTACCGGCCATCAGTACCATAACCGCCATAGATTTTACCAAACTGACCGTTTCGTCTGTATTTTTTGGTGACAATATTTATGGTTTTCTGGGAATTGCCGTCATCAAACCCGGTAAATGCAGCCTGGTCACTAAGTTTATCGTAAACCTGCACTTTGTCAATCACTTCTGCAGGCAGGTTGCGTAGCGCGGTTGTAGGGTCGTCACCAAAAAAGGGTTTCCCATCCACCAATACCTGCTTCACTGTTTCCCCATGCGCCTGAACAGATCCGTCGGTGTTTACGATAATGCCCGGCATCTTGTTTACCAGGTCTTCCGCCGTGGCATCGGGGTTGGTTTTAAAGGCATCTGCATTGTACTGTACAGTATCGCCAATCTGCTCTGCACGCACCTGATGCCCTTTTACATTAACTTCTTTAAATGCGGAAACGCTTAATTTCAACAGGCCGAGATTGATGTTTTGCTGCACCAATTGCACCTTGACAATAAGCGGTTTGTATCCAAAAAACGATATTTTAATAATATATCTGTCAGGCGCCAAACCTGTCAGTATAAACCTTCCGGCAGTATCCGTCAACATACCTGCCATGGAAGTAGAATCTTTTTCTTTTCTGATGGTAACAGAAGCGCCCGTAACTGAAGATTTGTTGGCACCATCAATAACTTTGCCCTTGATGCTATAGGTCTGTGCATAAACCACAGAACAAAACATGAGCATGCAAAAGATAATATGTAGAGTTTTAATCATTGAGATTGTGGTAAAATAGCATTCCGCTTCAACACACAAATATCCGGACTGTTTTCTAATAATTACGTTAAGAAAAAGCTAATGCGGCATTTTTTGCAATTGCCAGTCTGATTCATACGCTTTTCATGGCTTTGTAATACCTTCGCCATAAGGTGCCCGCTGCAAAAAGCTCCGATATTGTCATGAAAATCCAGTCCAGATTAGGGTCTTTTGACCTGACCATGATTGTCATAAGCCTGGTGATTGGTGTCGGGATATTTAAGACCCCCGCCCTTGTGGCCGAAAAGGCAGGTACGCCATTCGTTTTCTATCTGGCCTGGGTGGCAGGGAGCCTTATAAGTATATGCGGCGCCCTCACCTTTGCCGAGATCGGCGCACGTATGCCGGAGGCAGGAGGGTTTTACAGGATATTCTCGCAATGCTACCATCCTTCCATTGCCTTTGTCATCAATTGGGCGCAACTCATCGCCCTTGCCGGGAGTGCCGCTGCCATTTCGCTCATCGGCGCAGAATATATCCGGCCCATTATTATGCCCATAGATATGCAAACCGAAGCTGCATCACGGGGCATTGCGCTCACCGTTATGACCGTTTTGTTTGTGGTGAACTACCTTGGCATCAAAACCAGTTCACGGGTGCAAAATGTTTTGAGCCTGTTGAAAATAAGCATGATCCTGTTGTTTTGCTTTGCCGTTTTTGGCACCAGTTCCGCACCGGCCCACCCGACCGCCGTGATTCAGCCGCAGCATAACATCCTTACCTCGCTGGGGCTGGCCTTAATCCCTGTTTTTTATACCTGGAACGGGTACCAATACACCGTAAATTTTGGGGCAGATGTTAAACACCCTCAAAGGAATATCCCAAGGGCTATTTTTTTCAGCATGGGGATTGTCCTTATACTGTACATTGCCATCAATATTGCCTATTGCCGTGTGCTTGGATTTGACAATCTGAAAGGCAGCGAACTGATTGCCGCAAAACTCGGGAGCCAGTTTTTCGGCGATGCAGGTTTTAAGATCACTTCACTTGTGATTTTTGTATCTGTAATAGGATATGTAAATACATCCCTCTTGTCAAACCCCCGTGTCTATTATGCTATGGCAGAAGATGATATCCTGCCGCCCATATTCAAAAAACTGAACAAAAAAACACAGGTACAGGAGTTTGCACTCACATTTTTCTTTGGGCTTGTCGCGCTCCTTTTGGTCTTTATGGACTCTTTTGAAAAACTGCTCAGCGATATTACTTTCATTCATTGCCTGGCATTGATGTTTGGCGCTGCCACGGTATTTGTGCTGCGCAGCAGGATGAAAGGCAAGGGATATAGTGGATTTCAGGTATTTCCCTCTGTTTTGGTCCCCGTTGCTTTTATCCTTTTTTTATTGTTTGTGTGTACAAGTGTCTTTATTGCAGAACCTATCGTTGCCCTGATAGGCTTAGGCACTTGCATCCTGGGTTTCCCGCTTTATTATGGCATTAAGAAGCTGTATTGATTGTTCAGCGGCAAAGAGTTATGCGATCTATTCCTCTGATGTAAAACTCCACGTTCGGAGCAATTAACAACCGACACACCCCTAACCCCTCTTTTTAGGGCAACTATACCCACTTACACGCAAATGGATCATAAAGGGGAATTTTCAGCAACTTGAATTCGCTCCACTAATAGCAAAGCCGACGCATGAAATTTACCAGTCTTAGCATCTTGAACAATGCTGTGGCTTATAGAAATAAGTTTGAAAGGGGAATTATAAATGAATTGTTTATTCACGAGTTCAGAAAGTTTTGATAATGATTCTTCAAGACTATCTTCAACAGTAATCAAATATTTTGTTGTAATTTTCATTTGTTTAGCATTGTGTTTTACGGTTTCTTTGGTGCGCTGTTCTTATCAGCGTGCTTAACGGACGCTTTCACGATGTCAAGGAAAGAACCGTTCACCTTCAAAGGTTTTTCATATTCCCCACGCTTTTTCTTTGGCGTGGGTTTCTTCTTATCTGTCATAACTCAAAGGTACGAAATTCACATAAAGAATGATAATTGGGTGGAAGTCGGGTTTGTTATAGTTCTCAATTCGCGTAAAAATAGTTCAGTATCAAGATAATAATTGGGAAATGCAAGTTTGAGAGCTTCAATAGAATCAGCAGAAACAAGAACAGCGTCTCTATTAGCATCCAATATTCTCTTTTCTAAGGTAATATAATCTTGTGAGGCAAGTTCCAATTGTGTTTGGCTGTATTGTTTAATAGTTACTTGTCGGGTACTTGCATTTAAATCTAATAAATAATAGTGAGCGTTTTTAATATTAAGGTCGCCCAATACCTCTACGGAATCACGAAACGTGGTTAAATGCCCCTCAACATCTAATTTATTAGAGAGCCTTGATATTTCTCTTGTTAGTTCAATTATGTCTTCACTTGTACCAGGGACTATTGGCTTCCCTTCTTTAACAGCCATTGCGGAACTCATTAATATAAAAAATTGCAACCAGTCTTCTTCTCCTTGACTTGATTTTAAGGATTGTCTTATAAATGTCCCAACGGTTTCCACTGCTGTTGCCCATGCATGTTGCATTAGAGTTCTTATCTGTATCTCTATTTTCATATCATCATACAGGTTGATTTTATCACTCCGGTACTTATAAACTAAATGGATACCTCTATACCCAGACGGTTTAGGATATAGGATATAATCTTGTTCTTTAGCAATTTTATGTTTTATACCCCGACTTTCATGCTTGTAAATATTTACAAGATTATCAACTTCCGATACATTGCTCATAATAGCTCGGCACCCACCAATATCTTGAATTTGCGCCATTTTCATATCAGGGAATCTTTCAAGTTTAAATTTAATTGATGGAAGCCTTTTAATCCTTTGGGCGATTAAACTATTAGCGTTTATTTTTTTTGCCAACTTTCTTAACCTCATTTGAAATGTGTTAAGTGGAAAGTTATGAGAACTTCTCCAATTGTTTATTATAACCAATGCTAAGTCTTTTTCTATTTGACTTGCATCTGTATTTAAAAGCGTAGCCCCTGCTTTATTTACTTCAAATCTGGAGTATTCTGGGGTGGGATATTTTGGCATACGTAGTTTTACTTATTCCAACAAAGGTAACAATAATTTGCATGCGCTTATGCATGCGCTTATGCATGCGCTTTAAAAATAGTTTATATGTTGTTGAATATCAATTAAATAAATTTGCTTAAAAATTTGTGTGTAACAAATGCTAATTGTATCTTTGTAACACAATAACAAACAAATGGATTTTACCTTCAAAACTATCTCAGAATTTAACGACTACTTTAAAGACGAAAAAACTTGTTATGAGTTTCTCGAAAACCAACGGTGGAATAACGAGCCTGTTTGCCCTCATTGTGGTTCAACAAAGAAACCATACAAGGTGAAAGCACGGGGCAAGTTTACCGATATACCTTCTTACCGGTGTTCAGAACGCCAATGCGATTTACCTTTTACGGTTCGTACTGGCAGTATCTTTGAAGGTAGCAAGGTAGAACTTCGTAAATGGTTACAGGCTTCTTATGAGTTATCAATATCAAAGAAAGGGATTAGTTCAGTTGAACTTGCAACCCGTATCGGTGTAAGCCAAAAAACAGCGTGGTTTATCAATCACAGGTTACGTGCAATGCTGACAGAAACAAACCCTGCATTGTTGACTGGAGAAGTTGAAATAGATGAAACCTATGTTGGCGGACTGGAAAAGAATAAACATAAAAGCAAACGTAAATTGAAAGGAACGGGTGTTACTGGTAAATCTCCAATGATAGGATTATTGCAACGTGAGGGTAAAGTAGTTTTGAAGGTTATTGATAAAGACAGTTCAAATGGAGAAACCATAAAACCAATCGTTCGCAACACGGTAAACAAAGACGCAACTATTATTACGGACGGTTTCGGAGCCTACAAGGACTTAAATAAGGAATTTAAAGCTCACGGTATCGTAAGGCATGACAGGGGCGAGTATGTTAACGGTAACTTTCACACCAATTCAATTGAAGGATTTTGGAGCATCCTGAAACGTGGCGTTATCGGTACATTTCACACCGTTTCACATAAACACCTGCAAAGGTATTGCGATGAATTTAGCTACCGTTACAACAATAGAGATTTAACCAATATAGGTAAGTTCACGGAAAGTATTAAGAACTGCGAAAAGCGTTTGACCTACAAAAGTCTCACTTCTAACTAAGACTATTAATATAGTCTGACAATCCATTATGTCCATCAGGAACCGGAACACCTAACTCATGGCAATATCCAACGACAGTTGCAGCTTCATGAATGGGCATTCCTTTCTTAATGGCACACATTTTATGTGTATCTTGTTGGACATAAACGTGACAGGCAGGCCATGAGCCTTGTTGTAAAGGGGCGCAATTATGCCCTTGTAGATATGCTAATAACTCTTCCTCGCTCATTATTCAGTGATACTGAGCGATATTTTACCAGCACTTACATTATAGCCTTTATCTATTTTAGCAGTATCGGGTGTCTGAACAAGCTCGTGGACCTCAGACATTACTTTTAAACATTCCGTAAGATTAACCAGGGCATCTCGCCTATCTTCACCCTGCGCTACAACCCCATTAACGCCTTTTAAGATAGCTGTTATACGGCCCGTGTCTTTATTTTGCAAAAAGATCACCGGCCACTGAATGTCGGTTTTGTGATTTAGTGTGGCCATTTCCATATTAGTGTTTTAAATTTTCGAAGCGAATAATCAACAAAATATGGGCAAAAAAGTTTGATTTTTTCAATTCCAATTCCCCCAAGATTTGTGCCGCAAAGATACAAATATAATCAATAGCAAATATATTTCATATTCTTTACAAGTTTTTACTATAAAATTATACACAAAAAGCGAGCCGTTTTCTTTTGTTTTTACTTACTTTTTGTGTTTATTCTATGAAATCTGCGTGTAAATGGGTATAGTTGCCCTTTTTAGAGGGGAATGTGAGGGTCTGGTTTTTATTTGGATAGTTTTCTTGCGACTGATTATTAACGATAATCGGGAGAATATGAGTACATTAAACTCACAATATCAATCACCCGGAGTCCGGCTCCCCTCTAAAAAGAGGGGCGGGGGTGTGTATCTTCCTAAACCTCCCATGAATGCCCCAGCTTATGCGGGGACTGCAGCCATTCAGTGACTGATTCCTACCGCATCAACGTCACATTCCCATTCAAATAATGATGCTGGCCTTCAATGTCAACCACATCAAACATGTAGATATAGACACCATCTGGTACCTGTGCGCCTTTGAAGGTGCCGTCCCAGGCCGATGTTCCACCAAATATGTGCTCACCCCAGCGGTTATAGATGCTGTAAGAATAGCTTTGGATGCCTGTGCCAGAAATATCAAAAAAATCGTTTGTTCCATCACCGTTTGGGGTGAAAGAATTTGGAATGTAAATAGTGACTTGGCCCTTTACAATCTGGATGGTTTCGTATGCAGTATCATTCGGGCAATTACCTGTTCCGTAAGCAACTAATGTGATCTTGTAGTCGCCGGTATCTGTATAAATATAGATCGGGGAAACAGCAGTGCTGGTGTCGCGATTCCCAAATGTCCATAAATATGCCAACGCATTGGAAGACTGGTTTTGGAAACTGATTTCAGTTTTGACTCGAACCATATTGCCTGGGATTGAAATAAAATCCGCTTTGGGAGGAGAAATAACTGTGATATAAACGCTATCTATTGCTGACTCAGTGGTGCAGTTATCGCTAAGAATAACCTTGTGCCAACCGCTTTTAAAACCTTTTTCATTAATGGTGTCGCCGGATAATCCATCATCAACCCATTGATATTGATAATGCAGACTGTCCCCGCCAATTCCTTTTGCATACAGGATGACATTTTGGCCATAGCAAACAGGATTGTTGATTGCAAACGCCTTTACACTGAGCTTCGGCAATACGGTAATATATACGCTATCTATAGCAGGTGATGGTGTGCAATTATCATTCAATATTACTGTATGCCATCCGCTTACGAATACTTTTTTAGTGATGGAATCGCCGGTGAGACTATCATCCGGCCATGAAAAAGAATAATGCAAACTATCCCCGCCACTGCCTTTGGCGTATAGCGTGGCACTTTGGCCATAGCAGACTGGACTATTCGCTGCAAAAGCCTGCACATTGGGCTTTGGCCTGACTTTCAACAAAACAGGGGCGCTATCGCTGCAACCGATACTGTTACGAACCACCAAAACGTATTTTTCTGTATTGGGCAAAATAGCTTTTGCATTTGGGTCAGTAGCAGAGGATAAATAAATGGCAGGATGCCAGGTATAGGTTACTCCGCCAGAACCCTGCATAGTGTAGGTTTCATCATAACACAGAAGGGTATCCGGCCCGGCATTAGCAGCGGGCAGGAAATAAACTGTGTCAAAAATATAAGTGGTATCATAACAAATAGAAGTATCTGGAATGCCATTTAAACTGGACGACCAAAACTTAATCGTATCAAGACCAGAAGAAAAATTGTACAATCCTATAGTGGCAGTGTCTATTTGGTTTGCCTTTATTATTCCCTTCCATATATAAGGACTTTGCGACTTATTATTTACAGCCCATCCTATTTTTAAAGAATCAATATCGTTGATCCCTATGTTTTTTATAATCGCAGTTAATGGGTATTTACCTGGGCAAAAAGCTCCTCCGGAACTTTGAATGAAAACTGTGTTTGCAATTTTACGGTTGCTTGGACTCAATTTTATTACAAAAGCATCGCCATCACCTCCATAACCAGTTTGAAACGCTCCTTGTGTGGCAATGCCGGAAGAGCTACTGGTAGCGCCAGTTATTACCACATTACCTGCCTTATCTGTGACAATTCCGTATCCTATATCATAGGCTGTCCCACCTAAATATGTTCCCACCTTGAATATTCCTGATTTAGTGAATCCGGCAACGAAGGGATTATCTCCTCCTTGGATCGTTGTCTGGAATCCACATGGGCTTGCGATCCCGGTCGGACTGCTTGTGTAACCTGTAATAAAAACATTATCAGAAGAGTCAAGAGTAATACCCTCGCCATAATCCTCTCCACTCCCCCCGAAATAAGTACCCCATACACGTGCACCCCCAGATGTAAATTTCGCGACAAAAGCATCTGCCGGCCCACCTCCAAATTTGGCTTGATAAGCACCAGGGCTGGCAATTAGACCTGTCGTATCGCTAGTAGAGCCAGTTATATATAAATTCCCTAACTTATCTGTTACTAACCCATATAACCACCCGCTACTATGATTTTGTAACTCTCCGTAATATGTACTCCACGAGAGAATGCCTGAAGATGAAAATTTAGCAATAAAGCCAGCACCGACTTCCGTTTGCCATGCACCAGAACTTGCAATTCTTGTTCTGCTGCCAGCAAAGCCTGCAATAAAAACGTTGCCTGAGTTATCCGCACAAACAGCGTATCCTAAATCCTGGCCTTCTCCGCCAAAATAAGTACCCCAAAGAAGTTGACCTGAAGGAGAAAATTTTGCAAGATATGCATCCTGAGCGAAATAACCTGGCGTGCTTATCATACTTGTTTGATAAGCTCCCGGAGTGGCAATTCCGGACGTTGCAGTGGTAGAACCAGTGATAAAAATATTGCCCTTATTATCGGTTGTAACGGCATAAGTTCCATCAGGTCCTCCGCCATAATATGTACTCCATATCCTAGTACCTGATGATGAGAATTTTGCAATAAAAGCGTCATAACCTGGATAACTCCCACTTGTAAGATACGCACCTGTTGTTGCAAGTCCGGTTAAGCTTGTTGTGCCTCCCGATATTATAACATTGCCTAAAGGATCTGTTGTAATACCTCCAGGGAATTGGTCTTTTGATCCACCAAAGTAAGTACTCCAAATCCGGTTTCCAGATGAAGAAAATTTTGCAATAAAAACATCTCTTGAATTTGTACCCCCTACAAAACTTGTCTGAAATGCTCCTGAGGTACTAATCGAATTAGCACTTCCGCCAAAATACGTCCCCCAAATCAGTGTCGGATCTATAACCAAAGTTTTGGTTTTGTCATATTTCTCGATCTTAAATCCTACGCGATTGTTTTTC
>Ga0206844_10312_pt1 | contig 13183 bp, 9 predicted proteins | sample Alteio_BWOrgCont_22_FD_152907 | JGI IMG/M metagenome (GOLD analysis project Ga0206844, IMG submission 152907) | Enriched cells from forest soil in Barre Woods Harvard Forest LTER site, Petersham, Massachusetts, United States -... | ecosystem: Environmental > Terrestrial > Soil > Temperate forest >...
GCATGGGCGCATGGACGAAATTCCCACTGACTTCGCCGATGCGCCGCCGCGCCCCTGCGCCCCTGCGGACGGCCGCATCTCCCGCTACGCGCGCGGTCGCGACTATCACAAAGTCATCAGCAAACGTCTGGACGCGTTTCTGCGCTATGTGGAAGCCCTGGCTCCGGGAACGCTTTGCAAAACATTTGTCGATGCCGGGCCTCTGCTGGAGCGGCCGTTTGCGCAGCGGGCGGGTCTGGGTTTTATCGGCAAAAATACCTTGCTGATTACGCGCGGGCTGGGCTCCTGGGTTTTTCTGGCGCACGTGGTGACGACGCTGGATCTTCCGGCCGATGCGCCGGACCTGCGCTCCTGCGGGACGTGCACGCTCTGCATCGACGCCTGTCCGACGCAGGCCATTCGCGCGCCGTTTGAATTGGATGCGCGTCGGTGTATTTCCTATCTCACGATCGAACTCGAAGGGGAAATTCCGGAAGACTTGCGGCCGCAAATGAAGGAATGGGTGTTTGGCTGCGATGTGTGCCAGGATGTCTGTCCGCATAACACCCGGGTTCGTGAGACGGCTATCCCTGAATTTAAAGAAAACTCGCAGACGCTCACGCTGGCAAATATCCTGGCTCTGGATGAGAAAACATTTTCACGTCAATTCGCGGGGACTCCACTGACGCGAACAGGTCGCGCGGGGCTCGTTCGCAATGCTTGCGTGACCGCAGCGAACCTCGGTCGACAGGATCTGCTTCCTATATTGGAGACGCTTCGCCACGGGGACCCGGACACCGCCATCCGGGCGCATGCGGCTTGGGCGGTGCGCCAGTTAAGGCGTGAACGGCGAGGGGACGCCTGAGTTAATTGTGTTCAGGCAGCACGGTGTTGGGGACAGCGCTAAGATATTTTTGACTGATGGTTAGAGCGTCTAACGTTGTCGGGTATGCTCCCTCAGTATCCCCGTAATAAATGGATATCGCGGTTCGCAGGATGCCTAAGTTGGCTGCTGTCGCTCCCTCCTGTGATTTCGCCACCATGTCTCCGAACTGTGGAATGGCGATCGCCGCTAAAACGCCAATAATGGTGACCACGATAGTCAATTCGATGAGTGTAAATCCCCTTCTATTCACGATGACTTAGGCTAGCCCGAGGATCGAGGGTTTTCAAGGGTGTTAACCAGAATTTACACCTTCAAGTTCCCGTTGAATAGCGGACTGTGGCGGGGTAGAGAAGGGCATGCTACGACGCCTACTGTTTATCGGACCCGTTGTTTTTATCTTTTCTGCATCATCGGCCAAGGGTGCGGTCCCCGTTGGGTGTTCCGTGGCGCAATTCCTTGCGGCGCCGCCGGATTGTACGTTAACGGCTTGGCCGGCATGCGCCGTGACGTGTTTGGGCGGAAGTCCCGGCCATCCGACCCAAAATAGCGCGTTGAGCGTCTCTGCGATGACCTCCCCCAATATTACGGATGCTGGCGGCTGGGTGTACGATAACAACCCCACGGATTCGTCCTATGGGCAAGTCGTGGTCAATTGCGTCCATCCGAACCTGCACGGCATTATGTGGTACGTGCAATAGTAATAGTATGGGCGATTACCGTTATGCGGCCGCAAATTCTGCCGGCGAAATTCTTCGCGGCACTCTAACAGCCGTCGATAAACAGGATTTGCTTGCAAAACTGCAGGATCAAGATCTGTTCCTCATTGTAGACGCCTTAGTCCCGGAAACTGTTCGCTTGGAACCGCCCGCGCGCCCGTTGCCCTCCATGGGCGTACGCCGTTTGGGAACGGCGCTGGGGGTGGTATTGTTGGTTTTCGCTTGGCAGGCATCGCATCGGCCAAGACATCCGCTGGACACGGCGCTTCTGAATGAAAAACTCGCACTGCTCCATGTCAAGATGCCGCGCACGGATGTTGAGCGAGTTCTCGGCGCGGCTTACCCAGGAAGTCCCGATCCCGCGAAAGTTTGGTATGCGGTCCCGCCGCAATTCATTTTGGAAGTCACTTACAAGAAGACGTATTCTTTAGAATCACAAAAAGAAACCGCGCGCATGATGACCGTCACTCTTTTGAAATCCCCCAAACCGTTATAAACCATCCGGGCAGTGCGTCAGCTTGTTTCGCGCGATTCTTCCAGTCGTTCTGACGCAAAGGGTTGATCGGCGGAGCGCGTTAAGACGGTGCCGAATAGGCGCCGGGCCGGCAGCGGTAAATCCCAGGCTCGGTTGAGCGTTCGCAGCGCGTTTTGAATTCTTTTTTTGTGTGCCCGAACACGGTCCGGAGCGACCAAAAACACATGCGAGTCATAAGGCTGTAATTCCACGTACAGGCCCTGCTTAAGAAGTTGCGCCGCGGGATACTGATAGGCCGCCTGAATGCCTTCCAGTTCTTTAATGGCGGCCGGCTTTAGATCGTAATAGAGGTCATGCAGCCAGTAGGAGATTCCCGATTCCAACCGCAGTCCCGGGGTGATATAGACCATTCCTTTTTGGATGTGCCCGGAAGTGTTCACAATCACAAGCGCCTGTTGATCGGATCCGCCGCGCGCGTAAGCGGTGAACGCCGTATTGTTGCTGTACAGTACATGCAGGCGTCCTTTGCGAAACACCGGCAGGGCCGTAATGTGCAGGAGATGTTTGTAATAGGTTGCGAGGGATTCATTGTCTTTCTCATTCTGCAGCGGTACAACGCGTTGCACTGGCAGACGTTCGCGCCGACCTTCCATCTGCCCCTGATGGATGAGGGCCAGGCCCGGCAAGGTAGTGAGAAGAATCGCGGCCGGCCGCTGGCGCTGGTCTCCCAGGGAGTTCATGGCCCGTTCCTCATCGTGGTTTTCCAGGAAATGCAGGCTGCGCGACAAATATTCCGTGCCCAGCACGCGCAGGAAGTTCATCAGCCCTTCGGCATGTCCGCTCTGCATGGCGCCGCAAATGGCTTCATAGAGCGGTTTGTTGTAGGTGTAGTCAAACCCCAGCTGCTGCAGCTGGCCTTCCATGGACCAGTAGGTCTCGGCGATGAAAATAAAATGCGGATTCACCTGTTTAACTTCCTGAATGGCTTCCGACCAGAACTCTTTGGGCATTAAGCGGTCAAATTCGTCGCGCGGCATGGCGGCGTGGCGATGGGCTTTGACCTGCTCGCGCAGGACCAGCATGGCCATGTCACAGCGAACGCCGTCGAAGCGCCGGGCGAGACCGGAAAGCATATCCGTTAAATGACGCCGCAATTCCGGCCGTGCGTAATCGAGTTGCGCCGTATCAATCCAGGGATAAAAGTAAGGATCGCGGCCATATGCGACGAGGATCGTTTTGGGCACGCGTCGTCCGTTTTCCGGATAAGCCGGCGTTCGGTAGGGAAAGTAGCTGGGATACAGCTGCAGGAGTTCCTCATCCGTCGCCCGCGCATGGGCGGCGTCCGGTAACTTGTGCAGGAAATATTCCGGATGGGTGTTCAGCCAGGCGCTGTCGATGCCCATATGGTTGGGCACAAAATCAACGATGACCTTCAAGCCTATTCTGTGGGCTTCGCGCACGAGTACTTCCAGATCCTGCTCCGTGCCCAGCTCCTGCGCAATTTTATAATCGTGGATGGCGTACGGAGATCCCTGGAAATCTTCGCCGTACTGTTTGGACATGGCGCGCACGCGCGATCCCACTTCCCATAATCCCATCAACCAGAGGCTTTGAAACCCCGCAGCCTTGATGTCCTGTAAATCGTCGACGGTCAACGAGCGCAGGCCGCCCAGGTGGGGAATGCCGTCGGCATCGTGCGCGCTTTTCCAGGTCCGCATATTCAGTTCATAGAGCGGCGAGAACTGACTGGCTTCCTGGCGGATGTGCAGACGTCTGAAAAAAGCGCCGACAAACGCCAGGAGGACGAGCGGAACCAGCAATCCTACGGCCAGTCCCTGCAAATCCGCCCAACGGCTTTCGACCGGCGTTACCGTCTTAATCGCCAAGGGCGCCGGTGCGGGGGCCGGGATTAACGGCAATACATTGGGCGTAATCCCATTTTTTCGAATGCGAAGCCGGTGTGGCAGAGCGGGCACGGAGAGGGCTAATGAGCGAATAGAAAATGCGGCCCCGGGCGTTTGAGAAATAAGCACGAGGGACGAAATATGTTGTGCCGCCGGATCTTCCGGGCGGGGGGTGAGCTGCCAGTGAATAGGCTCCCATTCATCACTGATCACGTAATCCGGGCTGAATGCCGTATGAATGCTGTCGTCGGTGCGGTCGCGCGACTCCAGGGACAGCGTCTGATGCGGGCGTGAACCGCGCGCTTCAAGATTCACCAAGGCGGTGTTTCTGAGGGGAAAGGGATTCTGAAAGAAGAGCGTTGCCCTGCAAGGATCTGAAGATCCGGCTTCCAGGGTGAACGTGAGCGTGTCTTCCGGAGTCTGGGACCATTCTTTGCGGACGCACGAATCGGAAAAGGAGATGTTCTGGATCTGGCTGGAACGTATGAAGGAAGAGAGTTCAGCGGCAATGGCCAGGGCGGCCGCTGTGCCAAACAACGCGGCAATTCCCAATAACAGCAGAAAACGCGTCGATCGCCGCGACTTCATTGCGTATGCGGGCTGCGATGGTCCGTGCGCTTGGTGTGCGGCACCTTGGATCCCCGATGCTCGAGAAACTTCACCAGCGCCTCTTCCACGATGTAGGACAGCGACCGGTTTTCCAGGCGCGCCAGTTTTTCCAAATGGTCCCTCAGCCATTTTTCTCTCTCCTTTGAAATGTAAATGTTTAAATGGGGCATGTTCGTATTTAATAGATTCAGACAGAAGGTATTAGATTATGTTCTATTTGTCAAACATATTAAAAATGTAGACACTTAGCATGAATTTAATCGAGTTTCTGGGCCTGCATCCGGCGCAGGGATTGCTGCGCCGGTTCGTAGTCGGGATGGGTCTGGCACAGATGGAGCATCAGGTAATAACCCGTTTTCCGATAGCCGGATTCCCAGTAGGCAATGGCCATGGCATGCAGATTGGCAAGATCATCGGGATAGCTGGCGCGAACTTCTTCAAAATAGGTGGCGGCCTCCGCGGGGCGGTGGGTGCGCAAAAGCTCGACGCCCAGGTTGTAGCGGATGGGATTGGAGGTTGTGAAATGAAGCGCCCAGCGATACATCTTTTCATCGGTGCCGCGCAGTTCGACATTCAGCCGCACCATGAGCGCCCAGAAGACGAGTAGCGCCAAATAGGCGGGAATGGCGATGCGTGAGGCGAGTTTGTTCGGCGTTTTCCAGGCCTGTGCCAGAAGATGGCCCGCTAAAAAAGCAACGCCAACCAGCGCCGGATAGGCCCAGTGCTCCAACATGAAATTCCCGAAAATCATCACCGGCGTTTTGGGTACAAGACAGAGGACAAACCAAAGCAATGCGAAAAGCCCCCAGCGTGAGCGTGTGTAGAAGATCAGCGCGGCGAGCGCGGGAACGCTTAAGAGGTAAAGACCCCAGATGTGACTCAGCCGTGGCACCATGTGGTGCGAGTGTAGATTCCATGGCACAACGATGAGACGCGCATAGGTCCAGAGAATATGGGGAAACGCGATGATGAAAAATCGAGCGATCAGCAACGGGTCATGCGCAAAGAGAACCTGTCCCACGGCGTTGTTTCGCAGCCAAAAATAGGGCAGCGTGAGAATGAGGCATGGAAGAATCCGGACGTAGGCGGACCGCGGGCTTTTTTTCATCCAGAGGCAGAGCGCAATCAGGGCGGGGATCATGACGGCGCTTTCTTTGAAAAAAAGCGCGATGACGAAACTTCCGACGCCTAGAACAGCGTTCCGGCGTCCCGGCCGAAGCATGAAGTAAAGCGTCAACAGCGTCATCAGCAAGCCAAAAATTTCGGCGCGTCCCGCAATGATCATCAACTGTTCGACGACAATCGGGTGCACCGACACCAGCGTACCGGCGAGAAAAGCGCCCATGGGCGTCAGGCCCAGTAGAACCCCGAGCTCGACCGTCATCAGGCTGTTCGCCGCGTGACCTAAAAAATTGGTGAGGTGATAACCAAATGGGCGAAGCTTCCAAAGCGTGAAATCAATGCGGTTTAAAATCGTTTGCGCCGGACGGTAATAGGGATCGCCGTGGCCCTCAAAGACATCCGTCGTGAAGTCATGCCGTAGTTCATGCAGCGACCAGGACGTCAGGTGCGGATTGTTTTCAATCATGACATGATCGTCCCAGAGAAAGCCCATCGATAAAGTCGGCGCGTAGGCGGCTAAAGCGAGAAGGACGATCATTGCCAGATGTGGGCGTTCATTTTTCACGGCGATACACCATCCATCCCGGAAGGTCTTGGACGTCCGTGCGTTGGTTGAATTGAGGAAGGCGCTTCAGCGTTGTTTCATGCGTGAATTCATTGTCGGCGGGATAGGCGATGATGCGTGCCGCGGCCGGAATATAGCGATTGTAATGGTCCTCCGATAACGGATGGCCCGCCAGCGCCCAGTCGGTGACGGCGGGTTCAAAATGGTAAAGCTTTCCTTCGGCCATCAGGGTTGATAAAGGGTTCCACGGAAAGTAGGCATCGCCCGGATGCGCCCGCGCGTAATTGAATGCCACTTCCTGGGGATTTGCGGGTAGGCCATTTAAAATCCCAGCCAAACCAAAATGAAAGAGCGCGGGGAGTTCCGTGACGCATAAAAGGGCGACTAAACAAAGGGCGATCCGTCGATTTTCCCAATGCGAAAGGAGCAGGACGAATGCGCCAATCGTTAAGTAATAGGAAGCAAGACTGAAGGCATTGACATCCCCGCCAGCCGTGCAGCGATTCATGAGCGCCACCGGCGTCATGGCAAAGGCCACAATCACCCAGAGAGTCCAGGGATTATTCGTTATCCATGACCGCCAATCCCTGAAACTAATCGCAGGACGTCCAAAAGCGAAAAGCATTATCGGCAGTAAAAGGTGTTGAAGAAACATCTCCCTCCATTGCAGGGGAAGCAGATTGCCGATCGGGCCCGCCCACGGTTTCCTGCTGATATAGATTAAATTGAATAGAAGGTCTCCGGCCTTCACATGGGTGAGGGTCAAGAGGAGAAACAGCGCGAGAACGCTTGTGAGTTGGACGCTATAGCGCAGGGCAACTTTGCCGCCGCGGGCAATTGACACGTAGAAGGGCAAAGCGATTAACAGGGGCACTAGAGACTGTTTCGTCCAAATCGCGGAAGCGGCGCATAAGGCGCTGGCAAAAAGGGAACCTGTTGAACAAAACAGGCAAGCCAAAGCGCCAAGACCCAGAGCCGGCGCATCCGCATGCAAACGGAACCCGGAATAGCTGAGACTGGTGGTGTTCAAGCAAATCATCACAAAGGCCAGAAAAAAAATGGAAATCCAACTCCCCGAATTTTTTTCCGGCGGGTGTTTTCCGTAATAATAAAAAACACATAAAACCGGCGCATAGAAGTAAAAAATAGTCAGCAGGGCCCCGGCCAGGAGCGCGTGTGTTGGCGTCGAGAATAAAGTGGCGGGCCAGAAGAGAATCGCGGCAAGCGGAGGATAATTCATCGATTGTACGGCGCCGCTGTCCGGACTGGGATACAAGGGAAGCCCCAGTTTAAAACAGAAAGCCCCGACAAGTCTTGAGGCGTTTCTGTCCCAGAAAGGAGCAAGCAGTATGAATTTGGCGAAGACTCCAACGGTTGTTAAGAGGGCGGGCGGTAAAAGAGACCGCGCCAGCCGTTCCGTCGCAGAAAGATCCTTTGATCGTAAAAAGAGCCGGCCCGCAAGGGCCAACGAAAGGATGAGAAGGCTGCGTAAAACCAGATCCATCATGCAATCTCTTTCTGAGAGATTAAAGGGACGAAAGATTCACTGATCAAAAAGAGCGCGAGCGGCGCGACATGGAACATCCAGCGGGGCATTTGCGCGCCTATAAACGCTCCCAGATCTACGGGTTCCATGAGAATAATGGCGCCGTAGACGATCAGCTGAAGCGCCAGCAACAGCGCCAAATAATTGTTTATTGGGCGGTGGTCGCGCATGGAGACCATAAAGAGCGCCGGCATAAGGACCCAGAAAATACCCCAGGTCGCGCGATCAAAAAGAATTCGAATCATCGCGCGGCTATAAAAGACGAGTCCCTGCCAGCCTCTTGCGGCCATCGTATCGAACGAAAGCCGGGGCGTGGTGAAATCATGCGGCAGCCCGGACTGGATCACGAACCAGGGAACCAGAAGGAGGCCTAGGAGTAGAGCCATTTTAAGAATCTCTGGTTTGCGCCGTTGCGCGTACAGCAATCCCCAGGCAAGCGCGGTAAGAATCGTCCCATTGGATTTTGTGAACACGCAACCGATCGAGAAGAGAATCATGACCGTTAAGGGACGAATCTGTCGCGGATTCTTCCAGTATCGGAGTCCCGATAAAAAAACGCCCGTCCAGAAGAAAGCGAAGGGAATATCGGAAATTCCTGAAACCAGCTGAGTTTCATTGTCGCGATATAAACCGGGAAGCGTAAAAAAGAGAGCGGCCCATAAAAGAGAGGTTCGGAGCGTAAAATGCCGCCGGAGTTCCGCCACGATCATCGATAACCAGGCGGCGCCGATGACCGCGTGCCAGATTCTCACGTTGTCATCGCGAACTGCGCCGACAAGCCAGTAAAAGAACGCCTGGCCATAGGGGACGAGCAAGGGATAATTCGGAACGGGATTAATAATTCCCCGTTCGTAGAAATAAGGAAACTTAAATGTTCCGGCATGGATCAATAGTTTAGATTTCAGTCCGAAACCGATGATGGCATCCAGATGATAGAGCGGCAACGCCATCGCCTGTATCACCGCCAGTAGGCCATATACGGATAGAAGAAATAGATACAGACCGGAATGCCAATCGATAAACTTCGCAGGCGGTATTCGATGCCGATGTCGACGCAAGGAGAAAAGCAACGCATAGACGAGAAGATAGACGGCAGTGACGCCGCGTAATGGTCCCGAGGCAATTCTCAATCCCAACGCATTCCATAAAAAAAATCCGTAATTAACCGCCGCTACGCCAATGCCATAGCGCCAACCTAAAGACAGGTCCGCAAAAAAAATGCTCCCCACGCTGAGATAAACAAGATTTTGTCCGAAGAATGCGATCAGCGATCTCATGGTTGAGATCTTTTCTCGTTCAGCGGCGGATAGACCCACGCCCTGTCCTTTTGCGGATCCAGCGTATTGTGAGAAATAACCCAATCGGACGGATGCGCCTGGCGTATGGCCTCGACATCGTCCATGCGTGGAGATCCCCATCGGAGTGTCCGGGGGTATAAGTAGTAATTAATGTGCCAGGGTTCTTTCGGTGACACCAGCCAGAGTGTGTCTTTTTCTGAAACGCGTTGTTTGATTTTTTCCAGATCCGGATATAACGCCGGGTACAACAGGGCATATTTTTCCTGCAAGGACATGGTCCAGGTTCTTCTAAAGATGGAGATGCTCCATGCGGCGGAGGGGATAACGTTATAAAGATTGACGGCAAGACCCATCCAAAGCAAAACGATAGCCGCTACGGGAAGGTCTGAATAGACGGTTTTTATCCTGGCCAGCATAATCTCTTCACGCGTTCCTGAAATGAGGCGATTTCTCCAATGACGGAACGCTGGATGGATCCCTGGTAAAGAATGCCCCCTTTTTTTACCGCCAGGGCGCCGCCGGCGATTTTTTGAGCGTTTAAGAGAATGTCATGGCCCACCGGTTCCCGGAAACAGTTCCGCTGATCAAAAGGAGCGCCGGCTTTTGGCGTGTCACAGCAGGCGGCCAGGCGTAAACCTTCAAGTGGTGGCAATGCGTTAAAAATCAAGCGATGCACCCATTCGTAAACTTGCGTGACCGCTCTCGGCATCGGAGGCGTTCCCGTGCGCCAGCATAGGGAAAGGCATAAATCATTTTCATGCCGCACGTGTCCGCCTGCCGTGGGACGTCGAACAACGGGCCAACCTGTCGGAGTCAGAGTTCGAACAATGGTCAGGTTCTGCAGGCGCCCATAAGACAGGGTAGGTTCGGAAAAGTGGAAGAAGCGCAGTGTCGGCGGCTGCCGTCTCTGGATAACCGCGGCGAGGTTTTCTTCGTCCCAGCGCATGTTGTCCTCACCGCTCATGGGCGGTGTTTCAATACATCGCCAGATCTCCGAAGGAGCTTCTTTCAGCATCACCGTGCGAACGGTGAGGTCGATGGCTGCGGAACGGCGGACGTCTGTTTCCAGCGCAAATTAGGTTCGCGCGCGGCCTTTACTTCATCCAGACGACGGACGGGCGTCGTGAGCGGCGCCTTTTTTAAAAGGTCGGGAGTCGCCTGGGCTTCGTCGGCAATTTTATTCATGACATCGATAAAATAATCGAGCGTCTGGCGGGATTCCGTCTCCGTGGGTTCGATCATCATGGCCTCTTCCACAATCAGAGGGAAGTAGATGGTCGGCGGATGGATACCGTAATCCAGGAGGCGCTTGGCGATGTCGAGCGTTTTGACGCCATTGGGCTTTTGCTTCGCGGCGGTGAAAATACATTCGTGCATGCACGTTTCATCGATCGCCGATTGATAGCGATCTTTCAGTTTGGCCTGCAGATAATTGGCGTTCAGAATGGCGGCTTCCGTGTTTTTGCGGATGCCTTCGCGGCCCAGGCAGCGGATATAAATGTAGGCGCGCAGGAGAATCAGGGAATTGCCGTTGAAGGCGCGCATTTTGCCGATGGCCAATGGCGCCGATTCTTCGAGCGAATAGCCCTGATCTGTTTTGCGCACGCGCGGCACGGGCAGAAAAGGCGTTAAGGCTTGCGATACGCCGACGGGACCGGCCGCGGGTCCGCCGCCGCCGTGGGGCGTGGAAAATGTTTTGTGCAGGTTCAGGTGCATGATGTCGAAGCCTAAATCCCCCGGACGCACGAGACCCACCAGCGCGTTCATGTTGGCGCCGTCCAGATAAAGTAATGCGCCGACGTCGTGGACCATCTTGGCAATCGCTTTGATATCGGTTTCAAACAGCCCCAGCGTATTGGGATTGGTCAGCATGAACACGGCGACATCTTTATTCAGCGCGGCTTTCAACGCGGCGGTATCTACGCGGCCATTGGCCAGCGACTTAATCGTCACCACGTTGTAGCCGGCAATCATCGCCGAGGCGGGATTGGTTCCGTGCGCTGAGTCCGGCACGATCACGGTCTTGCGCACGTCGCCCTTGTACTTGTGATAAGCACGCGCGATTAAAAGCCCAGTCAACTCGCCGTGCGCTCCCGCCGACGGCTGAAGCGTAAATTCCGCCATGCCGCAGATCTCCGCGAGCATCCGTTCGAGTTCGTAATACACCTGCAGAAATCCCTGGACCGTAGAATCCGGCTGCAGCGGATGAATGGCTTTGAAGCCCGTGAATCCCGCCACGAGTTCATTCACTTTCGGGTTGTACTTCATGGTGCAGGAGCCCAAAGGATAGAAATGGGTGTCGATGCTGAAATTTAACTGGGAAAGCCGCGTGTAGTGGCGAACGACGTCCAGCTCGCTAATTTCCGGCAGCGCCGCCGGTGTAGCCCGCAGGCTGGCCGACGGTAAAAAAGTCGCGGGATCGACGGAAGGCACGTCCAGCGCGGGCAGGCAGTAGCCTTTGCGTCCGGCCTGGGTTTTTTCAAAGATCACCGGTTCCATTAAAGAACCTCCCGCAAGGTTCGCGCCAGCGCATCGATGTCGCTCTTTGTTTTTGTTTCCGTGAAGCACCAGAGCGACGCATTGCCAATTTCGGGAAACCATTTTTTGAGCGGCACGCCGCCCAAGATGTTTTTCGCCAGAAGTTTCTGATTCAGAATCTCCGGGGACACATTGGTTTGCAGCACAAATTCATTAAAGACCGGGCTCGCGAACGCCAGCCGGACGCCGGGAATGCCGGTCAGTTGTTCCTTCGCGTAATGCGCGCGCGCTAAATTCTGATAGGCCACATCCCGGAATCCCTGTTTGCCCAGGAGCGTCAAATAGAAGGTGGCGCAGGACGCGATCAGGGCAGTCGTGGTGCAGACATTCGAGGTGGCTTTTTCGCGACGGATGTGCTGTTCGCGCGCCTGCAGCGTGAGCACAAAGGCGCGTTTGCCTTCGATATCGACAGTTTGTCCCACGAGCCGCCCCGGCATTTTACGCAGCCATTTTTGTTTGCAGGCGAAGAGTCCCAGAAACGGACCGCCAAAGCCGGCGGGAATGCCCAGGCATTGGCCTTCGCCCACGGCAATGTCCGCGCCGTAATCTCCCGGAGGCGTCAGCAACCCCAGCGACAAAGGATTTACGCAGGCGATAAAAAGCGCGCCGGATTTTTGTGCCAGCGGCCCCAGCGCTTCGACGGGTTCCACCACGCCGAAGAAATTGGGATTCTGAACCACGATGGCGGCGACGTCTTCATTTAAATGGGCCGCCACAAAATCCATATCCAACCGGCCATCTTTAAAAGGAATGTCGATGAGTTCCACCTGCGATTCGGCCGTGTAGGTCGCAACGACGGAACGATAATCCGGGTGCAGGCTGCGCGGCAGCAGCACTTTTTTGCGGCCGGTTTCGCGCAGGGCTAGGAGAACCGCCTCTGCTAAAGCGCTAGCTCCTTCGTACATGCCGGCATTGGTGACGTCCATGCCGGTGATCTCGCAAATCGTGCTCTGGAATTCATAAAGAGTTTGCAGGGTCCCCTGGCTGACTTCCGGCTGATAAGGCGTGTATGACGTCAGAAATTCGCCGCGGCTCATGAGCGCGGAAACAGCGGCCGGTGAAAAATGGTCGTAGGCTCCGGCGCCCAAAAAGGAAAGCAGTTTGCCCGCGCCCTGATTTTTGGATGCCAGCTCATGCGCCAGACGGATGACTTCGCCTTCAGCCAGACCCGTCGGCACTTTTAATTCATTTTTTGAAAGGGGAAGATGCGCGACCAGTTCGTCAAACGTTTTGACGCCAATGGCGCCCAGCATGTCCTGGCGTTCAACGTCGGTATGCGGAATGAAATCCACGGGCTAGTGGTGTCCCGACGCTTCAGGGCTTTTAAGGAACGCCTGATACTGCTCTTCGGTCATGAGTTGATTCAATTCCGTCAGATTCGCGGCTTCAATGGCGAACATCCAGCCTTCATCATACGGCGAACGATTAATTAGTCCCGGATCGCCTTCAAGGATGGCATTCACTTTCGAAATGGTGCCGGACACCGGTGCGTAAATGCTGAAGGCGGCTTTCACCGATTCCATCGTGGTGGCTTCCTCGCCGGCT
>Ga0206844_10313_pt1 | contig 13133 bp, 7 predicted proteins | sample Alteio_BWOrgCont_22_FD_152907 | JGI IMG/M metagenome (GOLD analysis project Ga0206844, IMG submission 152907) | Enriched cells from forest soil in Barre Woods Harvard Forest LTER site, Petersham, Massachusetts, United States -... | ecosystem: Environmental > Terrestrial > Soil > Temperate forest >...
CACGGTAGACGCGGACGACGTTTTTTTAAGGACGGATTTCGGAATGGACAGCCCGCCGCCGCCTTCGGGAATAAAATGCTCGATTTCGCTTTTTTGCGCGCAGACCGTGGCATCGGTTTGGGCGATGAGTTCCTCAACGCCATTGATGTGGTCGTAATGCCCGTGTGTTAAAAAAATATGCGTCAGCTTGTATTTTGATTTGGTCAGCGTGCGAATAATCTCCGGCACGTTCCATGCCGGGTCGACAATCGCCGCTTCGCGCGTGACGGTATCGGCCAGAAGGTAGACAAAGTTCTGCATGGGGCCTATTTCCAGCTGACGAAAATCAAGAGCCATAAAGCAGGTAGGGTTTCCTTTCATCGGCAAAATGCGCGGCGCTCGCGTGCACTGATCCCAACAAACGTTCCGCCGTTTTTCCCGTCTTATACGCTTCCTCAAAATCGCGCGTGCCCGTGACGCGCACCATTTCTTCCCAGCGCGGCTGAAAATCGCGGCCGTACAGATCCCGCAGCAGGAAGGCGGTCTGAATAAAAAGATCCGTGGTCCGCAGCGCTTTAGAGTCCGTCACTTTGAAGCGCACGCCGGAACACAATTGCCCCGCATAGACGTCGGTTTGCGGCACAAACTGCGCCGCTTCCGCCTCAATACCGGGAAGCGCTAGCGCATTCAAACGCTGTGCCAGTTCCGCGCCATGAATCCAGGGCGCGCCGATCCATTCGAAAGGCGTTTCGGTACCGCGCCCGACGGACACATTGGTCGCTTCAAAAGCGCCGACGCCCGAATATAAAAGCGCTTGCGTGAGCGTGCGGATATTGGGCGAGGGACCAATGAACGGCCGGCCGGTATCCGACCACGCCATGTCGCGCGTCCACCCGGTCATGGGAACCACCGTCAGATCCAGGTGAAGGTGCGCGGTCTCGTTGTACCAACGCGCCAATTCGCCGACGGTGAGTCCATGCCTGACGGGAATGCTGAAATACGCCGTAAAATGCCGGACCCACGGATCAAGGACGTGCCCTTCCACAATCGCGCCGCCCAATGGATTAGGACGATCGAGCACTACAAACCCGATCCCGCGCTGTGCCGCCGCTTCCATCGCTAGGCCCATCGTTGAGATATAGGTATAGAAGCGCGTGCCCGCATCCTGTAAATCAAACACGAGAACGTCGACGCCGTTCAGCATCACCGGCGTCGGTTTCTGAGTCACGCCATACAAACTATAGACCGGCAGGTGCGTGCGCAAATCCACCATATCACCCACCAGGGCTCCGGCCTCTTTTTGGCCGCGGATGCCATGTTCCGGTGAAAATAGCGCGATTAATTTTACGCCCGGCGCATGCGCCAACAAATCCGCCGTGGATTCGCCTTGCGCATCCACCCCCGTATGATTGGTAATGAGTCCCACCTGCTTACCCTGCAAAAATGCGAAGTCGCTTTTTTTCAGTTCATCAATGCCGGTATGAAACGGACTGGAGGCAACGGTGACCACGGGAGCGTCAGCAGCTTGTGAAGGCACAATAAGTAGTGCGGCTATAAACGACTTAAAAAAGATGTCATTGCGAGCAAAGCGAAGCAATCTGGCAAACGTCCGGCTGACAGATGGCGTCGCTTCGCTCGCCATGACAATCTGTGGCATGTTCATTTCTTGAGGGTCTCCGTAGACAGGATAACGCTCAGCGCGTCAGAGGCTTTTTGCCGGACAAGACTGTCCGGATCATTCTCGGAAATTCGCTTCAGCGCCCGGGCCGTCGGCAGCGCCGCGGGTCCGAGGGAACCCAGCGCATCCGCCGTGCCGCCGCGCACGCCTTCGTCGAAATCATTCAAGGCATCGATGAAAACAGGAAGCAACTCTTTTGGGAAAGGCTGCAACTGCGCCAGACCTTGAAGCGCGTTCAGACGAACAAATCCATTGGAATCTTTTTTCGCGATGAGCATTAAGGAGGCGGACGCCGCGCGACCGAACGGGCTCAAGAGCCGGACAATCCGCCGGCGCAGCGTTTCATCGCCTTCGGCGTACGCTTTCATTAAAGCGGGAATCGTCGCGGGTCCTACCTTGGCGATCGCGTTTTCAGCCGCCACCTGAACTTCATATTGCGGGTCCGACAAGGCCGTCGCCAGCGCCTCCGCGGCCGGCGCCGCCGCGGGACCGATGCGCCCCAAGATCGCAATGGCGCGACGGCGCACAAAAAAATTAGGGTCATCCGCGCATTGTCGCAGCGCGCCGACGGCATGGCCACCCAGCGGCACAATCGCCGAAGAGACGGCAACGGCGACGGATTCTTCGTCATAGGCCAGGGCGTACACCAGATCCAACAGGGCGGGCTCCGCGGCCGGCCCGAGAACGGCTAATGCAGTGGCCGCGCGTTCAGCCTCTTGGGGTCCGCGGTGCAGGACGGAACCGAGAATCGCTGCCGCCTGGCCTTTCTCTTCATCGTTTAATGCCCGCAAATCATTCAGCGCCCCTTGGCGGACGGTTTCATCATTGGATGAGATACGATCTTTCCAAAGCGCCGAATTAAAAGCGCATGGCGCAGAGGCCGCACTGAAGCATAAAAGACCAAGAAAAAGTGCCGGGAATCTAATCATGTTTTATATCGTCTTCATAATATCATGCGATTTTGTTACCTTCTCTGCGTGAAGCGCATTCTCAGCTTGACCTTTGCCGGCGCTCTTCTCCTGAGCGCGGTATTCGAAACCATCCGCTTTACCCGTACGCTGCAGGACACGCAAACCCTTGCGCAGAATCTGCGTGAAGAATCCCGCGAATTACAAGCCGTGCAGATCGATCTCCAGAACGAAACCAGAGAGCAAGACTTTCTCCGGGGCCTGGTGGATGTCCTGCCGCAGGAAAAAAATTTCATTCGCACCCAAAAAGCCATGGCGGACGACGTGGAGATCCTGCGCGAAAAGGTGGGCCGGAAAGTTCGTAACGACATTTACGTGGTGGTCGATATCCAGGCCAACAAACTGTACGTCAAGCGCGGCTTGACGCTGCTGTGGCAGGCGGATTGTTCCGTCGGCAAAGGCGGCATTTTAAAAGACAGCAAGACCGGACAGCGCTGGGAGTTTGTCACGCCGCGCGGCCAGTTTGAAATTCACGAGAAGATCGCCAACCCCCTCTGGATCAAGCCGGACTGGGCGTTCGTGGAAGCCGGCGAAAAAGTGCCGCCGCCGGGCGATCCGCTGCGCGCCGTCCAGGGCGAACTGGGCGCCTTCGTGATGAGTCTTGGCGACGGTTATCTGATCCACGGCACCAAAAATGAGAACATGCTCGGACGGCCGGCATCGCACGGCTGCGTACGCCTGGGACGTGACGACCTGAAACGACTCTATGATCTGGTCCCCCGCGGGACGCGCGTCTATATTTACTAATGCGACCTTACCTGCTTGCGCTGGTCGCTCTTTTAACGCTTGCGTTCATGGTGGCGGTCGAACGCATGGAAGTGGCGCGCCGGATCCTGCAGGACCAACTGCCGCTATGGCAAAAATCCCAGAACGCCCTGGAATTGGCTTTGACGCATGCACAGAGCGTCCAGGCGTTGAAACATTCGGACACCGCGCAATTCAAAATCGGCTTTTCCGGAACGGCCAAATCACAAAAGAATTTATTTGAATCCGGTCTTTCCCTTCAGGAAGAACGGCGCCTGCTTGAGAAACAGCTCGAGATCATGACGACCACGCTGAATATTAACCCCAGCCTGCAGCGCATTTTTTTGCTGCGCGAAGGGCAACCGCTGCAAAGTTATCTGCTGGGCTATTTTCCATTGCGCGCCTTTGGCGGCGCGCCGCCGACGCTGCCGGAAGCGACGCGCATTGTGTCTAAAGAACGTTTCGCGCATCCCGAACGCGGCAAAGCGGAAATGGTCAACGGTCAGCTGCAATGGACGCCGCCCCAGGTGGGCACGTCCGTGCGCGCGCGGGCGCTGGGGGAGTATGTGATGTTTACCAACAGTAAGCTGATCATCCATGGGCCGCCAGTCAGCGAAGAAGATCACGCGCGCTTCCCGCATATTTGCCTGGGACTGGATCAAGAAACCGCGCGCAAACTGTATCACTCCAGTTTCATCGGTACACGTGTTCAGTTGTCGCGCATCGTCATCACGCCCGATCCTAACGCGATACTCCTCTCCACAACCACCATCGACGCAAAAAGCCGCTCATGACGCTGCATCCCTGGCCGCTGGGCATCGTGGACAACATGACGCTGGGCGGACTGCTGGTCTCCATGATCACGCTCGGCGTCTGGGCAGGACGCCACCGGGTCACCACGCGCGATTTTTTTCTTGGCGGGCGAAAGATTCCAGCCTGGGCGGTTTGCTTATCGATGATCGCCACCGAAGTCAGCGCTTTAACATTGGTCGGCGTCCCCGCCACGGCATTTCGCGAGAACTGGGAATATGCGCAATTCTTCATCGGCTCGTTTGCGGCGCGCGTGGCCATCGCCTACTGGTTCATCCCCATTTTCTACGCCTACAACTGCACGACGATCTATGAGTTTCTAAAACACCGCTTTGGTCCGGCGACGCAATATACGGCCTCCGTGTTTTTTTTCATCACGCGCCTGATCGGATCGGGCATCCGGTTGATGGCGGGTTCGCTGGCCATCTCGGTGATCCTGGACCTGCCGATCGAACTCGTGATCGGATTTTTTATTTTGTTTGGGGTGGCCTACATTGTGTATGGCGGCATCAAAGCCGTGATCTGGACGGGCGTTTTTCAAGGCCTCATTTTTGTCGCCGCGGGCGGCGTGACGATTGCCTATTTAATCCTGCATATCCAGGGCGGCTGGACGACGTTTCATCTAGTCGCCACCCAGGCGGGCAAGCTCAAACTATGGGATTGGGGGCCTTCGCTGCATCAACCCCATTTTGCGCATGCCTTTTTTTCCGATCCGAATATCGTGTGGATCGCGATTCTCAACGGCTTTTTCGGTTCGTTGGCCGCCTTTGGCACCGATCAGGAACTCATGCAGCGGCTGCTCACGATTGAAACCCGTCAAAAAAGTCAACGCACGATGGTCGCGGCGCCCTTCGCGTCGTTCGCCGTGCTGCTCATTTATCTGACGATCGGCACGGGCCTGTTTGTGTATTACCATCAGTTCCCCGCGACGGCGTTACCGCAGAAACTGGACAAGATTTTCCCCTTCTTCATTAAGAATGTATTGCCCGCCGGCTTACGCGGTTTTGTGTTCAGCGCCATTTTGATGGCGACGCTGGATTCGCCGCTGATGTCGTTAAGCGCCTCCTTTATTACGGACATCTATAAGCCGCTCCTGCAAAAAGATCGCAGCGACGCCCATTATCTGGTTATTTCACGAGTGAGCGTTGTTGTTTTCGCGCTGCTTCTGGCCGGCATCGCCTATGCCTCGAGTTTCTACAACGATATTCTCTGGCTGGCCTTCAAAATCGGCGGCGTGACGTTCGGTTCGCTGCTGGGCGTGTTTCTCTTGGGTATTTTCACGAAGCGCCGCTCCAATTACGGCAATGTCATCGGCATGGTCACGATGATGGTGGTGAATGGAACGCTGCTAACGCTCTCCGAATTGAAAATTGTACCCATCGGCTGGACCTGGCTCGTCTTGATCGGAACGGCGGGAACCTTTGCCATCGGCTGGTTTCTCGGGCCGTATTTAGAACAAGGAAATGAGGTGCCGCTTTAGATTATTTTTAGGCGGCTGCGAGAATTCCAGCAGGCTCGTATAGCGGGCGATTAAGGGAAAGTCGCGGTCATAATGCCATACGGGAACCTGGTACTCGATCGCGATGGCGGCGATCAAACAATCGATCGACGAGCGGATGGTATATCCTTTATTTCTCCCCATGCGATAAATGTCCGCGGCGCGCAGATAAAGATCGAGCGTCACGGGAAGACCGATGTGCGGGATCGCAAGAAATGAATTCTGGAACGGCCCCGCCAGTTCGTGAGGACGCAACCCCTGCAGCACTTCCTGAACCACGGGTCCGCACGTTACAAAACGCATCAACAGATCTTCACGCGGGGGATGCCTGGGCCGCTTTGAGAGAAGATCGATCCAAACCGACGTATCGACGAGAATCACGGCGCTTAGCGATGCGGCTTGTCTTCACGCATAGAGGCCAGGTTTCCCTGCCATAACCCCTGGCCGAAGAAATGCGTCAATCCCTGTATTTTGCGAATCCGAATGACTTCTTCCATGGCCTGGTTCACCGCGGAAGAATACGTTTTCGCCCCAAGAATCCGGGTCGCTTCCTTCAGAATTGCCTCATTAAGCACAAGATTTGTACGTTTCATGTGTATAGTATGCCTGAAGCCCATCCCCCGATCAAGGTCTAATATTCCGCAGAATTTCCTTTAAAAGGCATAAGGTCAACCCCGTGGTCAAAAAGGGCGCCCATCAAGCGCTCCAGGCCGTCGATGATACGGTCCATGGCCGCAAATAATTTGATTAACTAATCAAACTGTGACAAGCTTCTGGGCGATTTGATCGAACATTTCAGTGGAACGGCCCAGTCCCTCAGGCAGCCTCTCGAAGAACGACGGGGATTTTTTTCACCGATATAGCGTAGTGCTTTCTGCCTTCGCTATCCAATCGAAGCTCAAACCCAAATGCCGCTGCAATTTTTCCAGCGTATCCGAACTCTGAATCGTCGTGCAGCTGGACATAATCAATTCTTCTGCGATGTTCATCCAGAAACCACTGAAGCGCATCTCTAAACAACGCAGCCCCAACACCAAGATGCCCCACCGATTCATCAACGGCCATCTCGGCCATATGGCCGAATCTCATTTCTTTCTTGATAAGAACCATGATGTAACCAACAATAGCGCCGGCCCTCTTCGCTAAAATTCCGATCTGTTTACCAACGAGAATGCTGCCGTCATATCCTCTTCGCAATTCGTCTACCGTCATTTCATGCGGATGGGATGACTTTGTTTTCAAGCGATTGACATAGCTCTTTCTCCGAAAGGCGATATATTCCTCAGCATCATTTAAGTTCAACGGGCTGAAGATGACGTCACTCCTAGTCGCGGCGCTTCGTCCCTGCGTCCACAATCCATAGATACCGAACGGCGGACTGACATCCGGCGCGGCGGACTCATCTGGACGCGATTGCTGGGAAAAATCAAGCGTGATAAGACTTTCGGCAGCCGGGGTTAGACCGCCGTTTGTGGCTTCGCTCAGATGCGTCAAGATTTGGATGATGTGATTCCCCTGCAGAGCGCTGTCTTGCGGCATATTTGGATAGGAGATTTGTCCGGAGGGGCCGTCAAACGTCGTGTCCATGATTTTTAACCGTATTCGTGATTTTCCTAAGTCAACCATAAGACGGGTCAAGTAATACCAAGGCCCTTTCAGCCAATCGTCTTCCTGATAATGATGGTCTTCGATCCAGGCCCAGTTATGGTGGGCCGCCATTTCTCGCCATTGGTGAATTTGTTTTTCGGAAAGGGGCGCTGCTGGAATCCCACGCACAGGTCCAAATCGCGCGTCAGAACTGGTCTGTCTTAAATCGCTGAAACAGATGTTTGCAGTGCGGGTAACCGTATCCGCAAATAGGGCAAAGGCCGGACCCAGGGCCCGGAGGTCGGCGCTGAATTGATGTAGAAAAACGACGTCGAACGTTTGCGGTTGTTTCAGAACAATACTTGTACCCTGATCTACCGCCTTCAGAAGGCTCCACCAAATATGGTCCTTTTCTGAGACAACGCTGGGCGGTTGTTCCGGAAAGGCGTTCCAATCTCGATGCAGCGCGGGCGAAAATTCGTGGCGATGCTGTTTTAGAACGTCGTAGAGCCGGACAATTTCGTCATTTGAGAACGGAACATCCGATGAATCCATTCCTGAAATATCCGTTCCGGTAAGCCTACGGATCCAATCCCATAAGTTATCCAATACGGTAAAGGATGCCAAGGGATCATGAGTCAGAATGACTTCCAGGACCGGGACCGTATCTTCCCGTAAAAGGCTTCGATAATAGTCGGCCAGATATTTCAAAAGGAATGGCTTGCCATGGTGTCGTCTCACCACCGATTCAATAAATTGTCCTTGACCTTCTTCCGCAAAGGGTTGTAATGCCGCTCGAATTTGGTCGTCGGTGGCGATGGGTTCGAATTCCAAAGTGAATGTTTTATGCAAGGCCGCTGTAGAGGGCTCCACCCAGAGAAGAATGTCAATCCGCAAGATTAGCCGGACAGATCCGTTTGCTTCCTTTTCGATCCGTTCCACATTCAACTCAATATACCCTCCATCCCCCTTGCGGATGGTGCCTGCCATTCCAAGACCTCCGTGCGCTTGCCGCATGGCCAGACGACTGGATCGGTAAGTGGCTGGATCGGTCAAGCTTTTTTCAAATAAATAGAAGTGGTCAAAATCTTCAGGCGTTTCAAGAGGCCCAAACGGGATCGTCATGCGGTCGCCTTCATGAAAGGTTTGCTGATCGGCGAGAGCAGAAGCGATCATAGCCCCCAAATCCAGCCCATCGAACGCAATCGGTTTTGGTCCCGCAGTTGGGGCCGGGGACTGAGCATCCCCCTGGTAGGGCATGATCGCTGTGGACGTTTCCATCGGCTCCAGGGCAATGAATGCCAGGGGTAGCCAGATCGTCACTTGGGTGCCCTTCCCAAGAGTACTTTCGAGAGCGATGCGGCCTCCGTGGGCGTGGATCGTCTCCTTTGCCAATGTCAGTCCTTGGCCGCCAACACCCTTATGCCAACCCGATGCGAATAAGTCCCAAACATGGGCAAGATCATCGGGGTGAATACCATGTCCTTGATCGCGAATGCAAATGCGGAGTTCTTCGCCTATGCGTTCGACCTGAATATCCAACACACCGCCGTTTTTCATGGCCAGAAATGCATTCGCAATAATGGTTTCGAATCCCCAATATTGCAAGAAATGCGGGCTCGCAATGACCATTCGATCCGAAGGCGATTTCGGGAAATTGGTTCTGACCTCAATCCCGCGCTTTTGAATTTCCTCGACCACATCGGAATACGCTAAATACTCCTGCAACAGCTCCACGACGTCGACGGCTTTCGCATTTTCCATCGCGGTTTTCAACCACCACCTGGCGTTTTCGACGCTTCCAATCGAGTGCATTCCGGTGGGTGTAGCCCCTTCTGCCGGTTTTTCCACACGAAGCACGGAGTTCACAGGGTCGGCCGCTGGAAGGGATGAAAGACCCGGATCATCGCCTGGTTTCATCTCGGGCCGGCCGCGATCTCCATACCGATTCGGCGGTCCCAGGGCCGCGAGTCCCGGATTTGTGGCCGGACCGACGGGCATTAGCACAATATCTAAAATCTTCCGTCCAATTTCCGTGGATTCTGGCCCCACTTTTTCTCCGCGCTGCAGAGCCTCCAATTTAAGCAGGGTCGATTGCAGAGGCCCGGACTGCTCCAATTCCTCGATCGCTTCGGCGGCGATTTCCGCACGCCGCCTGATGCGCTCTATCGAATCCAGGCCCGAGGCGCTCACGCTGTCCGCTAAATCCCGAATAACGAGAAGTACAACGTCACCATCGATCGGCGCATGCAGCGCATCGGGTTTTTCTTCAGATGGATACTTAAAGAGTCCGCGACGTTCAACGATGCGGTCTTCCATACTCAACGTTTGATGATGGTGGGCCACACCGAAATCATCGGCATACGTGGATCGCCCGATGCGCAACGCCCATAAATTTTCAGGGTGAAGATCGACATCGTGGCCAATTTGAGCGTTGACCAGCCATTTTAGGTGGTGAATCTGGATGGTCGTGACAAGCGCGTCCGCGGTCATGCGTTGCAGGAGCCTCTGGATCGAAACCCCCATGTCCTCCGCTAACTGCAAGAAATATGCTTGCGGGCTGCGATACCATCTTTTGCCGTCCATGGCTTCAAAAACCGCGATCCCCATTGGCTTTTCCGGAGTGTAGGAATGCACGGCCCCATAGGTGGGAAAGGATCCGGTATAGTGGAACATCCCGACAGGCGGCTGCACACGTGGTCCCTGATAGGTGGCCAGCATTTGGTCCGGCAGAAGAATATGCTCCGGATTGATGTCCAATCGACTGTCCCATTCTCCGACCGTTTTTAGTTCGAGTTTCCACGAAGAGCGGCCGGTGGCGTCTTCAACCATGAAACGACGGAAGGATTCCGATGTCGGAAGAAAGCGCAGGCCGCCGATCTCAAAATAGGCTTTTTGACGATACGCATACTCACGCGGAGTCGCTGTTTTATTGTAGGTTTCAGACTCCGGATAAACGCGACGCATGACGCTCAGAATCAATAGAAAACGACGGGTTTTTTCAGGATGCCGCAGAATGTCGTAGAGCTCCGGAAATTCGTTCCGCATCCGCGATTCAGACAGACCGTGCCAGAATGGATCGTGCAGCGTTCCATCCAGTCCTTTCACGAGCTCCGTTTGAACAGGTCCTAACCCCCTCAGTGGTTCATCACAATGAATAAAACGCGCGAAGGCCTGCTCCATGTCCGCTTTTTCTTGAGAATTTTTCTCAGCCAGTTCCACGGCGACGCAGAGCGCCTCAAAAGAGGCAGGATCCAAAACAGCCCGGGAAATCGCCTCGTCCCATGACGTGCCGAGGATCGCGCGCAAACGGGTATAGAGTTCGGGCTGAAAACTGACGAGATCCTGTAGATGCCACAGAATTTCCTTGGTGATGGAAAAACCGGCGGGCGAATCGCGATGGGGCCACAATCCCTCTAAGAGCGGAATCATCGGGAGATACCGCCGGTCCGAACGCCGCATATTATTGCCCAACGCATTTAATAAACGAAAAATCGCATCCCGCACGAATTCGCCCTTTAGTAAAAAAGCGCTACGAAGGGACATCTCATCGCTCGGTTCTGGCGCAATGAGCGACATCCAACTATAGGCGGCGAACAGCTTGCTCAAATAGCTGTTCTTCCAGTCGCTCGTGGATTCACAAAGAAGCGCCAAGAAATCGGAAATCGTTTTATTCAAACTCGCATACAAGCGCGCATCCCAGCGTACATGCGTCAAGAGCGCATGACCAATATCCAAAATAGCGCTCTGAGCGTCGTCCAGCTCCCGATGGGCCAACAAGGACGGAAGTATTTCCGCCAGGCGACGAAGATGCCGTGTGGCAACACGGCTTGATTGTTCAATTGATTTCGCGATCCAGGCCACCTGCTTCCGATATCCAGCGTCTTCTGCCATCGGCTGAGGCAACAACAGATCGATATTGCGTTTCTGCTTGACAGCAGGGGCCATGAGGTGGACGGCCTGGCTGATGGAAGCTAGTGTCTGCAGCAAAATCGGCGTCGCAGGGAGTGATGTAAGGAGTAATCCAAGCTGCATAAATCCGTGTAAAAGAGGGGCTTCTAGATTTTCAAGATAACCATCGCTCGATGTCTCATCGGCAATACGGCGAACGATTTTTTGGGCCTCGGGCAATTCAATATACGGCGCTAATTGCGGGAGCCATTTGCTCATAGGGATCAACGACTCGGTGAGGAGCTGACCTTCGCAGAGCTCCTGGATAGCGCGCAACATCGGCGCAACCTCGGATAAAGGCTGTCCGGGAACAAGCGTAGGCAATTCCAGGATTTGGTGCATGATGTTGGCGTCTTCTAAAGGCGGAGCAGTACTGCCAATCGGGACCAGGGCATAGGATTCCACCTTAAATCCTGGGATGTTAGTCATTGAAGCGACCGGAGCGACGCCTGGAAAGGATGAAAGACCCGGATCATCGCCCGGCGTCATCTCAGGGCGGCCGCGATCTCCATACCGATTCGGCGGTCCCAGGGCTGAGGATCCCGGATTTCTGGCGGCGCCGGCGGGCGTGGGATGTTCACTTTTTGGGAATCGAATCACATAACCGGACGCCTCGGAGAATTCAACCGTCATGCCGGGGGTCTTCCAAGCCTCAACAGCGCGCATCGCTTCGGAAATGTCGAGTTGAGAAACATTAATGCCGGGATCCGTTCGACGAAGTGAAATTTCAATGTGTTGCGGAGTCGTTCTTAAGGCCAAATCGAGATGAACAGATAGATCAGAAAGACGCATTAGATTTAATTCCAGAGTTTCGATCACATGCGCAAGGCGGTCCCGGAAAGAATAGGCATGCCCATCCGGGGGAAAATCTTCAAGATAAACCGGTTCGCCAGGATAGTCCTCTCTGATTTTCAATTGACCGTTTTGCGATAGCAGCCATTCCGCGTCGAATGCGCGCAAAAACAAGACCTGCTGATGGAGCATTTCACCAAGATCAAAAAATTCCCGTGTGCGCGGACCTGCAGCATCCCATTTCTTTCTGGGGGTATTGAGCGACCAGTCCGGACGTTTCTGTTCACGCAGGGTTTGAATAATGGGAACAATGGCATCAGGCGGAAGGCGAATATGCCGGAATCCGCGGCGAATATCCCAAACCCACCAAAGCACTTCCCCAAAAGGGGATGCCGGATAAAGTATCGACATCAATGCGATCGCGACCATCGGCGCACGGTATCCCCCTTCTTCGCAATGAATGAGAACGTCGTGACCTTCCCGGATGCGTTCGAACGCCCACTCGACAGCCTCCATCAACAGGGGTTCCAGCACCTCTCCCGGCAAAATAACGGCATCCTCTATTGGAATTTTCTTATACGCGACACCAGGGAGATAGACAGCGGGATCTTGTCTCGCAACGTTTAAAATGGCCGTGAATCCCCATGAAGGATGCATGCGCGCGGCCTCGACATTCCCCACCCACAAGCCGGGCGATATTTCATCGGCAGAAGCAAACGACTTCTCATCTCTTCGGTGCTGCGGCGCCCACAGAAGCGGCCCGGCCGGAAGGGATGAAAGACCCGGATCATCGCCCGGTTTCATCTGGGGACGGCCGCGATCTCCGTACCGATTCGGCGGCCCCAGGGCCGAGTGTCCCGGATTTTTTGCCGGAGCGGCGGCGAGCCACTCATGGACGATTTTAGCGAGCATGTAGGATTTAAAATCATTTGTTGTGCTGGTAATAACACGGAGGGCTTCGCTCGGGCAATCGCAGGCATATTGCACCATGGCTAAGATCGTACGGTCTAGGGCGTTCGTTTGAGGACGTCGTTGGGCCGCCTCCAACGCTTTTTGCGGAGACCAACCAAAAGTTCCTTCTTGTAATCCCTTCAATAGGTAAACGAGAACACTCTGTTGGCTCGGA
>Ga0206844_10314_pt1 | contig 13106 bp, 11 predicted proteins | sample Alteio_BWOrgCont_22_FD_152907 | JGI IMG/M metagenome (GOLD analysis project Ga0206844, IMG submission 152907) | Enriched cells from forest soil in Barre Woods Harvard Forest LTER site, Petersham, Massachusetts, United States -... | ecosystem: Environmental > Terrestrial > Soil > Temperate forest >...
CTCGTATAAAAAGACGAGGAGATTAAGCAGCGGCCATTTGAAAATGATGTGATACAAATAAATCATGATATTCGTCCACTCGCTTTTAATAATTCTTTTTTAAATTCGGTTTTGGAAAGTTCGTTTGCGCGCGGGGAGAGAATGATGACGATATCTTTCCCCGGACGAGAAAGTTTGAGCAGTGTAGCTTTTGTTTGTCGTTTTAAGAAATTTCTCCGTATCGCTGTTTTGTGGACCGCTTTCCCGACGACAACTCCTATTCTCCCGATCTCTTTTTTATTTTCCTTTGCCTTTATGAGAAAATAGGGCGTCCGTATAGTCCCGTACGCCTGCGATGAAAACTCGGCGCGAGGAAGGCGTTTATTGGTCCCATCATCACCATTCTCATCTTCTATCGACTCCCTGCCGCAGTCGGACTGTATTGGTTGGTATCATCACTTTTCTCCATCGTGCAACAAATATTTGTGAATCGCCATTTGCGAAAACAATTCGGGAATTAGTGTCGGCTTGATTTTGCGCCGGAAACATGGAATAGTTACGGGAATGTCAGAAGCGCAAAATTCTCCCGCAACAACCGAATACGACTGGGAGCCCCTCGTGAAAAATATGATAGAACTCATGGGGTTTCGTGACTATAGGATAGAAATAAAATCCGAAGAACGGCGCGGCGCAGTTTTTGTTTACGAAAACCAGGATATGCTCAAGGAAAACCTTCCGGCGATTGTGGAAGCTGTGAATCACCTTTTGCAAATGATCGCCAAGAAGCACCAAGGCGACACCATCTTTTTGGATATTAATAATTATCGCCACGACCGCGAAAATTTAATCGGTGATCTTGCGCGCGCGGCCGCGAAGAAAGCCATTTCGACAAAAGAGTCCATTTCTCTTCCGGCGATGAATTCATACGAGCGCCGATTGGTGCACGTGGCACTCGCCGTTCACCCCGAAGTAAAAACCGAAAGCGCAGGCGAAGGCAAAGAGCGGTACGTTATTATAAAACCTATTTAGTTTTTTCGAGCGTCTGGAACTACGAACCGGCGGGGAGGGTGAGCGCGTATACTTTTTGGTCGTAACGGTTGATGAAGAATAAATTGCCGTTGAAGAACTTTAAGTCCGACGTATCAATATTTTGAGTTTGATCGCTCCAAAGCACATCGGTCGCGCCCGTAAGAATATTTATTTTGTAAATATCGTCAGACGTGAAGAGCGCCATTTGATCATAATCGTCGGGAAGGTGGGCCGATTCAAAAGTGGTTTGATCGCGAGGGATGCCACAGTAGAGTATGGGAGACGAACTCGTCGAGGTCGCTGCGCCACCACCCTCAACATTGAACAAACACTTTGACGGGAGCGTCATAAAACTGAGCGTTTGGAGCGCGCTTCCGGCAAGGGTATCAAGCTGCAATGCGTACCCACTTCCGTCGCTGCCCGTAAAAACGAGGCCAAGAGGCTGCGTTGAGCTAGTTGAGCCCACCCAGATGGTTTCGAGACTATCTTGTTCAAAAATAACAGGAGAGAGGGTTTGCGTCTTAGTATTCCAGAGAAGCAAGGACGTTCCCACTTCCGCGCTTGGCTTATCGGCCAACAATATCTGAGTGGGTGTGAGCCATTGGATGGTAAGATCCTGCGCGTTCACGTTGGTAAGAGCTACAGGAGCTTTCGCTGGGCTTGCAACATTGAACGTCGCGAGCACGGTGCCGGTCTTTCCAGGAGAAAGATAAGCAACCTCATAGCTGTTCGGAGACCACTGCGCTTCAAGGAGGCCGCTTGGCAAGGCTGTCCACGTTCCGCTCGCAATATCGAAAACGGCGGCTTGCGGATCGTTTTGGTTGCCATAGAGCACCAACACCTTCTTGCCGTCATAGGAAAAATTTGCGCTGATAATTTCGTCGATGGTCGAAGAGCTCAGTTCGGAAGACTGGCCATTCGTAATTTCTTCGATCGTGCCGTCCGTTTTGATGCCAAAAATATTGTTTTGGGCATCAACGAAATAGTTGATGGTGGGGTCGTTATCCACGATACCAAAACTGGTGGCGCTTTCGGAAGTTGTTGATGAGGCGCTACTCGGTGTGCCTAACGCCGTGCCAGTGCCGCTTGTGTTGCCTGACGAAGGAGCAGATTGGGTTCCTGTAATTGGTAATGAACCGGTTGCGCCGTTCGTGGTTGCGGTCGATGCCCCAGAATGGGCATTCCGCCACACAAAAAGAAGTAAGATTGCGACTGCCGCTATGACGATAATTCCGATGAGAATATAAAGATATCGTTTCATATTGTTTTAATGCCCAACCAAATTTCCACTCGGCGCCGGACTTCCTGACGCTCCCCCGGATGGATTGTTGATTTGAGTTTGCTGCAGTCCCGGCAAGCTGAGATGTACCAGCGCTGGGTTTATCGTATTCAAGATAAGATAGGCGCTCGCCAAAAGTGCCAGTCCCAGGAGAGCGCTATAAATCCATTCTTTTCCTTCACTCTGGCTCGACGGATTGCCCGCGGACGTCACGTATTTTACGCCGCCGTAGACGATTGCGCCGAAAGCGAGAAGTCCGCCGATGAGCAATGCAAATTGGTAAAAACTATTAACAAATGTTGCGGGCGTTGTCGTTGCGGGCGCCGCGGAGCCGCCCGTTACGGGAAGCGTCATACTGACAGCCCGTGCCGACGGGGCGCCGAAAATTCCAATCACAAGAACGAGTACGGCCAAGAGAATAATCAATGTCTTCATAATTGCGTTACGTACGTTAAGTTTGCATCCGCAGTAGCCATAGTCGAATCTTGCGAATTTTGCACGGTGAGGGAAATATTGACAGGCGTTCCAGAGGGAGCGTTCGTCGGCACCGTGACCTGAAGGTTTTCCGGATTCTCGGTGTTAGTTCCGGGTTGATCGTTCACTTGCCACGCGTAGGAGAGCTTTGAAGGGTCGGTGATGTTGAAAAAATAAGGGAGGGCCTGGACGTTTATGGGATTCGCAGACGTCTCACCGCCGGGATATGGCGCATACACAACCGCGGTGGGGTTGACCATGGGAATCTGCACGTCATGGATCAGAAAGTTTCCGTTATAGCTCGGAATTTCTACTTCTAGGGTGAAAAAACTTGGGGGCGTGCCGAGTGGAGGGAAAGAAATTTGCTGGACGCCTACGCCGCCGCCGATGAGCGCGTTGTTGATATACCAGTATATGGTTTGATTTTGAAGATTTAAAAGTTGTCCTTGCGAAAAAAGTTGGACGGAGGCAGTGATCTCCGAGCCATAGGTGGGCAAGGCCTTATCCTCGTAATTTGGAGGGACGTAGCTGCCGGAAGTTTTCCACGTTATCAGAAATTGTGGAGAAGAGGCTGTTTGGGCGCTCGTTTTTGGGACGAAAGAAAAGAAAATGACGGCGAACAAAGATCCAATAATGAGCAAAGCCGCTTTCATGTCGTTATCTATATTGTAACACACGGAAATGGCCAACAATCCTCATTGTTGTGAGGCGGCCGCAAGGTATTCGTCCTCATTATCTTTGTCTTCGTCTTTGTTCCCGCTGGGCTGCTGATTTTGTCCTTGTGGAAGTTTGTCCATCAATTTTCTGAGCTGTTCTGCCTTGGCTTCTTTTGCCGCCTGCTCCTTTTTTAAGTCACTTTCTTGGTCCGGGGCGTTATTTTCTGGCTCTTCTTCGGGCGAAGGTTGGGATTCATTCGTGATGCCGCGTTCTCCGGTAAGTTTTTGCTGCAACTCGTCCATCGGTTCCGGCGCTTCGCCGAGTGCTCCCGGCTCGATCTCCGGACCCTGCTTTTGGGGTACTCCTTCTTCTTGTGCGCCGCCGGCCGATTCTGCCTCATCCGCGGCACTTTTTTCCGCGCCAGGAGCAGCCCTTCCCGCATTGCCTGTCCCCCCGGCTGCCGCGCCGGCATTCTCAATGTTCGCAGTGGCTTCGGCAGCCTCTTCGGCTTCTGCGGCTACGCCGATCTCGCCAGCTTCCGGTGCGGCAACTACTTCGGCCGTCGCCAGAACTTTTGGATGATTAGCGAGATAAACTGCAATGGCAACCCCTGCGGCGAGGCCGATGGGAATTGCAAGCATGCTGAGGACCCCCCCAACCGTGAGGATAAGGCCGCCAGTGCCGAAGGCGCCAAGTTTAAAAACAAACCAGATAATAACGACCCCCCAGATAAGAAAGGTGTAAACGTCCGCAAGCGGAAAAACGATTTCGCCGATCACAGGAAGTCCAAGCGAGAGATCGGCCACGGTTTTTACGATCGCTTCTGATCCCACCATGAGGGTGAGGATTACGATGCTCACCATATCAAATTTCTTTTGCGTGTTCATCGCGCCCAGAAATTATTTATTTTCTTCCTCGAGTAACTGCTGTGGGTTCGTCGTAATAATCTGATCTTCAAAATATGATGGCACGATTTGGATGGCGACGTGTCGCTTGCCGGCGAAAAATATTCCGGTGCCGATTTCGGAGCCAAGCAAGAAATTCTTTTCCGCGTCGGTAAGGTCGAATGCCTTGGCAACGATGTCGATCGTCGCGGGTGCCTGCTTCAAAAGCAATTGGATCGAAGAATTGGTAATGATCGGGCGGCCATAAGGCGACCGCAAGAAGTCTTCAACGTCCTGCGTGATTGTTGAAACTCCAAGGTAATATTTACGCGCACGCTTTACGAGGCCAAACAAAAACGTGGCGCTGTCTTCGTTTTTCATCATGATCCACGCCTCATCAATAAAGAGCAGGCGCTTCGCGAGCTTTGCGCGGATAAGATTCCAGATAAAGTTCAAAACGACGAACATGCCGATCGGCCGCAATTCTTCTTCAAGGTCGCGGATTGAGAAGACGATGAGGCGGTTTGAAACATCAATGTTCGTGGGCTGATTCAAGAATCCCGCAAAGCTTCCCTTGGTGAATTTATAAAGCTTTTCCGCCAGATCTTTGCCGCCTTCCAAATTCCGCAAGACGGTTTCAAGGTCGCCCAAGAGCGGCGGCTCTTTTCCGGCAAAATCTTGTGCATCGGCGACGATTTCGCGGGAAGCATAAGTCTCCGTGATCGCGCGATCAAGAAGAGAATCTTCTTCCGGTGTGAGTTTGCCAAGCATGAGCTTTAGAAGGCTCGCCATGTTCACGATGTGCGACCGCAAAACGTCCGAGGGCGACTCCCCTTCCGGAATCAAAGGGATATCAAAAGGATTGATGTGCTCGTGTGACGAGAGCGAAATATTAAACATACTGCCGCCGAAGGTTTGCGCGAGTCGTTCGTATTCATTTTCGGGATCGATTACGAGAACCATATCAATGCCAGCCATGAGCGAGCGGATGATTTCGAGCTTTGTCGTATACGATTTTCCGGCGCCGGACTTGGCGAACACTACTTGGTTGGCATTCTCAAGAGAGAAGCGATCGAAGATCACCAAATTATTATTGTGCAAGTTGATGCCATACATAATTCCTTCGTTTGAAGAAAGATCTTCAGAAACAAACGGGAAGAAGGACGAGATTGGGCTTGTGTTCATCGGCGAATAAACTTGCAGCTTATCTGAGTTGATCGGCAAGATCGAAAACAATCCTTCGAGCTGTTCAAAGAGCGCCGGCTTTATATAGATCAACTTCGCTTCCATCATTGAGATGAGTTTGCTCTCAAGCCGCGCGAGCTCTTCTTCTGTATCAGCGTAGATCGTAATATAAACTCCCGTATCAAATAATTTTTCTTCCGATTGCTGGAGCGAATCGCGCAGCGACTCAACATCTTTGACGGCCGTTTCAAGCAACGGATTTCGTACGAGCCCTTTTTCTTGCTCGTCGTTCATCTGTGATTCGAGCTGGCCCGCTTTTTTCCGCAAATTCTTGAGCGCGGTACCGGTGTCGATCGGATTCACGTAAATCGAAACATCGAACAGATTCGGAAGGTTAATAAGCGGCTCGAACCAGCCCGTTGAAAGATAGCGTGGATACGAAAGCACAAAAAATGTTTTTGCGAGCTTGTCGCCGATCTTCAAATAGCTCGGAAAAACTTGTGCGCCTGCGGGTGCGATGATTTTTTTGATATCCATGATTGTTATTCGCGGGGAATTGGCATGTCTTGGCGTTCGATGGTCTGCGGATTATAAAAATTATAAAAGAGTTCAATGAGCGCTTCGTCGGTGAGGAGCGTTGCTTCGAGGCCGATGCTCGTCAGGCCATTCATCGCCTGGGTCGTTCGTTGGTTAAGCTGCTCCAGGTTTTCGCCAAATGTCTTTTTGGCTTCTTCGGTAGTTTTCGCCGCAGCCGCTTTGTCATCTTTCTTTTTTCCGAGAAAAGGAAGCGAATCGAAAATGCCCTTGGCTCCGGAAGAAATACTTGAAACGCTCACCGCATAAAACGGAATCACAACCAGAAACGTTTTTTCCATGATTGCGTTCTTCTGCACGAAGCTTTTGATGAATTCGGCATATTCATCGATTTGATTCTGAAGGATTGGCGACTCCTCCACGTTTTTTCTCTTCAAAAGGCCCTCTATATATTTGTCGATGTTCACCTTCCGCGAATGAATGAGAATTTGCAACGGAAAATCAACGCCGTTTAGAAAAGTTTGATATGCCTGCGTGATGATGCTTTGCTCGCTGTCCGATTTGAGAGCAAAGTTTACGCCGCCAACCATGACCACCTGGCGCAAGCCGCCATCTTTAAGGATCACGGTATTCTCTTTTATCTCTTGGATATCAACAAGGTCGAGTGAGCTTCCAAGATCTTGTTTTGCTGCCGGAGTTAATGGAGGTGCCATAGTAGTTATTTTCTCATAGCTCGCATGTTTTTACTATCGGTAATCTATCCTCCGCGCTGCGCTGCGATCCCCTCCGGCGCTCTGGAATATTTGGTAGCGCTCTGCCATCCGCTGCTCCACAAATTGCTGATCGGATTTTTTTCCAGGATCCGGGGATCCAGTCTGGACCTTTTGCCAGCTTTTATGGAGAGCCGAATTGGCAAGAATGCTTTCGAGCGTTACTTCTTTTTCTTTTGGCGCCTTTTGCGGCGTCACGGGCGCATGATCCGGTTTCCAGATATACGTTTGGGGATTCCAATAAAAGCGGGCGCCCGAGGTAATGACATTCAGCAACGGCCGCCCCTCGATTTTAACAAACGAGATGGCGAGCGCGCCGCCGATAAGAATGATGGCGAAAATAAGGAAAAGCCAGGTCACGAGCAAGAAATAAAAAAACGCACTGATGAGGCACGCAATCCCCACATAAATGAACTGCCGTATCGAAAACGGCCCAATAACTTTATCTTCCGTTTCGATAAATTGAGGAACTTGAAATTGCATATACACTCATTATAGAGCGTTTTGCACCCGCGTGCTTAATAGTTTTTTGTGAGCACTTTGCCCCCGCCAGGCGTTCCCGGAGCCGGTGGCATGGGAGGTTTTGGCATTGCAACGCTCGAAGACACAGGCGGCGCTGGGGGTTTCGGTATTGCCGGAGGTTTTGGTATCGGCGGAGCTGCTGGAGTCGGCGCCGGTGCGGTGATTTCGCTCACGTTGCGCGGTCCCGAGTTCTGGAATTGTGTGTAGTGGATTGCCTTCGGAGCTCCTGCGTTGGACGTGTCCGCTCGCGCCGCTGCAGGTGCAGGATTTTTTCCAAGTTCAAGCACGGCGGGTCGTACAGGACTCTGAGCAACGGACGACCCCATATCAACCGGACCGCTTTCACCAGGCCTCGAAAGTCGGAAATCGGAAGATTTTTGGAGAGATGTCGGCTTCATATCCTCGTGAAGCATCATAGGGGCAGGTCCAGCGGCAGGCGCTGGCGCCTTTTGTGCGCTCGGAACCATAGGAACATTTTGAGGCACTTGCCGTGGCGTCATCGCATCAAACTTGCTCGCAATCTTGGGTGCCGGAGGAGGCGTCTGCGGGATAACAGCAGAAGGTTTTGAGGTGGACCATCCTTGGACGGGCGTTGTCGGTTGCAGAGAAACCGTGAGTGGTTGTGTGGGAAGGACTTTATTTGTCGCAATGGGTTTGGTCGTGGCAGGTGCAGGTGCGGGCGCGGCAGGTGCGATGGGCTTCGGTGCCACGGGAGCCGCAGGCGTCGGCACCGTTGGCGAAGACGGAATCCTCGAGACCACGATGGGTCCAATATCTTGAAAGATTTTTGGGGTGTCATTCGTCGACACCTTAACGATCGGCATTTGAAATTTATCCAAAAGTGAAATATCAATACCGTAGCTAATTAAATCTTTTTTTATCGGAGAAAGGATAGTGTTTTTAATTTCGGCGGTGATATGGACGGCTTTATCTTTATCAATGGATAACTCAGAAGCGAGCTCACCGCTAAAGTATTCGGGACCGATGTCTTTAATTTCAAGTCTTTGAATGAGCTTTGAGATGGTGGCGAAGGATCCTTTCGGAAGTATAAAGCGATCATCGAGTTGTTCCATGTAATTAACAAAATCATCGGATCCAAGCTGGCTTAGGATGGAAGGCGGTACCGCATTCAGCTTAGTATAGAGTGTTCGAGTGTCCATGGTCGTTTTATTATTTCCTAAGTTAATTAAGGACATTGGCCCAGGTCGAACTTGCCTCCATGTGCTTTACCAGCTCACCGACCTTATTGAGGCCCTTTATGGTGGGATTGTTTTTTATCGCGTCGGCTAGTGCTTTCTGGTCGAGTTCATATTTGCCGGTACCCACAAGGTGTTTCATTTGCAGACCTGTTTTCGGGTCCAGCTTCGGCTGATTCCCTCCCGGACCTTTTTCGAAGATACCCTCTTCTTTCATAATTTCTTTTTTGAGATTGAAATTATTGACGATATCTTTTATCGCAATGGTGATTTTCTCTTTTCTCTCCGGAGTTTTGTCGCCATTATCACTTCCTATAGCACTCAATTGATTCGAAGAAAGCGCCAAGACTGCACTACGGACCGAAAACACATCTGGCTTGGCGTGAATTATTTCACCCTTAGCAGATTTTATTGCTCGTGCAGTCGCTTCTTCCTGAGTTTCCATTCCTCCACCCTCTGATGCAGGTTTTTCTCTTGGAGGCATGAGATCGGGCCTATTGTTTGTTATGGCTTCGAGGTTGCCCATACTTTCAGCAGCATCAACATATTTACCTAAAATCTCATCGTTCTTTTTCGGATCATTGGGGTCAAGCTTATCAGTTAGGTTCCTTTTTGCCAGCTCTTGAGCTATTGAGGCTGAAACCGTGGGATTTATAAATTTATTGCTCGTAGCTCTTTTCAAGAGGCCATCGTTATCGAGGTTCTTGAGCTCACTATCAATATAATGCTTAATATCATCTTTTCGCTCTTCATGCACTGCTTTTGGGGCGGTATAATTTGCAACTGCTGCAGCGCCTTTTCTAAGCACCGGTATTCCCTGAAATTTTCCCGCTAAGCGTTGCGCTCGGGAGGTAGTTTCTTTTGTCTCAGCGTCATATTTTAATCCGTTGGTTCTTAGCCGATCTCCCGCTATTCGCTTACCCTTATTCCATGCATATCCACCAACCTTGCCTGCGGCCCATTTACCGCCATGGATGACAGAATCTGCCCCTTTATTGGTAAGTGAATTTGCCGCAAATAATCCTCCGAGGCAAAGGCCGCACATGAGAAGCTCGTCGAGAGCGGTTTGGATAATGCCCACTGCTCCGCTCCCGAGTTGATATGCCAAGCCACCTACGGCATTCGTGTTGCTACCGCTCGCTTGAAATATGTTTGCTGCGGGAACGGTGCTCACGCCACTCGCTACCTGAACGGATTGAAATGCAAGGTAGACGAAGAAGATACTAATCGCCGGAAAAAACGTCCACTTAATGAAGAGACTCCACCATTCTGCAAAATGATGATTGAATTTCGGGAATATCCACATAAGCCATGCGAGCGGGAGAAGAATAAGAAGTATGGCAAGATAAACGTACCGAACTACGAGCAGTATCCCTATAGTGATAAAGGTGAGCGCGGTAATCAAAAGAAACGCAAACGAAAAGACCATAGAGAGAACCGCTTGAGTAAATCCCCCTGCTCCGGTGGTATCGGCATTTGCTTGTTGCTGATCGATCTTTTGTTGTAAAGCTATACATTGAGCTTGGACATTTTGAGATGGAGGAGGCGTTAAGATACCATCTCCTGCATTCGAAAAGTCTACTTGCGGGCATTCGGCTGCGTATTGTTGTTCGGCAGGAGTAGGTCCTGGCGGCGCTATAAAAAGCTTTTGCGGGGCGAATGCGTTGCCAAGACTGTTAACAAAACCGCTCGCCCCGCCACTCGCGTTCAAAAAATAATTAGTAAAACTATCCGAAAGGCCGACGATGGGTCCACATATCACAAGCCCAAAATTCACAAGGATGGCCATCACGACCAACTTCCAGAGCATTTGCTTGATGCCGTAGGTTTCGTTTCGAAGTATGGTTGCCAAGGCGATGACAATGATGCCAAGGACAAATCCAAGATTTGCAATAGCAAGCGAAACAGAAAATCCAGCCTGAACCGTTGCAGAATTGAAGACCTGACTATCCAAGTAAAGACCGAGCGTAACAAGAACCGCTCCAAGCGATACGAGTACATTGGCAACAAGATTGATGACGTAACTAATGCCATAGATGGAGCAACTAAAAAGATTAACACCGCAAGCGACCCAGTTAAGAGATTTTACGGTGCTGGGATTTGCGGTCGATCCCGTTGTGCCACCAGCACCAGTTGCTCCGGTCGTTCCACTGCCCCCGGTTGAAGTTGTTGGCGATCCTCCTGACCCACCTGAGGCTGGTGATGACGGTCCACCCGAAGGACCACTTACTACCGGTGAGTCAATCGGAGGCGGCCCGCCATCGTCCTGCGCTCGCGCAAAACTCACACCCAGGATCATGAAGACACTCAGGAATATAATCGCCCCCGCGAGATATTTTTTATAATTGTTTTTTTTCATTGAACGTTAACGGTGCAGATCGTGGAGGTGTCACCAGTTGAATCCGTGAGAGTCACCATATACGTCCCGGAGGTGGCATAAGTTTCAGTGAAAATATCGCTGGTACTCGTGGTTCCGTCCGGAGAAGAGAGCCAGCTGTAAATTGGAGGATTGCCATCGGCATCTGTCTTGCCGCCGGTTGCGGTTATGATTGCGGGAGCAGTACTAGTAGAACTCAATTGGATGTTCTGAGTGGAAGGACTGCACGCGAGAGGAAGCGGTACAGGAGGAGTGCCGCCACCTTGGATTGAGGTCGGATTTACACTAAGGATTCCATTTACTGCATTACCCGCAGCGCTCACCGCAGCTTGTGCGAGACCGGTAAGAAGTGAATTCGCAACAGCGTTTAGAACGCCAGTAATATCGTTTGCGGCGACGAGAAGTTTTGGCGAGCTATCCCCTGCAGAGTTTTCTGTATTGACGGTAAATATTCCTGGGGTGGTGCCGTTCGGTTCCTGGCCGTTTGCACACACGCCGTTATTCGCTTCCACTTCCTGCGCTCCGATGTTGCCGGCGGCGCAGGGCGTGTTAGAAGTATAGTCCGTACCATTCGCCGACGTACAATAATACGAGATTCCATTTGGGTTACTGCCGTCTGCGCAAATTTGATCTCCTTTTGCTCCCTGTGAGGCGACACTCTTGGCTTGTGACGCATTTCGCGCTTGTTGGCCGTTATAGTCCACGATCTGTGCGCCGAAGAATAAACTGCCGTAATAATTATTGCTGGGCATGGTGCTTGCGCCGAACGCCAACCAACTCCCATTCTTAAAATTATTCTGGAATTGCTGGAAAGAATTACCGGCCAATGCTGCGGCGAAACTATTGGCACAAACGCTCCCTTGTGAGTTGTAACCAACTCGCAGCGTAAGTTTTAGTTGTGGGGTAAATCCACTATAGGTACATGAAAAGGCGCTGTTGATCGCGGAGAGCGCTGTTTGAGTATAGGCGTTTACAAGCTGAGTTGCCCAGTTGGTAACGAATCGCGGGGCGCCTGCACCCTGTATCCACACGAGCACTTTTCGTTGGATGATGGCGATGAGGGTGTTTTTAAGAATTTGAAGCAAGATGTTTTTAATAAGAGCCTCCAGCGTCTTTGAAACATTTTGAAGCCGAATTGAGGAAGTTAAGAAAATGAGGGCATTGTCGATCACCGGGATGCCTTGGGCGTTGGCAGTTTGAATCCCAAGGGCCTTATCAACTATTGCCACAAAAGCGCTTGGCGAAGTCGGATCGCTTTGCACGGAAAGATTGCCTCCCCCCAGTTGATCTATATCTGTTTGAAGTTCTTGTTGTGCCGATTCATAATTTTCATCCTCGTCTTGAAAAATAAGAGAGGCCTTTACGGGATCCGTGTTTGCAAGCGTAAGAAGTTGAAGGGAGTTTTTATCGTATACAAGCACTTTCACCATACTCTTCTGTAGGCCTACGAGAGAAGCAGGTGTTTGTAGGGCAAGAGTATCACCGAGGGTTTGCTGTATTTGCGCCTCAACATAGCTCATCTCTCCGGTGTCTGCGGTGTCTGGACTGTCGAGGATAGCATCAACTTGCGGAGTGAGATGGTTATTTACCGCATCGGTGAGCGCTGCATCATATTGAGCTATAGCGGCTGGACTCGAGGTAGCAAGAATGCGTATCGGCTGCGATTCTGCTTCCGTGTCCCAGTCGGGAACTTGGAGCTCTTGCGTCGCGCTTGCTTCTGCTACGACATTCGCGACTCCATATGGATCGGGTGGATTGAGGACGGGATTGCCATTTGCATCTACGGTGGGGCCGTTGGGATTAGCTCCGACCACACCTCCCATGTATGAGTCTGCAAAAAGATCGGTAAGGTTGTTCGGATCTTCGTCCGGATCCGACGAAGTGGTGATCGTGGCATCAGCGGTCGGAGTAGCAATCGCATCGGAATCTTGATCATCGTTTTGCGCGAGGAAGGCATTATCCCCGACCGGAGCCGAAACCGAAGAAGTTGCTTCAGCGCCGAGCGCCATCGCCGCTTGGTCGCCAGCGTTGGCGGTGGAAGAATTTCCGGTGACAACAGAGACAAGAAGGGCTGAAGCGCCAATAGCAACAGCTAAAATAAGAAATCCAGTGATCAACTTCTTGACATCAATCATTTACCTCTATTATATAGCTAAATTCAGTTGACACGCTATGCGTGGTTATCCCCAAAATGCGCTAAAACAGGACTCTTGCAAGCGT
>Ga0206844_10008_pt2 | contig 12979 bp, 12 predicted proteins | sample Alteio_BWOrgCont_22_FD_152907 | JGI IMG/M metagenome (GOLD analysis project Ga0206844, IMG submission 152907) | Enriched cells from forest soil in Barre Woods Harvard Forest LTER site, Petersham, Massachusetts, United States -... | ecosystem: Environmental > Terrestrial > Soil > Temperate forest >...
GGATGCTTCTCGGTGTCGAGACCTTCCGCCAACTCCGTGCCTATCTTCGCTCGCAGTTTGTTGTAATAAGCTTCGTCGAACTCCGGCGGAGTGACTTTGCGTTTGGGTTTCCCCGCTTTGGCCCTCAGGTCGTTGATGGCCGCGCAGATCTTCTTTATTTCGGTGTGGCCGAATTCGATCGCGTCTACGACCGTCTCTTCTTTTACTTCTTTCGCGCCAGACTCGATCATCACAATCCCGTCGGCGGTGCCGACGACCATGATGTTCAGCAGGCTGTCGCGCATTTCGCTATAGGTCGGATTAATAATGAACTGCCCGCTGACTAATCCAACACGCACGGCCCCGATGGGCCCGTTAAATGGAATGTCAGAAATCGTCAGTGCCGCCGAGGCACCATTAATGCCAGCCACGTCGGGATCGTTCTCAGTATCCGCCGAAAGCACAAACGCAATGACTTGCGTCTCGCACTTGAACCCCTCAGGAAACAGCGGTCGAATCGGACGATCAATCTGCCGGCTAGTCAAAATCTCGCGCTCACTAGGACGCCCTTCGCGCTTAATAAACCCCCCAGGAATGCGTCCCCCCGCATACGTGTATTCCCGGTAGTCGACGGTTAGGGGGAAGAAGTCTATGCCTTCGCGGGGGTCCGGATTGGACACGGCGGTGGCCAGGACTACGCTTTCTCCGATGCGCACCACGACGGAGCCGTGGGCCTGTTTGGCTAATTTTCCGGTTTCAAATGCGAGGCTTTTGCCTCCGGTGAGATGAACTGATACGTCATGCTTCATGTTTTATTTTCCTTCTGGGCAGGAGGGCACGCCGGTGCCGGTCTGGGAGGTTGCACAATGCAGAATCGAAGATCAGGCGCCAGTCGTGACTTGGGAAATTACCTTGGAGACGCACCTTCTCCGCTTTTCTCATTCGACCGCTGCGGTCCTGAGATGATCGTAGGACGGCAGAACAATTCCGTTGGCATTCGGCAAAAAATTGTGGACGTTCGATACACGAAGTCCCAGAAACGGGTCCGCCCGCAACTACTTGCGGAGACCGAGTTTCTGGACCACAGTCTTATAGCGATCGGAATTGTAGGTTTTGAGATAGTCGAGCAAGCGACGCCGCTTGCTGACCAGCATGAGAAGACCGCGGCGCGAGCCGTGGTCCTTCTGGTGCATCTTGAAGTGTTCCGTCAATGAACCAATGCGTTCGCTCAACAAAGCGATCTGAACTTCCGGGCTACCGGTATCGGTAGCGTGGGTGCCGTACTGGTCGATGAGGGTTTTCTTTTGCTCTCTGGCTAGCACTAACCTGGTGCACTCCTGTCTAATTTTTCAATTGTTTTGTAACGCTTATGAGGTTAACACGTGGGTGGTGAAGGTGTAAAGAAGGGCTAGCTGACGGTCTGGAAAACCGGCCACGGATCGCGCGGATCGTCACGGATGAGGGCAGAAAAAAGCCCTTTTACTATTTCATAGCTAGTTTTTGCTTCGCGAGTTCAGTATCGAACTCTTGCTCCTTTTCAGCTACGTACTTTTTGTAACCACTTGGATCGACGAACGGGTTTGCTCCTCCATCTTTCAGCAGGGGATATTTTTCCTCTAACCCGAAGTAGGCGCCGTGGGCTCCGAGGAAAATATCGCACGGCAATGATTTCAAAACCGCCCACATGCGCACGTAGTCGTCCGCGATCTGCGGATAATTCTTGTTGTTAACCAGCTTATACCCTGGGTTGACATTGGGACTGCCAACAATCACCACGTTGTAGGTTTTGCCGCCCTCGGTCACCTGCATCCTCCAGGTGGTGCACCCTTTTGTGTGCCCCGGGGTAAGATGCGCAACCAGCACCGTGCCATCGAGCCTTACTTCTTCGCCATCGTGCAACACGCGATCCACTTTGGTTGGCCGATAAAGAAATTCAGGCCTCTCGCCATATTGAAAATCGAGCTTGCCGCCGGATTCGACCACCGGCACATCGGCATCCATCACCATGTACTTGGCCCCGGTCAACTCCTTAATCTTCGCGCTGCCCGCGTCGTGATCAAAATGCGCGTGACTGATGAGCAGAATCTTTGTGTCTGAGAACTTGAAGCCCAGCTTCTCGATACTCGCCTGAATCATCGGTACATTGGCTTCCAAGTCGCTGTTGATCAGGATGTTCCCCTGCGGTGTCGTGATCAAATAACTCGCCAGCCCCTTGCTGCCGACGTAATACAGATTGCCGGCGATGCGAAACGCAGGAAACGGTTCGGTCCAGTCGGGATCGGCTTGGGCAAATGCGCCAGTAGCCACGACCAGCGCGACGATTACGCAGGAAGCGATCTGAATGATTTTCCGCACCGGCAGAGTATAAGGCAGGCTGTCGTCGACGGAGAATGACGCGAAAGGCTACCCGGCCGGCTGTCTTAAAGTTTTTGCCCTCTCGCGAGTTGACCCGGCAGAAGAAACGTCTTTGGATATTTGCCTTCGCCGCAAAGCTTGAAAGAACCAAAATCCTTGTACCACGCCGCCTCGGGGACATCTGGCTTGGCTTCCATCCAAAGCCGCAATTGGTTGAGGTCTTCGAGGCCAATGTTGCGGTCGCGCATGCGCTCTGCCAAGTGGTTGCGAACGGCGATAGGAAGCCGGGACCAGGTCTCGATCTTCACTCGGTCAATCTTCCCTCGGTCAACCTTCACTCGGTCAACCCAGGCATTATTCACCGAAGACGAAACGGCCCAACTGGTCTCCCAGCAGCTTGACTTGCTCCGGGTCGCTGGCGGCGCGGAAGCGTTCCGCCAATTGGAAGAATGCTTTCTCTTTTTGCTGTTGGGCTTCGATTCCCTGCTCGATGAGTTCCACCAGCACGCGATTGTCGCTGAGAGCGCGTTGACGGGCCAGGGTCTCAACCTGTCTGGCGATCTTGGGCGGCAGGGTTACACTTCGCCGGACATGCTTTGCGCGGGTTGATTTTGCATGAGCTCGTTTTGCAGTTGGCATGGCGGCACCAGTATACACCATTATGGTGCATGCGACTGCCCCAGCCTCCGCAGAGAACGCGGAAGGCTGGGCCACCCGTCGGCATTACTTGGCCGAAGGCTTGGCGAGTATTTCCAGCTTCTCCAACTCGTTTACAACGAGCTCAACCACTGCGCTGATGACTTTGTGGGCGGAACTGGGGTCAAAGGAGTCGCTGGTTCCAGTCCAGATGAGTATGCTGCCCGTCGGGGTGACGGCGTAGACGTTGCTTTCAACCTGCACCATTTTTTCGACCACCAAATAATCGGGCGAGTAGACGACGGGATATACGGCCTCGTAGTAACCGTAAAAGTCGGTGTAGTAGGGGAGAAGATAGGGTTCGCCGGGCACCTCCCTGACCCTGGTTTTCTCTTTGATCAAGCGGCACACGACGACGGCATCGATGTGGTAGGCCGCGATCTGCTCCTTGAGATAGACCATGTCGATCGGGCCCGCCGTGGGCCGCAGCAGGATGTCGGTCCCGGCGATTGTTGTGATTCCGGGGCGAGCCATTTTATCGGCGAGCGCAACTTCGAAGTCCGCGCGGCGCTCGAGATTGTTGCTCATGCCCAGGGCGAGAATGGTTTTGAGCGGGCGAGGGGAATAGGTTGGATTCTTCCAGCTTTCCTTGAGCTTGATCGAGGAGTGTCCAGTGGCCGCGTTGAGTAACAGGGCTGCGATGAGGAGTATCGGTTTCAAGCTGGTCCTCCGAATGTCGATGTGGTGACGCGCCTTGGCGTCTCTGGTGGAAGCTCAACGAGTGTACACCGGAAAACCGGCGTCAGCCATGGTGGCGGGTACCCCCACGTCTCGCCTTTTGAGACGCGAGAGAGGGGCGCGAAATGTTATGCTAGCGTAAGCGCGCCATGACCGGAAAACAACAAGTTGAGTCGCTGCTGCATAAGCTGCCCGACAACTGTTCGCTCGAAGACATCCAGTATCACCTTTATGTGCTGGAGAAGGTGCAGCGCGGCTTGGACGAAGCCCGAAGCAGCGGCACGCTTTCGCAGGAAGAAGCGGAAAAGCGTCTCGGCAAATGGCTCACCGAGTAGTCTGGTCTCCACGCGCGCTTGCGGATGTGGATGCAATCGCGTCTTACATTGCCTCGGATTCCCCTTTTTACGCTGGCTCAGTGGTGCGACGAATCATCGAACTCACGCGTACGCTCGAAAAATTCCCCCGTGCAGGACGCAAGGTGGCGGAATTCGACGACGAAAACTTGCGCGAGTTGATCGCCTACAGCTATCGGATCATCTATCGCGTCGAGACCGCGGAGGTAATCGTCGCGGCCGTAATCCACGGAAAACGGGACCTCGGAAGCGTTTAGCTCGTGTACATCAGCACCCTGCAATCCATGATTCCGAGCCACGGGAGGACGGTTGAGGATTGAAGCCGTGTTCTCCGACGGCGAGGTGGAGATCAATCGGTTCCGCAAGCTCAAGAAAACTGGCGGGCGGATTGAGAGCGAGGTGGCGTCGCCGGCCTCGTCGTCCCCACCTTTACAAAAAACGTAAGGGCGAGCCAGCCCCCTCGCTGGTTTACGAGGCCCCTCCCGCCTTCAGGCATCAGGCAGCATAGCATTGAAATCAGCGAATAGCCTGTCGAATCGCGCTAGGGCCTGCTCGAGTTCTGGTGTTCCTTTGAACTGAGCCCCATGTTCCATCAAGAATGCAGCAGGAGTGAAGTGATCGAACTCAGGAGCTCCCGGCGGAAGAAGTCGAAAGTGCTGCTCAACCTCTTCCAATACCCTACCGGTAGATTGATCGTTAGGGGATTCGCGCAAGGCCTGAGCACCTGTGAGGCCGTAAGCCTTGTTAACCAACCTCACATACATTGGACGACCTATCATGTCCTCCACATCTGCCTCAGACTTTCCCGCATACGCCTCCGCAGTCAGAACTTGGCCTTTCTTCAGCAGGTCGCCCTTACGTAGACGTTCGATTTCGTTCTTGTCGCCAAAATGGAAGTCAGAGAATACCGCGATGTTCAAGGGTTGAGTGCTAAACAGTGTTGCGTAGCTAGCAATTTTGCGAATGCCGCCCACCGGGGAGATTGTCCAACGCGGGTCGAGACCCGGCCGTCCGCCGGTCCGCAGTATGTGCGAAAACCACTTGAGATAAAGCAGGTCCGACGGCCCCTCGACTAGAATCGTGTGTTTTCCAACGAACAGTGTTTGCGTAATCTCAATTCCGAGCGCACCAAGAATCGGTAACACGGTATCCCGCTCGACGGTCAACGACTGTCCCTCCACCTTGGTCCCTAGAATAGTCTTACCTTCTGAACGATCCTCAACGGTTCGGACCGACAAAAGATAATCTGGGTCAACCATAAATGGCGAGTGAGTTGTATAGATAAGCTGGTATTTTGGACGCAACTTCTCGTTGAAATATCGCAGCAAGTCTGCTTGCGCCTTCCCGTGCAGCGTCAGGCCAGGCTCATCCAGCAGCAGCATCAAATTCTGGCCGTAATTCTTCTTGACCTGCGAAAACCACACCAAGAATGAAAAGAACCATATGAATCCACTGCTGCGCTCATCAAAGTCTACCGTCGCACGGTGGCGCAAATTTTCCACTCGCGTATGGAACACCAGACCCGAGTTGAAGGGAACCGGGTCGCCAGGCTTGCCTTCTCTAACGTCGAACTTCACAGAAAGATGGGCATTTGTGCTCCAATATTCAAATATCTCGTCTGTCAGCTGATTTGAGATTGCCTCCATTTGCATGTAAAGCTGCTCAGTCTTTTGGACACTCGTCAGGGCATCAATGCTAGTTCCCGCCAAATCGAGCAGCGCAAGAAACACCCGCTCGTTGAAGGAAGTTGTGTTCTGAGAAATTTTTTGGCGAAGATCGTTGATGGCAACCCGGCCCGGCAATCGATAGTATTCGGAAAACTTGACGATCTTCGGTATGCGACTCGCGACGAATGTCCGTACTTTTGCCGTTAGATCAATTGGTGCAAAGTTTTGTTTAAGCGTCTCCAGAACGGATTTCTGATTTTGAGTCGGTGACTCCACCTTGCCCAAGTCATCTATGACAGTCGCGATAGAGAGGGATTCGGATACCGGTTCAAGTTCCGCAGCGGTCAATTTTTCGGTGTAATACTTGACCGCAGCTAGCTCGTTGAATGAAATATCAATCCTCAGGATGTTGTCATACCCTTTCGAGATTGAGATTTCCTCTTCTAAGAATGGGTCAAAGCCAAATTGAGCCGTTGCCGCGCTGCGATCTGCCCCTTCCACAATCCAAGTAGTACGGACGGCCGGTTCTTGCTTCCATTCATCCCCAGAAAAGTCCCGCTTGATTCGCCTCCTAGGAAACTCAAATTCCGTGAACTCACCACGGTTTTGTTCCACGGGATTGAGCTTGTAGAGCGCGTCTAGAATGGCAGACTTGCCCGCCTCATTTTTTCCCACGAGACATGTAATTTGGTCGACCGAAAACTCACCCGAGTTTTCGACAGACTTGTAGTTCCTGACTACTGCCTTCTTCATCTTCACAGTGATCTCCTCGGGGGAAGAAACCAGTATAGCTTCTGCACCCGACAGCTGCCCCACATCTCGTACTTCTTTGCGACGTGGGGGTCTCCTGATTCTGCTACGCAAAGATTCTGGAACGCGAAACCGCTTCCTTGGGGAAAGTTCGGGGCCCTACTGCAGGCGGAAAGAAGAAATGTACTCCCGGGAGTTTGGGGCGTCAAGGACGGCGGACAGAAGCGTCCGCCCGCACGCTACTTGGGCGGGCGCATGAGGTCCCAGGCTTCGCGGTGGGGTTCGTGGATTCCGCGGGGATGGTCCTTGGGGCGGAGGGCCAGACAGGTGGGAGTTTCGCGAATGGGAAAGATGAAATAGGAGTCGTCGGGGATGATGTGGACGATTACGAAATCGATTTCGGTGGGCAGGTAGGGGATGACGCTCCCGCAGGAGTGCCGGGCCGGGCTGACGTGGTACAGGCCGTTGATCAGGCTGGCGGTGCATTTTATTTGCACGCGCCAGAGCTTGTCGCCTTCGGGCCAGCCGCGGCTGATGAGGATGAAGTCGAAACGTTCGCTGTCGCCGTAGGGCTTGGCGATTCCAAAGCCTTCGGTGGCGGCTTTGTGGGCGAGGGCTAATTCAGAGAGTTCTCCGAGGCGCTTGGTGTTGAGTTCGTGCTGGCGGGCAGTCTTCGGGCCAGACGCTGGTGGGCGTCCGGGCGGAGAGCTGCGTTTTCGCATTTTTGCGAGCTGGAACCTGGGCGCGAGCTGGGGCCCGAGGCTGATCCTGTTTCAGTTGTTTTCCGGGAGATTATCGAGCTAAATCTAGAATAGCAGATCGAGAAGGTAAAAGTGCCATGGTTTTGAGATTTATTTTATGAATCGAATCAGAGCTTTGCGGCGAAAATGGGGTCCGAGGGGGCTTGACAAGATTTTGGCTAACCCGCAGATTTTCGAGCCTCAGGCTATCGTGTCTGATTGACGGCCTTGCGTCTTAACTACTCTTGCGTTGCTCGCCTTCCGGTCCTCGCGCACCCATAAGGCGCGCCAGGCAAAATAAATTCTACGAGTTTGGTAGTCTGTCTCGTAGCAGGCAGCTCCTAGATTGCACCAGACTGCGCTCGTTTGCCGCAAGGAATGACGCAAGCCCATCCAATCGCGGTCGCGATTCCATTAATGGTCGGCGCTTGCGTCGTGTTATGCACAATATTTATTCACGCGCTCGCTGTGAGCGCGACGGTAAGCTTCGTTCGTCATGAAAAAAAAATCGGCCGCGAGAGTGCAAACTCTTGGATGGATGTTGCAATCGTTGCCCTGGTGATGTCAATCGCGCTCGTTGCGCACCTGATTGAAATCGCGTTGTGGGCGGCGTTATTCATAATCTGTAGAGAATTTCCAGACTTCGGAACGGCTTACTACCATTCGGCGGTCAGCTACACGACGCTTGGTTATGGCGATCCGATTATGACGCCGTCATGGAAATTGCTGGGACCGCTGGAAGCGGCCGACGGAATGCTTATGTTCGGCGTCTCGACCGCGATTATTTTTGCGGTCATTCAACGGTTGATTCAGGCACGGTTTGTGGATCTTCGAAGCTGACCGGGGGCTCTCCCGTGCCGCCACCACACGCGAGAGCGGGTACCCCGTCCTTCTCGCGTTCGTTGCGAGAGGGCGGGCTTTTGGCTGACATTCCGGCGCTCGGCGGCATCGCGAGCGAGGACGCTCGCCCCTACATCGGTCCGACAGCCTTGCGTTGCTTCCCTTCCGGTCGTAACATGACGCCGTCTCAATGTCAGGAGGTTTTCTTGCTGGATCGCCGAAGCTTCCTCAGTGGTACCTCGGGGCTTGCCGCTGCCCTTGCTCTGCCTGGCCGCCTGTTCGCGCAGTTGCAATCCGCGCCTGCCGCCCTACCGGATTCCGCTCTCTATAGCCGCGATCAGGATGCCTACTGGGCCGAGCTTCGCAAGCAGTTTCTGATTCCGTCGGATGAGGTTTATTTGAACAACGGCACCGTGGGGTCGAGTCCTGCGCCGGTTCTGCGCGCTATTTTCGACGGCTACACCCAAACTGAAAAGATGGATCAGGCGGATCCCGAGGATTATCCGATTTGGGGATACGCGGCGTGGAACCAGTTTCGCGATCCGCTGGCTGCATTCGTCGGATGCAAGCGCGACGAGATTGCGCTGGTGCGCAATGCCACCGAGGCCAACAGCTACATCGCGAATGGGATCGAAATGAACCCCGGCGACGAAGTGCTGATGACCGACCAGGAACATCCCGGAGGCCTGCAGCCGTGGCGGCTGCGAGCGAAGCGTTATGGCGTCGTGATCAAGACCGTGACTCTGCCCAAGCCGGTCAAGGACGCCAGCCAGGTTTTGAACCTGTTCAACGATGCCATCACACCGCGCACGCGCGTGATCTTTTTTAGCCATATCACAACGGTGACTGGCGTCGTGCTTCCCGCCAAAGAACTGTGCACGCTGGCGCGGTCGAAGAATATCTTGTCGGCGGTCGATGGGGCGCACGTGACGGGGATGATGCGTCTTAACTTGCATGACGTTGGGTGCGATATGTATTCATCCAGCCCGCACAAGTGGCTGCAGGCGACGAAAGGTTCGGGCTTCCTGTATGTGCGCGACGAAGTCATCGATCGGTTGTGGAACACCATCGCCACTGAAGGTTGGGATGAGCCGGAGTTGCGAGCCGAACGATTTCAGCGCATTGGTTCGTCGAATGTGCCGGCGCTGTGGGGGCTGTTAGCGGCAATTAAGCTCGCCAACGAAATTGGCATGGAGCGGATCGAGCGGCGGCATCGCGAACTCTGCGACTACATTCTTGCCCAGATGATCAAACGTGGGGCGGAGTCGTGGACATCGCCTGATCCGGCGCTACGGTGTGCGATTGCGACCGTAAACGTTCCCCCACTTCCGCGCATGGAGATGGAGAACTGGATGTGGAGGACTCACAAGATCCGCATCCGTGGCGGCGAACCGTCGAAGCTGCGGCTGTCGACACCGTACTATTTGCAGAAAAAAGACATCGACCGTTTTCTCGAAACCTTCGACGAGTTCAAGAAGAAGAAAAGTATAGCGTGAAGAAATGCAGTTGACTGCCACTCCGCGCTGGATCCTTCGCGGCCTGACGGCCGCTCAGGATGACGTCAGGGACCAAGGAACGGGCTAGTCGTAATACTCCAGACCTAAGTGCGTAATCAGTTCTTCCCCGCGCAGATGCCGCAGCGTGTTCTTCAGCTTCATCAGCTGAATAAACAAATCATGCTCGGGATAAAGCCCCGGCGCAGTCATGGGAGACTTGAAATAAAAACTCAACCACTCCTGAATTCCAAGCCCGCGAAGCTCCGCGCTACGCTGCGCCAAATCCATGAACAACACTAAATCGAGCACAATCGGCGCCGCCAAAATCGAATCCCGGCAAAGAAAATCGACCTTAATCTGCATAGGGTAACCAAGCCACCCAAAGATGTCGATGTTGTCCCAGCCCTCCTTGTTGTCGCCTCTTGGCGGGTAATAGTTTATGCGGACCTTGTGGGTGAAATTGCCGTAGAGTTCGGGATAGAGTTCGGGCTGGAGAATGTGTTCGAGGACGGAGAGTTTAGATTCTTCTTTGGTTTTGAACGATCCGGGATCTTCGAGTACTTCGCCGTCGCGGTTGCCGAGAATGTTCATGGAGAACCATCCGTTGAGGCCGATCATGCGGGCCTTAAAGCCGGGAGCGAGGATGGTCTTGATCAGGGTCTGTCCGGTTTTGAAATCTTTGCCGCAGATGGGGGCCTCGTTTTTGCGCGACAACTCGCGCATTACCGGCAGGTCAACGGTGAGGTTTGGCGCTCCGTTCGCGAAGGGCACGCCCTCCATCAGCGAGGCGTAGGCGTAGATCATCGAGGGCGCAACGTTCTCGTCATTCGTGGTCAGCGCTTTCTCGAACGATTTCAGCGATTGATGCGCCGCAGTCGGCTCGATGTAACTTTCGGTCGAACCACACCAGATGGTGATCAGGCGCGAGGCTCCGGAAGTCTTTTTGAAATCGCGGATGTCGGCTCGCACCTGCTCGGCGAGATCCATCTTGTTCTTGCCCTTTTTCACGTTGGGCCCGTCGATTTTCTTGACGTAGTTGTGATCGAAAACCGCTTTGCGCGGCTTAATGGAACTCAGGAACGGTTTGATTTGATCGAGCAAGTCGCGATCGAGAACGCCGGCTTTGGTCGCCGCGGTGTGCATGTCGTCTTCAAAAATGTCCCAGCCGGTGAAGACCAGATCGTCGAGCCCGGCCAAGGGGACGAACTCTTTGATCTTGGGCGAGCGTGCGTCGGTGCGCTTGCCGAGACGAATGGTCGCCATCTGCGTGACCGAACCGATGGGCTTGGCAATTCCCTTGCGTATGGCTTCGACGCCGGCGACAAACGTGGTCGCGACCGCGCCCATGCCGGGAATCATTACGCCGAGCTTGCCTTTCGGGGATTGAATCTCACTGCCGTGGTGCTTCTTGCTTTCCGTTCTTGCGGACTTCTGCCGAATCGCCATCGTGTGGAGGCTTCCTTATGAGAGCTCTTGCTACTGAGAGCTTGGGATGTAAGGCGAACATGTATGTTCTCGTACCGAAGAAGGATTTGCAACCAACGTAGGCTGAATGGAAAGATATGGGGCTTTGGCGGTGAGAGCGGCGTGTTGAGCGTGTCGTAAGCGCGGCGGAGAGCACGGGATTTGCCCGCGTCTACTTCAGCGCTTTTTCGAGGAGCGCGGCGGTGCTGGAGCCGCCTCTCCCTTCCACAAACTTCGTCATTACTGGAATGAACTTGGCTGCCATCTCGGGGGACAGGCCGAGCTTGTGGAAGGCTTCTACAACCTCGACCGTACGGCCCATGTTGCCGGGCAAGGAACTTTCCAGACCGGAAAACTCAGAGTTTCCGGTTACGACGGGAGCTGCCTTGAGCAAACTATGCATCCCAGGAACCGCTGACGAAACTTTGCTGAACTCGTCGTCGTTCAGGCGAGTTTTGGCCAGCGCAAACAACGAGCCAGCGCCGCCGCGAGCTTGTGTGGGGGTAATGGAAAGTCCTTTGGTCAATTGTCCTACGAGTGCGGAGCTGGAATTTGTCGGGACTGCGGTCTGAGCATTAGCCGGCATCCCAGCCAGTAGAAACAGGCAGAACAAGCAGGCTGCGGCAGACGTGTTTAATCGTCGATGGATTGTGGATGTCATGGACAGCGCCCCTTTCGTCCACTCGCGAGTATAGCTGAGTCAGGCGGTTGCGGTTGGGCAGATGGCAGGGCCTAGGGGCATCGATAAGGGCAATCGGTTTTTTCCGTTGGGCGCTTCAGCCACGATTGATGCTGAATTCGGCTTGGGCGGGAATCGTCATATGTGTTCGGCATGCCCTGATACGAATCTCAGGCGCTGGCGTTCAATCTTCGTGCGCTTAGCGCTGGAGGCGGCGGATCGAGGTCAAATCCCGGGTGCGCTGAAGAGTATAGATAATCCTCTGCACTCGTGACCAGGCGATGTGCCACCGGGTTGTTTCGGATGTAGTTTCGGACCTTGAGAAATCCCTCGTGATCTGCGATCCGAACCTCGGAAAATCCCTTTTGCCAAATTGGCGACGTCATGCCTAATTCTTTCCCCGCCGAAATGAGAATCCCCCCTTGATGAACTGGACGGCGCGCTCGATAGTCATTGCGCTTTCGACCGTCAGCAATAGATGAAAGTGATCCGGCATGACTACAAACTCGTGCAGCCGAAATTTATTTTGCGCGCGATAGTCGTAGAGGACGTGTAGGAACAATTCAGCGGCCCGATCTGATTGTAGAAGGTTCTGCTTGCGCCATGCCGAGGATGTAACGAAAAATGTGCGAGCTCCCGCTTTTATGCTGACAGGGTTGGCGCGTCGGGCGGGGATGGCCATAAGCGGCGGCTAAAGCCGGCCTTCTGTTTGCGTTTGTTCGGCACGCCTGAAGGCGCGCCCTGATACGAATCTCGGCGTTCGTGGGCTAGTTTGTCTGTGATGGTTGTCACGGTAGACAGAATAAAAAGGTCGAATTGGGAATGCTTGGTTTTGGTCGCGGGATCGGAATGGCTGATAGCGGCTGAAGCCGGTCTTCTTTTCGCGTTTGCTCGGCATGCCTGAAGGCATGCCATGATACGAATCTCGGTGTTCGAACTGGGAAGATCAAAGCGCCTGGGGAATGGGGACGGTTGGCCGTTGGTCTTATGCCAATGGGCGACGACAGGGGGCCTTACTTACTTTCCAAATCCATCGTTTTTATTGGCAGATCCCAGTGGGCGTCGAGGATTTCGAAGCGGCGCTGTTCTTCGCGGACGTAGGTTTCTTTGTCGGGGAACAGTTGTTTCTTGAGAGCGTCTTCGTCGAAGGGTTCATTGGCTACCGTGGCATTCTTGAAGATGATGGTGACACGATAGTCCCAGCGGCCGTCTTCCGTCGTGTGATAGCGAGGCTGGTCCATCCAGACCCTGAGCAGGCGCCCCATCTCGACTTCTTTCTTGA
>Ga0206844_10315_pt1 | contig 12882 bp, 14 predicted proteins | sample Alteio_BWOrgCont_22_FD_152907 | JGI IMG/M metagenome (GOLD analysis project Ga0206844, IMG submission 152907) | Enriched cells from forest soil in Barre Woods Harvard Forest LTER site, Petersham, Massachusetts, United States -... | ecosystem: Environmental > Terrestrial > Soil > Temperate forest >...
GACAGGATCGCTGTAACGCTCATTGTGAAACGGCCTGAAAACTTTACCGTGGAGTGGAAGAAACAAGATCCCGACCCTGCCCGCCTGGAGCTGATTGACAGTATTGTGAAAGATTCCGCAAAGCAAAACGGTTTTGAAAAGATTGACATCCTTCTGCCGATGGCTGGATTTGATTCGGGTACGGCAGTATATCCTGCACAGTTTTTTGTCTTCCGAAAACGTGGAGACACATCAGCTTTTATATTAAAGACCAAGCCGATCACTTTCCATATCAGCTCCATAACCGTTGACCTTAAAAAAGATATAAAGCCTATTGTTGACCCAATTGATCCCGGTGCCGATTGGAGAATGATTATATTATATATCATTGCGGGACTGGTTGTTATAGCTATGATAATTGTTGGGTATCTCCTCTGGAAAAAATACAACAAGCGTCCGGCAGAGCCCGAAATAGCGTTTCCTGAAATAAAAAGACCGTCATGGGAACTGGCGGTTGAAAAACTTGCACAACTCCAAAAAGACGATCTGCCCGGCAAAGGCCAGGTAAAAGAATACTACATAAGCCTTTCGCATATATTAAAGGAATTTGTTTCGGAAAGAACAGATATTGATGGCCTTGAACTCACAACCGAAGAACTGAAAGAGGCATTGAAAAACCGAACAGGCGGCACGGATGTTAAAGAAAAACTTTTCTACATATTGGAACTTTCAGATTCAGTGAAGTTTGCGAAATATATTCCCGATGATTCTGACCACAAAAAAGTCATGGAGTTGGCTTATGAGTTTGTGGATGAGATGAGGGAAAAGGTGGTTTAGGGCTTGCTTTTACCATTATCTTTACAATAATCTCCTTAACTTTACCATTTCAAAATCGTTTAAATGAAAACAGCACCGTTTACTCCTGAAAGATATGAACACAAGAACGTAACAACCCTTGATGAAATTCTTGACAAAAAATACGGCAGGTCAGGAACCCCTAAAAGAGAAGAATGGGAGGAAGCGTTTAATACATTCCAGATTAATGCGGTCTATCGTAAAGGACATCGAAAACTTAACATTATCAATAGGTTACATTAAGAGCCATGTCAAAAATCCTTACAATACTCTTTATCATAATATGCTTTACCTCTTGTACAAGCATAACAGCCTTAATTTTAGGCATTAACCAAAATTATCACGGCGCAACAACAGATCAGGTCATCGCTTATGCCAAAAGATATAAATACATCGGAAACGGACTTTATACCTTAACGAAAGAAGCGACCGATAGCCTGCGTTCCAATCCGTATAAACCCGGCGCACAAAAAGGGGAACGCCCCGTTCAGTGCAAGGTTTTTAACGGGAATGGCAAACTGATCATGTTTTGGGCAAGTTGCGAAGGGCCGTTTGCAATCCGTAGGGCTTTGGATTCTTTTCCAACCAGGGCTGTGAACTATACAGATACCAACTGGACCATAAACAAAGAAATAAAAACATTCAGGGAAATTTCTGACAATAGCTCATTCCATTTGCCCAAACAAAAAGTGGACATGTATATCATTGTATATTGGGCTACATATTTGGGTTCCGTGGACAGGAAATTAGTCCGGGATTTAAAAGCTTATAAAAGAAAACATTCCGATCATAATATTGAAATAATCCTGGTCAATAATGACCTGATAAGCGGGGTTAATTACCATGATAAGGGGAAGAAGATGTTGTAATTTTATGCGGAATCTCCTTAACTTTACCCTTTCAAAGCTGCTGTATATGAAAACTGCACTATTGTACATAGTATTTATATGCGCTGGAGCGGTTGCTTTTGCAAAACCGGTTGACGAGGCAACAGCAAACAAAACCGGTCTTAATTTCCTGATAAACAATACAAAAAACGCCTTCAAAACAAGTTATGCCCTGACTTTGGCTTATAAATCCATATCCAATACAAACGGCTCAAATACAGTTTATTATTATGTGTTCAATGCCGATCATGGTTTTGTAATTGTTGCCGGGGACGACCAGGCCATACCCATTCTCGGTTATTCTGATGAAGGGACTTTTAGCACTAATAATATCCCCGCTCAGGTATCTGAATGGCTCAATGGCTATACAAACCAGATGAAATATATCGTTGCAAACAACATTGCCGCCACTCCCGAAATCAGTTCAAAATGGTCTGCGTTAATCAATAGCGGTGCCGTGGCTGCACCCCAGCAAACCACATCAGGAGGTACGCCACTTTTAGCCACTACCTGGGACCAACTACCTTATTACAATGATGATTGCCCCTACGATAATACTGCACAAAGACATGCCGTAACAGGTTGTGTGGCAACGGCCATGGCACAGGTGATGAAATTCTGGAACTATCCGGCCACAGGTATAGGGTTTCATTCGTACAGCGACCCTACCTATGGTACACAGTCAGCCAGTTTTGGTGCTACCGCATATCAATGGACCTCCATGCCCAACAACGTCACCAGCACCAATGCGGCGGTGGCAACACTCATGTACCAATGCGGGGTAAGCGTAAACATGACTTATGGTGTAAGCGAGAGCGACGCTTATGTATTGGCATCCCAAAGCCCGCAGCCAAACTGCGCCGAAAATGCCCTTAAAACTTATTTTGCTTATGATAAATCTTTGCACGGGGTTTTGAGGTCAAACTATAGTTCTGATGCGGCATGGATTGATACCATTGAAGCTGAAATAAATGCCGGAAGACCAGTGATTTATACAGGTACAGGCAGCGGTGGAGGGCATTGTTTTGTGTGTGACGGATACCAGAGCAGCAATAATTATCTGCATATCAATTGGGGTTGGAGCGGTATTTACGATGGTTATTTTCCAATAGATGGATTAAACCCCGGCACTGGAGGCACAGGGGCAGGCAGCGGCTCTTACAACAGTGATGAGCAGGCCATTATTGGCATTAAACCATCCACGGCATTTTTATCTTATAACATTGGATTGAACAGTGCATTGAGTTTGTCTTCAACTACGGTTTTGTACCAGAACGATTTTTCAGTATCCGCTAATATTACCAATATTAATAGCAATTCTCACAATTTTATGGGGGACTTTTGCGTAGAGGTTTTTGACAGCTCAAATAACCTTATTGATTCATCAAACATTGACGGTCAATCTTTGAATGTGAGTCAAAATACCGGAAATATTTCGTTTACAGTCCCTGCTATTGCTTCCTTATTGCCAGGGGTTTATATGGTGCAGGTATTTTACAGGCCAAACGGAGGCAGTTGGTCTATTGTCGTCAACAATGGCTATTCAAACCAGGCGCAGGTAAAAATTTACTGGAGCAATGCCCTCGAACTATCTGCCCCTATTGTCATTTCTCCCAAAGTGCCAACTCAAAACAATTCAATTACAGTAAAATTGAATGTAAAGAACACAGGTCTGTCTTTTGTTAATAAATACATCTTTGTACGCCTTTATGATTTAGATGGTTATGGGGATTTTTTAGTCGGGCATGTTAACATCAGCCTTGATCCTGATTCGTCTTTTGCCGGCGGATTAACCTTTACCAATCCAATGGATACAGTGAGTCCCGGCACGTACCTGGTAGTTGCTTATTCTGCTACCGACAGCATAGGTATTGGCGGATTTGCGCTTTTAGGTTCTACCTATTATCAGAACCCTGTAAAAGTAACCATTGCCGCGCCTCCATTGCCGCCCGACCAATATGAACCTGATAATACCGTAGATTCTGCTTATACTTTTACCCCAACCTTTACAAATGATTCTGCTGAGATAAAGACAGTTGGGGCAAATATAAATACGGGGTCAGATGTAGATTATTATCGGATCAATGTTCCCGCAGGATATTACTATACGTTTAACGCAATCTTATATGGTCTCCTTTATCCGTCAGATAGCCAGACATATACGCTTGATGGCATTTTTTCATTTACTGTAGATTCCGGAACCACATGGTCTGAAACTTACCAGAGTACCACGGCTGGCACTAATGCGTATGTAAATGGGCCGGGAAGTATGATATTCCAGGTAGCGCCAATTTTTCCTGGTGCCACGGGAACCTATCTCCTGGATATAAAAATAAGTAAAACGGTTGGAAGTAGCATCGCGAAAACTCCCATGCCCGCAAATCTTATAAAAGTCTATCCCAATCCTGCGACGGATGTACTGAATATAGATTACAGCAATATCGAAGAAGGCATTAAGCAACTGTCTATTATTGATATAGCGGGGAAACAAGTATTTGCTTCAATGAACCCTGGTGGAAAAACTGCTTCGCAAATATCTGTAACCAATTACCCTGGAGGATTGTATTTTTTACAGTTGGAGACGGATAATGGCGTGATCAATAAACAGATTTCAATTGTGAGATGAAGATTGCCCTGATACTACCGATATTATTGGCCGGATTTCCGTCCAGCAAAATGAACAAGCAATCTGCCGCCGAACCGCATGTCATCGTTTATAAAACGAAGAAAGATTACGATAAAAATGTACCTGTTACATTATCAGACGATAAATCAAAAATCGTATCCTATCCTGCACCTACTGACGTAGTATCGGACAATGGTTATACAACTCCCACAAAATTAAAACATGGTTATCTGTTGGATAACAGGGGCATAGGCTTAAATGTGGCTTTTTTGAAATTGACTTATAAAGAATATGCCATGTTGCGCCAGGCGCCCTCGCTTGATTCTATGTACAGTATGATCATTGACAAAGACCCGCTTTTAGAACTTTACGATTGTGGCAGCAGGTATGAAATGGTTGACCCGGTGAAGGAAGTAAATGAAGTCATCAAAAAAGATGAATTGAAGAAGACTTATACGGAGTTAAAGTAATGTGCTGATACGATAATGTGCTGATTGGCTGACGCGCGATTTTTCTAATTCGTAATTGCTATCGCGAGCCTGCGGGTTCTTAATTCGTAATTCGTAATTCTTTTTCCACCCTCGTTCCCTCGTACAATTCATACTCCAGCAACCGACAGTCTATCTTCCCGTTATAAAACTCTATGCGTCGTTTTGTTGCGAGCCTTACTTTTTTGGCCAAGTCCATGTTTCCGGTGAAAACGTAGCCAGTATAGCCTTTGCATTTTTGCTTGAAAAAATCACCGATGGCGGCATAGGTCACCTCTAAAATATCCGCTTCGCCCAACCGTTCGCCATATTCCGGGTTCAGGAGCACAATCCCTTTTTGGGTATCGGGTATTTTGGTTTCCTCAAAGTCGCAGCGTTCAAACCGGATCAGGTTTTCTACCCTGGCTGCCATGGCATTAGCCCTTGCAGCAGATATGGCATGTGGATCATTGTCGGTGGCAATAATGGGGAAATGAAGGTTACCACTGATCTTGCTCACTGCTTCCTGGCGCATGTCTTTGGCTATTTTATCATCATATCCTCTGATATGGCTATACCCGAAATCAATACGCATAAGTCCGGGCGCTTTGTTCATCGCCAATAATGCCGCTTCAATGGCAAGCGTACCGCTGCCACACATGGGATTTACAAAAGCGCTTTGTTTGTCCCATTTGGTGGCCATGATCACAGATGCCGCAAGTGCTTCCTGCATAGGGGCTTTCACCGTTACACTCCGATACCTGTGTTTTGCAATCGTTTCACCGGATGTATCTATAAAAATAGCCGCGTCATTGTCTTTCCAGTAAAGATAAATCACCATTTTATCAGTGTCCGGACCGGAATCCGGCCTTTCCCCCGTTTTTTTCTTCATGCGGTCCACAATGGCATCTTTTACCTTCAGGTTTGCAAACCGGGTATCTTTGATAAAATCATTTTCAACAAAAGAACCAATGCTGATATAGCCTTTTGGTTCAATATATTCTTCCCACGGCAGCGCTACCAATCTTTCGTACAATTGATCCGGGTTTTCGGCCACAAAAGAATCCAGCAAAAACATCACCCTATAAGCAGTCCGCAAATAGAGGTTCAGCCTCATGCAATCCACAAGTGTCCCTGTTATCTGCACACTGGCATCAGTTGCCTCATCCACCTTATAGCCAAGGGCTTCCACTTCCATTTTCAGGTAGATGCCACACCGTTTGGCGCAGTTAATACGGATGGTGCTTTTTAATTTGAATACTGACAAGTTGTGATTGGTGATTTGAAATTTGAAATTTGGATTTTTAATGATTCGATTTCTCTATGGAAATTGTATCGATTTCTTTTAAATTTACTGCCTTCCCATTTTTGAAAATGTTTTCTGCATATTCCTTATTATTTTTATAGTACCGCCATGTGCCTTCTTCCTTGCCACCTACATATTGACCTTCAACGCGTTTATTATTGCCATACCATTCAATTCTTTTGCCCGTTTCTATGCCATTTTTATATCCCATATATTTCTTAAACATAGCATTAGCATCTGCTTTGTAATAATACAATATTTGAGCGCTATCAAACTTTCCTTGATTAAAATTAAGGTCGCTAATGATTCTTCCAGTGGTATCGTATGTAATTTCATGTTCATTACAACATACTGAATCACAATCTCCCCCTGGCCTCATGTATTCGATTTTTTTAACTTTGCCATCAGGATACCAATGTTTATTAATATACATATATTTGCCAGCTATAAGATGGGCCGAATCTCTTCCCTCCATTCTCATACCACCACTGCCATTGACCGTCCCATTTGCCATTTTTAACAAATCCCTTTACAAATAGTTGTCCATTTTCATAATAATGCATGTACCAGTAATTCAGGGTGTCAGTTGAATCAGAATACAATCTGACAATTTCAGGTTTGCCGCTTAAGAAACTTGAAATTGTTTTTTGTAATTCATGTTTACAAGAACTAAAGAAGAACATAACGATAAAGAACGGGAGAACTGTTTTTAAATTCTCAAATCCCCAAATTCTCAAATTCTCAAATTGCTTCATTGCCCTAACTCAGCTTTTTGTGCTTTACTTAATCCCATAACAACCTGCTCATAAGAATGATCAATGAGCCCTTTAATAAAAGGGTCATCCAGTTCGCTTTCCAGTATTACTGTGTTCCAGTGTTTTTTGTTCATATGGTATCCAGGCAAAATGGATTTGTATTCGTTCCGCAACTGAATCGCTTTTTCAGGATCACATTTGAGGTTGGCTGTTGCCGGTATCCTGTCCGTTCCGGTTGCGGCAAACATCTTTCCAATTACTTTATAAACAATAGTTTCAGGCCCAAAAGGTGTTTCTTCGGTTACACCTTTCTTGCTTAAACAATGGTCCCGGAACTCTTCGATGTTCATGGAACAAAGATAGTGGTTTTAAAGGAACGCCATATAAGCCTGAGCCCTGGCTGCTATTAAACCATATACCACCTCTTGTCCATATCCAGCGCATAGCAGGACCCATTGCTCATTTCATGCACTTGAACTTTAAGCTCAGGGTCGAAATAGTTTTTGAGTTCAATGATTTTTACCCCGTCATTTTCTTTGCTCAGGAACCGTTCCAATGCGGATAGTTCTGGCTTTACGTCCCCCAGCCAATCCTCTTCTTTCTCCCGCATAAATGCATGGCTCATGGTGATATTATTTAGATTCTAAGAAGTTACAAAACAGAAACAGACGAATCAAGGTTTAAGTTTATTCTCTCATGTAACACCTCCTCGGGGAATTTCGGAATTTCCTGAAAAATATATCCTTTTTGCGTCTTTGCGCCTTTGCGTGAGATTTTTTTTCTCGCAAAGGCGCAAAGACGCAAAAAAAATCCAGTGTAGTACCAAGCGTTACATATGCAGAAATGTGCCGCAGGTATTCAATGATTAATAATAATCGAAGCAGCTTCCTTCAATATTGTTCTCGCATTATTTCAAAAAAACCTATCTTTCGGCCATAATAGAAAACCGATGAGCGACAATCAAAACAGCAATACTACCATAGAAAACGAATATAATGAGGACAGTATCCGTTCCCTCGACTGGCGGGAACACATTCGGATGCGGCCGGGGATGTATATTGGCAAACTGGGTGATGGCAGCAGCCCGGATGACGGTATATATGTTCTTGTAAAAGAAATTATTGACAACTCCATTGATGAATATGTGATGGGGTTCGGGAAAAATATTGACATTAAAATTTCAGAACATCGGGTTACGGTCCGGGATTTCGGTCGTGGCATCCCATTAGGTAAGGTAATTGATTGTGTTTCAAAGATCAATACAGGCGGTAAATACGATTCTAAAGCATTTCAGAAATCTGTGGGGTTGAATGGTGTGGGTACCAAGGCTACCAATGCATTATCGCACCAGTTCAGGGTTGAATCTTATCGCGATGGCCGTACCAAACTGGCCGAGTTTGAGAAAGGCGTTATCACCAACAATGCCAGGGAAACAAAAACAGCAGAGAAAAACGGAACGATGATCAGTTTCGTTCCTGACGAGACTATTTTTAAGAATTATCGCTTTATCCCGGAATATCTGGAAAACCAGGTACGTAACTATACCTATCTTAACGCAGGACTGGTCATCAATTTCAACGGGCAACGTTATTTATCCAAAGATGGATTGCTGGACCTATTGAAAGGCAAAACGGACGAAGAAACCATCCGATACCCCATTATTCACCTCAAAGGAGAAGATATAGAGATAGCGCTCACGCACGGGGAGCAATATGGCGAAGAATATTATTCTTTTGTTAATGGGCAATACACCACCCAGGGCGGTACCCATTTAGGGGCATTCAGGGAAGCGGTTGTAAAAACCGTTCGTGAATTTTATAAAAAAGAATTTGATGCCTCGGATATCCGTGCTTCCATTATTGCTGCGGTAAGTGTAAGGATTCAGGAACCTGTATTTGAGTCTCAAACCAAAACCAAATTAGGTTCGCAGAATACAGCACTGGAAGGGGGTATAGGCATTCGGACTTTTGTCAATGATTTCCTCAAAAAAGAACTTGACGACTATTTGCACCGGCACCCACAAGCCGCCGAAGCGCTGCTAAGAAGGATTACCCAAAGTGAACGTGAACGAAAGGATATGGCGGGGATCAAAAAACTCGCCAACGAACGTGCCAAAAAAGCCAACCTGCATAATAAAAAACTACGCGATTGCAGGGTGCATTATACTGACGAAAAACATGAAAAAAGATATGAATCCACTTTGTTTATTACGGAAGGTGATTCAGCGAGCGGGTCTATTACAAAGAGCCGGAATGTTGAATCACAAGCGGTATTTAGTTTGCGTGGAAAGCCGCTTAACTGTTACGGGTTGACTAAGAAAGTGGTTTATGAAAACGAAGAGTTTAATCTCCTCCAACATGCATTAAATATTGAAGAAAGTCTTGATGATCTGCGTTATAACCAAATAGTTATTGCTACGGATGCGGATGTGGACGGGATGCATATCCGGCTTTTGATGATGACATTTTTTCTCCAGTTTTTTCCTGATCTTGTCCGGAACGGGCATGTGTATGTTCTGGATACGCCATTGTTCAGGGTGCGTGATAAAAAGCAGACTTTTTATTGTTACAGCGATGAAGAAAAGCAACAGGCCATACAAAAGCTTGGTGGCAAACCGGAGATTACCAGGTTCAAAGGTCTCGGGGAAATATCACCGGAAGAATTCGGCAAGTTTATCAAAGAAGATATACGTCTTGATCCGATCATTTTAAGCAAGGAAATGTCAGTTGTAAAATTGCTGAATTACTACATGGGCAAAAACACCCCCGAAAGACAGGAATTTATCATCAATAATCTTAGAATTGAACTGGACATTGCAGATCAGGTACCGGTTAATAGTGAGCAGTTAGCGGTGGTGGAAGAAGAATAAACCCCACTATTGCTTCTTTTCGAGGATATAATTTATTCCATACCTGTCTCCGTTTGATGAAACGAGTTCATAGCCTTTGCTTATTAAATCATTGAGTTTTTTGGCAACTGTCTGATTATTTTCTCTGACACCCTTGCCTGACCAGGGGTATCGCAATTTAGTTTCGTCAAATGTACTGTTCCCATCTGAAATAAAGATTTTACCTGCTTCGCCGGAAACAGCCATTATAATATAACCTCCATTTTCAGCTTTATTTTTAGATTTCTCTTTAAAGGCCATAAAAACGAAAACGGATGCGATAAGATTTACAAACAGCGAAAGGATCAGAATTTTCTTTTTCATATTCCGGATATTTAGATGGTGAAACGTTTTGAAGATCAATACCCCATAAGGGGTTTTTGGTTCAAATGCTTTGTTTTGCGATCTACACATCAAATAGAAGCGAACAGAATTGTTAAGGAGATATGCCACCCTCTTTAATTGGATAAAAATCCACATTTGAAAAAAATCTGAAAAAATTTGCGCAACCAGAATGTTTCATATAAATTTGCAACCTAAAGGTTACATAACTATGAGAAGGGATGTTTTTCAAGCTATTGCAGACCCAACCCGAAGGGAAATCCTGAATATGATCGCACACCGGTCGCTGAATGTGAATTCGGTTGCTGAAAATTTTGATGTCACCCGTACCGCTATTTACAAGCATTTAAAACTGCTGGAAGAATGTGGAATGGTGACAGTAGTCCAAAAAGGCCGCGAACGTATGTGCGAAGCCAAACTTGATAAACTGGAAGAAGTATCTGATTGGGTAGAGCAATACCGGGAAATGTGGAGCGCCCGGCTTGATTCGCTGGAAAGCTATCTTGAAGAGGTACAATCTAAAAAATCAAAAAAACACAAAAAGGATAAAAAGAAGAAAAAACATGGAAACAAAAACTGAACCTGTTATCAGGACAGATGAGCCTGAAATGGTAATAACACGCATCCTTAATGCCCCCAGAGAACTGGTTTTCAGGGTATGGACAGAGCCGGAACATATCAAACACTGGTGGGGGCCGAATGGATTTACAAATACTATTTCCAAAATGGAATTCAGACCCGGTGGAATTTGGGAATTCGTGATGCACGGGCCTGATGGAACCGATTATCCGAACGTAAATGAATTCGTTGAAATAGTAAAGCCTGAAAAGATCGTACTAAAACACGGACACGAACCTGTGTTTTTTATGACGGTAACCTTTGAAGAAATAGGCAATAAAACAAGGCTAACCTTACGCAATAGGTTTGAGTCAGCAGAAGTATTCGATATGGCTGTGAAAAAATATGGCGCGGCTGAGGGGTTAAAACAAAATGTGGACAGGCTTGTAGCGTATATCTATGAGAGACCAATGGGCCGCGGGCTTATCATAACCAGGGAGTTAAATGCCCCTAAAGATATTGTTTACGAAGCCTGGACACAAGAAAAACATCTTGCAAAATGGTGGGGGCCCAAAGGTTTGGAAATCAAGGTTTCAAAATTTGATTTTCATCCGGGCGGCAGCTTCTTATACAGTATGGCCACTCCTGATGGTTCAGAGATGATCGGGCTTTTTGTGTACCATGAAATTGTACACGGTGAGAAGATAACATTTGTGAATTCCTTTGCTGACAGAGATGGTCATATCATCAGGGCTCCATTTAGTCCCAGTTGGCCCCTTGAAGTTTATAATGAGTTGACTTTTAGTGAAAAAAATGGTAAAACAATAGTTGTTTTAAGAGGTGCACCCATCCATGCCACAGAGGAGGAACGCAAAACATTTGAAAGTGGATTTGATTCTATGAACCAAGGTTTTGTGGGTACTTTTGAACAGCTGGATGAATACCTTTTAAGCATGAAGCCATAAAAAATTTCCGATGTCGCAATCAGCCTATTAAGTTGGCGTATTTACACTTCAACGGTAGTACCGTTTTAAGGTTGTAATTTTGCTTTATTAAAATCTTTAACAAAAAACATTACATTACATGAAATCAACAAAAATCATTTATTGGGTTCTTACAGGCGTATTTGCGTTATTTATGGTATTCTCGGCTGTGGAAGAACTCCGACAAACACCTGATGGACTGAAGTTTATAATTAATTTGGGCTATCCTGCCTATTTATCACCTTTTCTGGGCGTTACAAAATTGCTTGGCGTAATTGCCATACTTGTTCCTGGTTTTCCGCGTTTGAAAGAATGGGCCTATGCAGGCTTTGTTATTGACCTTGTTGGAGCTACCTATTCCATGATTGCCACAAACGTTCCGGTATCCGGCTGGATATTTATGTTTGTTTTTATTGCCGTCGCTTTTGGATCTTATTTTTTCTATCACAAAAAGCAAAAGGAAACGGCACAGGCAGCCGTTTGATTGCTTAGATTCGCGTCCATGATACGGATTGTAAAAATGCACTTTAAGCCAGGAAATGTAGAAGATTTCCTGGCTTTATACAAAATAGCCTTCCCGAAAATCAAGGCCATGCCGGGTTGTGAAAGCCTTCAACTTCTTATAGATAAGGACACTCCTGAAATATTGTTTACCTACAGCCATTGGGAAAATGAAGAAGCGCTTCATCATTACCGGCATTCAGATCTTTTTATAGAAACCTGGAGAAAAACAAAAGCGCTTTTCGATCAAAAGGCTGAAGCATGGAGTGTGGAGGAACTGGCAATTTAAAAAATTGTAATTAGTGATTTGAAGGATGGTAATTATTAAAATCCAAACTGAATATCGAAAAGCTAACAAATCACACTTATTACCCGTTCAAATACATTTTCAATTGCTTTTTGGTGCTACGCACCGATGGCCTCGGTGCGTCTTCAACGGCAACAACGCCATTTTTGTCAACCCAGACATAAAAAGGCAATGAATCAAAGTGGAAGGTCTTTTTAAGGTCATCTGCCTTAGGCTTGCCCCATAACTGAATGCCTTTGAAATTATTAGCTTTTCTGGCATCATCCCATGACTGTTTGTCACGGTCAAAACTTATGAAAATCCATACAATATCCTGTCCTAAAAGATCGGCCTGCATTTCTTTCATGGCTTCTACCTCTTCCATACAGGGCCTACACCAGTTTGCTTCCATGGCTATAACTACAAACTTTCCTTTGAACTGACTTAACG
>Ga0206844_10317_pt1 | contig 12864 bp, 16 predicted proteins | sample Alteio_BWOrgCont_22_FD_152907 | JGI IMG/M metagenome (GOLD analysis project Ga0206844, IMG submission 152907) | Enriched cells from forest soil in Barre Woods Harvard Forest LTER site, Petersham, Massachusetts, United States -... | ecosystem: Environmental > Terrestrial > Soil > Temperate forest >...
GCGAGTGGGGTCGCTAGGCGCGGCTTCCCGAACGGAAAGAGATACCACTCCGGTCGAATCTCTCCAAATCTGTCTGTCTACCATGCGACGTACTCTGTCAATGCTGGGAGCAAGGCAGAGTTCAGGGGGATAGTGCGTCCTTCGCTACCCTCCGTTTTGCTCCGACCGACGGCTTAGAATTCCTTTGCGAAATCGATCTGCGCCCAAGTCAGAGTCTTGATCTCGGCATCGCGCATCCCGGCGTTCAGAGCCAGCGTCAACGCCAGGTAGATGTGCGGGGAACGGGCCTTACGGGCTTCTTGCAACATCCGCTCCTTTTCCGCCCGCTGTACGCCTTGCCGATGGTGTTGCGAACCTTAAGCTTGAGCATCTTTCCTTTTGCGCAACCGCACGCGAATGATGTCGCCCGGTTCGCCCAGGATGCGCAAAAGGAATCCGACTTCTTCGTTGATCGTTTTCGGAGCGGTCCCTTCATCGAGCCGATCATTCTGATACTTGATGACGGCCTCTTCATTGAAGTCCACCAGCATCTTGCCGCAGAGCAGCCGTTTCAGATGGTCGATTGCGTAATCGGCAAACACTGCCGAGTTGGGGAGGCGCAACTTATAGCCATTGAAGAATTCATCTGCCACGTCGCTGAAGGTGCGGACTCGCTCACGGCGTGTGTCGGTGAAGTTATTGAAGCCCTCTTCCAACTCGCGCCGACGCATTTGTTCGCATTTCTTGCTATGGTCTTGGACGGGCTTTTGCTCGACTCCTGAATGCGCCGTCCCGCAAACCAGAACTCATACCACCAGACATCGCCGCGACGGAAGAGACTCATGCGTCCTCCTTCATTACCCGAATCAGCGCCGCCGTTGGTTCGGCGGGACCGTCGGAGAGCAACTTGGCGAGACTCACAAGCTCCTGCCTGATCTACGAGAGGGGAGCCTGTTGGAGCTCTCTTCCTTGGGCAGTGGACATACTCAACCCGGTTTGTGTCATCAGGACCTCCACCATGGCTAACCTTTGACGCTCTCTCCTCTTTTCGGCAGCAGGCAGTTGACTCCTTGCGAAGCAAGCGCCTTGTCAAAGGTCACCAAAATACCCTCCACCGCCTGGACAACAGCAAGCAGCCACGCATCGGCCCAAACTTTGGGTGATGCTGACCGCCTCGACGCCTTTTCGCGGAATCGTTTGTCCACTTCTGGCGGCTCGGAGATGAATGTCACGCGGTCGTCAACATACAAACGGTCGTAAACGCGCCAGGCCTCGGTCATCGTCAGCGGCTTCCCGTCCATCACAGCAGCCGTGGTCATCAGGCGAAGGAATCCAAGTTGCGTCAGGCGACAAAACGCGATGGACCCCGTTTCCTGTTCCCACCACCTTTTTGCAATAGCGGAGTGGATGTGTTCGGGGGCTGCTATCGCGAGCCATACATTGATGTCAGGGAAGTTCAATGAGCTCATAAGTCTCGTCGTTAGTGATGCTGATTCGCCGCCCCGCAGGACGGATCAAGGGCTGATCGAGACTGAGCCGCCGGCTAGGCCGGGACACTTTGGCTTCTTCCACGGCTCGCTCGATCCCGGCAAGAATGAGCTTGCGCGCAGAACAACCCTTCCGGGCGGCGGCCTCATGGACCCGTCGGTGAAGATCACGCGGCAAGTCAATAGAAGTGCGGATGGCATTCGACTTCATACCCAGATTATGAGCGGGAGACTTAAATAAGTCAACGAAGAGGGTTGCCCGGCTCCGTGAGAGGAAGCCTCCGTTTGTCATCCCAACTTGCGCGCATCAAGATGCTGTGTCGCACCGGCTTCGCTGTGATTCGCTTGGTGGGATCTTCTCCGCCACTTGGCTGGGCCTGCTCCCATTGAATCAGTTCCTCCTGTCCGTAGCGCACAAGAGAACCGAATTTAGAGTATTTTGGTCCGCGGTTCTCTAGACGCCGCCGGCGTAGGGTTTTGAGGCTGATACGCGTTCGTTCCGCCACTTGAATTTCTGTCAGGTATCGTTCGGTCATAAAAATTGCCACCTCCTATCCTGTCGTTCAGGACACCCAATGCGATTGACCAATACTCTGCGTGCGGGAAACTTCCGGGCCTTCGCACCGCTGAGGCAGGAACGCGGAAAATCCGGAGCGTGCGCGATCGAGCGAATAAATGGCGCGTTGTCTCTCCCCTGTGGGAGCGGCGATAGCCGGAGACCCAGGTTGATGTAAGCCCGGCACGTTCTCCATCTGGCTCCAAGACAAGAGCAAACTGACACCAAGTTCTGAGCCGATAACTCGGAGTTCAATGGTTCATAAGATTTAGGAAGCTAGGCAATGTGGCTAGCCTTCTCATGGAAGCCTCTAGACCCGGCCTTGCTTTGCAAGGAACCCTCTGCTTAACCATTTCCGTACAGGCTCGTCGTAAAGCTTCAGGCTGGTATACGCAATCGTGATGGCCGCGATCGCGACCAGAAGCGCTGGGAGAACGCCCCGAGCTCCGGTTGGCTTATCGCGTACGACCCACTGAGTGTAGATGTAGATCAATGGATAGTGTGTGATGTAGAGCGGATAGGATAAGTCTCCGAAAAACCGCGCCACTCGGATCGATGGACCATCAACACGCTTCTCGCCGGCACCGATGGCCACAATGATCGGGAAGAGAAGGATGACGCAGAACGCTTCGTAAAGGCCATTCATCCAGTGGTACTGTGTACCTCCGAACCGCGGAAGCGACAGTGCAACAAGCAGAAGTAGGCTGGAGATGCCGAACGCACCCTTAAGCTGGATGCGCGCTCCGAGCCGACTGAGCAAAATCCCTGCGAAAAATGGGAACAGAAGCCGTGCGAAGCCGACGTGTAGCTCCTTTGCGCTAAGAGCCCAGCCACCAATGAGGTCTCCACGCTGCCCAAAGACGGCGAGCTGAATGAGAAGAATGGCTGCCAGGAAGACGAACACGCTGAGGGCTCTCTTTGAGAGCTTACGCAGGCCAAGCGCGTAGAGGATGTTGGCGATGTACTCAAAGAAGAGCGACCAGGCCGGCCCATCGAGCGGATGCATCTCATTCCAGCCCCGGATGTCCATCGAGGTCGGGAGAGGAAGCAGGGTGCAACCCACGAACATGACCAGCAGCATCTTCCACACGGGGGTGGTAGCGATCAGGGGAAAGGCCGGACCCTTCTGGAAATAAAAGAACGCCGCACCAATGAGGCTTCCCATGATGACCATGGGTTGCAGGCGGGTGAGCCGCCGCTTGTAGAACTCCCACTGCGTCATGCGCGTCCAACGGTCGTCGTACGCATAGGCGATAACGAAGCCGGAGAGCATGAAAAAGAAATCAACCGCGAGGTATCCGTGGTTGATAATCTGCTTGACCGGATTCCCATCCGAGAACGGCTCACAGAGGTGGAATGCCAGGACCATCAGCGAAGCGACGCCACGGAGACCATCAAGTATGACGTAGTGATTCTTGGCAGGCGCGATCGCAGTGGTAGTGGCAGCGGTTGCAGTGGAAGCAGTGTTCATAGGGCAGTCCCGTGTTTTGTTGGGGGCTGGATAACCAGCGGTTGGTGTAGCGCGTTTTTTGTCAAGCACACGCCCAAGTCTCTTCGGAACCTCAACTCTCGTTGACCTTGCCCTTGGAATGCGTAGCTCTTAGGTCGGTTGGTTTTAGAGATTAAATTCATCTCGTCGTAGTTGTTGTGACGGTGGGAATTGTGGAAATCGGTTTGATCGATTTCCAAGGTCGTGGGAAGGGTGGGAAACAGCTTTATCGCTTTCCACCCTTTCCATCGACCGGCATTTCCACCGTCTGCTTCGGTTGCCGCATTATCATGCCGCGGCGCGCGAACTTTGTTTCTCCCAATGGTTTTCGAACTCCAGAGGGCTGAGGTAGTTCAGAGTTGAGTGCATGCGTCGCCGGTTATACCAGAGCAGCCAACCAAGCACCACGTCCTTGGCCTGGCGAATGGTTTCAAAGCGCTCGCCGTGCAGTCGCTCCACCTTCAGCGACCCGAACAGCGTTTCGGTTACCGCGTTGTCCCAACAGTTACCCTTGCGGCTCATGGAAGCCTGCACACCGTGTTGATCGAGCACACCGCGAAAATCTTCACTGGCATACTGGCTGCCGCGATCACTGTGAAAGATCATCTGTCCTTTTGGCGGACGGCGCTGAAACAGCCCCATCTCCAGTGCGTCGATCACTAGGCTGCGATGCATGTCCGGCCGCATCGACCAACCCACCACCTTGCGGCTGAACAAATCGATCACCACCGCCAGGAACAGCCAGCCTTCCTCGGTGGCAAGGTACGTGATGTCGCCCGTCCAGGCGGCGTTGGGCCCGGCAGGAGTGAAATTGCGCTTCAACAGGTTCGGCGCGATCGGCAGATCATGCCGGCTGTCGGTGGTCACCACCCGGAAACGCCGCTTGCTGCGAGCACGAATACCGTGTTTTTGCATCAGCCGCTGAACCCTCTGCTTGCCCACGCGAATACCGCGCTTGATCAGCTCCCGCCAGATGCGCGGCCAACCGTAGGCGCCGCGATGTTCCGCATACACCACGCGGATGAGCGCCAGCAGCGCCGCATCGCTCAAATGCCGGCGAGGCGCGATCCGTACCCGTCGCGCCCGATGTTGATGAAAGCCGGACACGCTCACCCCCAGCACCCGGCACGGCACACAGATCGGCCAGATCCGCCCATGGCGTTCGATAAAGGCATACCTCACTTCTGGCCCTTTGCAAAGTATGCCGTGGCTTTTCCCAGGATGTCGCGCTCCATCGTCACCCGCGCAAGCTCCGCACGCAAGCGACTGATCTCCATCTGCTCCGCCGTGACCCCGGCCTTGCCGCTCCCCTCCTTCAACTTCCCCGCGCGATGCGCCTTGACCCAGTTCGCGAGCCTCTGCTCCACAACTCCAAGGCTGCGGGCTGCCTCCTCTAGGCTCTGGCCAGACTCCACTAGCCGTACCGCTTCCAGCTTGAACTCCAGCGTGTAACGGCCTCGTTTTCCGTTCCTCATCCACGTTTCCCTTTCCGCTATTAAAGCAGTTCGTAAGGGCTACGTTTTGCGGGGCAAGGTCACTCTGGTAGGATGCACCTTGGAATTCCTGTTGTGACTTGCCAAATTGTCATCCGAGCTCAGAAGGAACCTGCGTTTTGAACTCACAGGCAGATTCGCGACCGCAGCCGGGCGTGTTGGGTGACCACGGATAGTCACAGAGAGACCGTGCCGAGTGGGCGGCGAGAGATCAACAGCTATACCTCGCTCTCAGTTCATCTTTAACTCTCACGAAGAGATGTTTGAACAGCAGCTCAAGCGGCCAGACCATAAACGGTGATGCAGGCCGCCGAGTTTGGGCGTAGATAGAATCCTGCCATGTCCACCGCCGTTGTTGGCCAATAGACGACCTGCCGGAGTTCGCTTATCCAATGCGAGATGCGTGCGATCGTCTTGGTAGTAATGGCCGTACTCGTTCATCAGCCGTTTCAGATGCCGTTCATTCAGCACGATCACATGGTCGAGCAAATCGTGACGGCAACTGCCGACCCAGCGCTCGGCGACGCCGTTCTGCCCACGGACTGCGGAAGCTGATCCGCTTGGGCTTGACGCCAAAGCTCTTCACTGTGTCGAGGACTTCCTCATTGAAGCTCGCGCCCCGATCAAAAATCAGGTAGCCCGGGGCCGAGTCATAGGGAAAGGCTTCGCGAAGCTGCTGGACAACCCAGGCGCTGTTCGGATGCTTCGTCACATGGCAGTGGAGAATTCGCCGTCGATCATGCGCAATGATAAAGAAGCAATACAGCGTGCCGAAGGCGAGCGTCGGCACGGTAAAGAAATCCATCGCAGCGATGGCTTCCCGATGATTGCTCAGAAAGGCCGCCCATCGCTTTGCCGTATCCGAATTCCGTGGCGTTTCCGCATCCAGCGCAACACGATCCGTTCAGAAATGTCGAAGCTAAGCATCTTTAGTTTCTCCATGAATGCGCGGCGCACCCCAGGTTGGATTCTCGGCGACCATGCGGAAGATAAGTTCGCGTAGCTCTTTGCTGACGCACTTCCTGCCCGCGCGAACTCGATGCCGCGAGAGCCAGGTCCAATACAGCCTGAAGCCGGCCCGGTGCCATCGCACAACGGTCTCCGGCTGGACGAGAATCAATGCCTGTCTCCACCCGGACCAGAACCGCCGCAATATGACCCAGAAAAGCCTGTCGGTGACGGCAAGGCGAGGATGGGAATGTCTCCGTTTCAAGACAGCAAGCTGCTGCCGGAGAGCTAAATTCTCCAAGAGGAGATCGCGGCGAGAAGAAAAGAATCGGATCACCGGAGCAAGCAGCCGCTTCACCAGGCGCAGCATGCGAGAAGTTGTACACGGAGAGAGCCCAGATTGGATACTGGGCTCATCGTCATGATTCAACAGCAGATCGCTATTTTGGCGAGCGACAGGTTAATAGGTTTGCATTCTGAAAGTTGGCAATCCTAAACAGAAGAAAAATCCGAAAAAACAGAATCACGTTGCACACGCGACCCCGAAAAAGCCTTTGGGCCGCCGATGACGACCACGGGGTTACAATTGGCCTGATACCGGAGGTGGCGAATGCACAGGCTTCCCATAGTTACCGCCTTGATTGTGGCGATGGCGCTACCGTCGTTTGCGGCGAAGAAGGTTTCTGGCACGACGACGCTGAAGGATTGCCAGCCGGCGAACACGCCGGACAACAGCAAGAAAGAGAAGACACACCAGACGTTTGACTTGTCGTTCGACGCGGAGGGTAAGAATTACATGTGCCGTACTCCTCCGAACAAGTCGATGAATGCGACGGATTTTGTGGTGGGCAGCTCGATCAACTATGAGGTCGATGGGCAAAAGGCAACAATCAAGACGTCCGAGGGTAAGAAATTGCAATGCACGATAGTGAGGGTCCAAGAGCTCGGCACGGCTCCGGCTGCTGTGCCGCAGTAATGGACTGATCGGCGTGTTTTGCAAAGGAATTTTTCTCCTCGATTTCTCTCGCAATGAATTTTCGATTCCAATTCTCCCAAAAATTATCCAGAGAATTTTTCAGTGCGGAGAGCGCAGAGGCGGTCATAGGCATAGATGAAGGGCGGGGTCTGGACAACTTTCGAGAACATCGGCAAGCGGGCCGGAATAAAACCACTCACCTTGGAGATTGTGTCGTTGTTTGTGCCGTAACCCTGCCATCCTTAGCGGAATCGCAGGGAATTACTCGGTGTCACTCTGTGTCACGTGCCGAAGGCGCGATGTGCGCCAAGGGCGCATGGATATTGGTTCTCCATATCACTTGCACTTCTTCCGTGTCGCACCATCGGACTCGGGGCCAAGATTTGACACGGTAGTGGTCACGAGTTCGAGTTCCCTCGCGCCTAAAATCTGCAGGGTTGAAAACCAGTCCGATGCGTAAAATACTTTGGGGACTTTTTGAGGGACTCTCCTCAAGAATTGGCGGCACTCAGTCGCTATTAGAAACACCGTAAGAGCCATATTTTTCCTAATCAACCGCAATCGTCGGTAATTGGCAGTTTTGCTGTCCCTGCAACTGTTAACCGAAGGGTTGTAGGTTCGAGTCCTACCTGAGGAGCCAGACTCCTTTTACAATCAAAAACTTACAACAGCCCATTTGGTCGGTACCCCAAAATGTACCCCCAACATTGTTGCCAGCGAGATTCTGCTTGCGAATTTACTGGGTGGATTCATGCGACAGGCGGATACCGTTTCCGATCTCCGTCACGCGTACACTTCTGTGCGCATCACTGGTCCGGTTGCGCGGACAGGATGCGTGGTTGCAACGCTCAACCCATCACCTGAAAACAGGTTTACTGACGAAGCGTTACCTCGCGCCCGCGATTGGCACGAATCGCCAAAGCAAACCTAGTCCCCCTTAGTTCAGGGTTTCGATGTCGCCCATGCTCCACGACTTGTCGAAAACAGCGGGCTTCGTGCCGTAGAAGCGGAACATGATGAACCATTGCTTGCCGGGTTCGCTCTGCACCCAGTTCGACTCGTGGCCCTTGGGTGCTTCGGGACCAAAAGTACACGTCGACGGACCCATCGGGGTTCTTCACGACGCCCTGATCGGTCGATGCAAGGGCTATGCGCCCCGATACGTCCATAAACGCGCCGTTCTCATCGGACTGGGTCGTCGCCGACCAGAACTGCGTCACGGGTGCATTCGCTGGCACTTTGAGCCGGTAATTCCGCGAGCCGTCCAGCGGCTGGCCCTTCCCGTCGGCAGCGAGATTGATGTACCAACTCGCCGTGCCTACACGCTCGATGCTGCCCCAAATGTAGTTGTAAAGTAATGCTCGATTGACCGTGTCAACGAATCCGGGGTAGAGAAACGTGAAACGCGTGTCAACCAAGCCCTGCGTGGCGGCAATCCTCCACTGCGTACCGGGGTAGTAAATCGGAAGCTCAAACAAGTAGCCCTGTCGCAGATAGTCCTGCGTTTCCTTCGCGGCAGCATCGAACATCGCGACCATCCTCTCACTCGGCGCGAAAGGCTTGCCTTTCTCGATACCGAGTGATCGGAGCATACCCATCTCCACGAGATCACGCTCCTCGATGCGCTCGGTCTGGATCATCGCGTCGAGCTCGCGATACATATCCGCATCGAGCCGAGAGACGAGGTTCACCTTTTTGTCGTAAAGGTCGAGGTAACGTGTGGGCGGATTGTTCACCTGCGAGAGCGGGTAAATCTTGATCTGCTTGACATATTCCACGGCCTTCTGGAGGCTTGCGGCGGAGTTGTCCTTCAAGACGGGCCGCAGCGACATGTATCCGTTGTAGGTCGTCTGCCGGAGCACGATGAATCCGGGCGGCACCGGACCACGATACTCAGGAGTTATGAGGAGGTACTTGGCGCCTCTGCCACCGTCGACTCCATCCGGGCCTACATCGGCGATCCAGCGCTGCCATGCGTCCATGAGGGTACCGAAGACACTGACATCCGGTGTTGCGCGTGAATCTCCACGACCACAGGCTCCTTCTCGGCGTTCCAGTAGCCGATTACATACGGGGTCGTGACCTTGGTGGTGGGCCACTTAAATTTCGAGTTTTGCAGTTGGGAGAAGTAGCCGATGTCGTTGTAGCCAACGCCTGCATCGCGCTGGAGTCCGTCAATGAGCGCCTTGACTCCCGTGAGAGGCCTCGCCCAGATGGCAGCTTCAACCGCTCTGCTGTAGGTGAGATTGTCCGCAAATGTTTGGGGCTGAGACTCGGCTCCTGTGCTCTGGGCACGCACGTTGGAGGTGAGAGCGACGAACGCAATTGCGAGTGAAATGGTCAATATCTTCACGCGGTTTACTCCTCCACAGATTTCAAGGTTGTGATCCAGCGTGGTGAGTTCCGGCGGAATGTCTGTGGTCATCTTCAGCTTCGCAAGGATTGGTGTCTTCATCTGCTTGTCCCTTTCATTTTCGGGAGCACGGGCTGCGCCCTGAGACTGTCAAGCCTGTCGATCCGTTTCGGATGCTGCCGGATGATTGGGGTTGGCTGGGCCGGAGCATTATCGCCCAAGCAATCCGGAAATAATCCCGAATTGCCCCAGCGGCCGCTTCGCCGCCCTGCAACAGGACTCATCCTCAGACATGTACTACATCTTCCTCATTGCTTTCGTGATGATGTGATATCCCAGCGGCGGGGTTCGCCCGCCGCGTTGCCGTGACTCTTCGCGCTGTCACACGCAACCACCCGTACCGGCACGATCTCCAGCACCGGCCATCCGCCGCCTGCTTTCGCCGATCCTGCTTCCAGCGCTCGCAACAGGATGTGAGCATTCCATTCGTCAGTTTCCTAATTACTTCTTCACTGCTGCGTGTGTGATTCTGCGGGGGGGGGCACCCCCGCCGCTCGCGAAAGCTCTCGACGCGCTCGCCTGCAACGCGCTCAACCAATGCCGATCCTCACCTGTAGACCTCGCCTGCAACTACCACTCCTCGTCCGTCCCTGTGTATTCACACACAGGCTGGTTTATTTCACCGAAGGGCGAAGGGGGTTTTTGTTGCGCTCGTAAAACTTTTACGTTCGCCTGAAAAGCTGCGCAGATAATGTGCAGTTCCCGGTGGTTACAATGTAACCGTGACTGGGACACATGTCGGTGATCCGCTCAGGTACGCGCCCCGCTTTTTCTGCGATTACCTGAAATAGATTCGCGGGAGAGGGCGCAGACAGTGCGCGGTTCCCTGTGAAGGCGCATCCGCGCCAGTGGGCAGGACGAATTCCGGGTGTCATCATCCCTGCCGGGTCTTTACACGATTCTATTAACACGCCGCTATTAGCTGACGAACTCCACCACTCCAGTTGTGAGATCGTACATCGCGCCGGCAATTTTGATGCTTCCCTTCTTTTCCAATTCCTCCAAGATTGGACTGCGTCGGCGAATCTCGGCGAGTCCTAGTACGACATTCGTTCGCGCAACAGCATCAACATAACTGCCATTCTTGCTCGACTTCTCGCCATCAAACTTCGTTGCTGGTATCGCTGGTTTGATCCGCGCCAACAGCCCGGTAAGATTGCCCAGCACAACATCGTCGATAGCACCTTTGACCGCCCCACATGCCGAATGTCCTAAAACCAATACCAACTTTGCGCCGGAAACCGCACACGCAAATTCCATGCTGCCTAGCATGTCGTCGTTTACGACGTTGCCCGCAACACGCCCGATGAAAATGTCTCCAATACCAGCATCGAATACGATTTCGGCTGGCACGCGAGAATCAATGCATCCAAGTACCACGGCTGCTGGATACTGCCCCGCTGCACTTGACCGTTTCTGAGACAGGTAATCTGTAGGGACCATCTTCCCCGTACGGAATCGCTCATTTCCCTTCTTCAATTCATCGATGACCTGTGATGGTGTCATGCTGTCGCGCTGCTCTTTTGTCAAAGACTCACTCAAGCTTGCCGCAAGCTGCATATGCAAAAAACCAAACCGAGGACTGATGGCGCAGGCACACAGGGCAGTGCTGAGAAACCTGCGGCGGTTCACAGTTCCGTTACCCACCGATTCATAATGCGTGCTTTTCATATGCCTCCCCCTCATTTCTGAAATATATGCCGTCAAGAGACCACGTAGTAGTTATTTCTGATTCTGGTTCACCTTCACGGCGCTATATTTGCGCTGAACTGATGCGGACCTCTACCTTTTGACCATCTTGCAGTACTGTCCAGCCCTAGAGGCATTCTGCGCCGATATTAAGCCATCTTTTCGCGTTCGTGAATTTTTTGCGTCACGTCTTGCTAAACGCAGGTCGTGTGCAGTGTGCGTAACCATGACTGCGACAAATGCTGGTGATTCAATCGGATACACATATTGCCGCGTACAGCGTGCGAATTATTTCGGAGTTTAAACGGCGCGTCGCAGGCAGGCGGGTGACTCTAACCACGCTGGGAGGCTCAGCGACGCGTCCCAACAGCGTAGGGCGCGATCTATGGGCCGTCTACAAAGGCAGCGGACTGAAATACCTGCGGACGGGACATCTGGGTCGGCGAGCGGTGCGTCATATCAAGAGGCGACGATCCACTTGTCGCCTGTGCGGTGAATCGTCCAATGATGAGCTTAATCGACCATGTTTTTGCCTTTCTGGAACACTGGTATGCCCAGCGGCCCTTAACCCGGAAACTCTTCACAGGTGACGGCGACTATGCAAAGCAAGTGCCCAGTCCAGCGAGCCAGAGTGTGCCTAGGATTTGACTCATACACCGATGGTGTATTCCCAGTGGCGTAGCACAGGCAAAAGAAACCCCGCCGCGATGGACGGGGTCTGTACCGGGTAGCTGCCGCTGCGGCTTTACGCGGCTGCTCCAGCCTTGAGCAGCCGCAGCACCTGCACTGAGGTCCACGCAGCACCCCGTGTGGTAGTGATGCCGCGCTCGTTCAGTGCGGTCGCGATCTGGCGCAGGGAGGTTTTGCCCTCGGCCCTGATCGCCTCGATGACGGGCAGGAAGTTGGCGGCGCGTTTAGCCGTACGGGCGCGGGATGCTGCTGCTGATGCCTTGCCCCCGCTCTTGGCGTACTTGTAGATGTCGCTGTTCGGACGACCCAAGACCGTGCCATTCTTCTTGGCGACCGCCAGAGCGGCCTTGGTGCGCTGGCTGATGAGTCCAGCTTCCAGTTCCGCGACCTCGGCCATCATGCCGATCAGGAACTTGCCGGTCGGTCCTTCGGTCTTCGGCAGGTCGCAGAACACCACGCCCGCCTCGCCGCTTTCGTTGACGACAGTCTTGAGAAACTGGGCGTTGCGGCTGAGCCTGTCCAGCTTGGCGACGATCAGCGTGGCGTTATGGACCCGGCACAGGCCCAGCGCCTTCCTGAGTTCAGGCCGGTCGTTATGCTTGCCGGACTCGCGCTCGGTGAACGTCGTCACCAGTTTCCAGTCGCCGCCGTTCAGGTAGTTGCGCACCACTTCTTCCTGTGCGCCCAGTCCAAGGCCGGTGCGCTTCTGCTTGTCAGTCGATACCCGGTAGTAAGCGACGTATTTGCCCGTGTGTTCCATGTTTCTTACCCTTTTTCTTGTGCTACAAATTCATTAATGTTCGTTAAAGAGAATGTAGCAGGTGCTGGGATATCTACAACTGTTTTCAGTGGTTTTTTCAGGCTTTTATCGGGCAGGCGTTAGCGATCACAGGGAAAGCTGTTTACAGGAGATGCGGCGGTCCGGGAGTAGTACCATCGGCGACATGACCAGACGAGAGGTTGCCTTCCTCCTCATTGGACTGGGTGTGGGCCTTATTATGGCGGTCGCAGCGATAATCAAGTTTGTCTTGTCCTTGTCCCGCGACTTTGCCATAGGCATTAGCTGGCGTCCCGCTTCAGTATTCTTAGCACTGCCAATTCTGCTTGTACTCCTTGGTTTGATACTCCTTTTTCGCAACAAGGG
>Ga0206844_10318_pt1 | contig 12758 bp, 8 predicted proteins | sample Alteio_BWOrgCont_22_FD_152907 | JGI IMG/M metagenome (GOLD analysis project Ga0206844, IMG submission 152907) | Enriched cells from forest soil in Barre Woods Harvard Forest LTER site, Petersham, Massachusetts, United States -... | ecosystem: Environmental > Terrestrial > Soil > Temperate forest >...
TGAAGAGGTGGCGGATGTAATTGAACGAGAGCTCGGTGGATTTTCCCGCCGCAACTCTTGCCCATGTCGAAAACACTTCCTTGCCAGATTCTTCGTGTGAAAAAACCGCGGGATAGCCAAAGACCGGTTGCAGAGTGGACTCTATCGCTGCTACCGTCGGATCCGTGCTGTATCCTTCCTTAATATAATTAATTGGCGGAGGAATATTTTTTGTAATACCGCCACTTTCATTTTGGAGCGAACTGCCATCGGGGACGAATATCTGAAGATAGTCTTGATTAGTCGTCTTATACCACCAATAAGGGCTCGTGTTGCCCGTGTCTGTGCGCGTGATGATCAGATTGTCGGTCGTCGTACCGTCAGCGCCAATGTCGCTTTCAAAATCAATATTCTGCGAAACATAAAGATCGGACTTATCGCCCAGGATATTGGCGTTTACCACGGCAAGATAATCGCCGTTGAAATTCTGCGGTAATTGATACACGGCGCCGCTCGCGCCATATTGGTCGGCAAAGTTTTCAAAGATCGGATCGGTGGCGTAGATCATCACGTCTTTATCCGTCACCCAGTTGAGTGCCATACTCATCAGCTGTTGCTGTTCGGCAGCCGTGGAAGAAGCGAGATTTTTGAAGATCGCCTCGGATAATTCGCCCAACACTTGTTTTGGATATGTGGCTGTTTCGACACCGCTTTGCGACTTTGCCTGTCCCGCCTGGACGATCTTTTGGATCTGCACCAAGAAATTATTCGCGGTGAAGGTGGTAGAGCCCGAGCCGCTTGCGGCGGGCAACGTGATCGGCCCCGCAGCTGTCAGAAGGTCGCTGATCACTTTTGGCGAAACCGCGATCACGGCATCGAATGTGGTGGAGGGTGTACTCGAACTGCCCGCATACAACCCCGACTCCTCAAAAAATTGTGCGGTCTTCGAAGCGGACGTCGGAAAATCAAAAAACCAATTTGCGTCCGCGGGATGCCAGCGCGTTTCTTCAAGTTGAAGCGGCTGGGGCGGCACGATGTTCTGCGTAAACGTGTTATCAACATCCGACACATCGTGTACGGAAATATTCGTGATGTTTCCGCCCGCAAGCGTGACGTCTGCGTAGCTTCCCAAGAACCCTCCTGCCGGACGGATCTCGGAGGAATTCTGGAGCAAGATCAAAACGTGGTGCGGCGTACTCGTCGCAAGCCATGGAACAAATTCATTCAAAAATTGTTCGGCTCCTTCAGCCTGGGCCTTAATCGGCAGATAAAACCCTCCACCGAGCGACGACGCACCTCCGAATTCTGAAGTAACACTTTCAAGTTGGTTGCTGTCGTTATCAATAGCGATGAGCGCGGTATCCATGTCGGAAAGATTTGAAACGAGCGCGCCCCCCTTTCCTGTCGCAACAAAACTGAATGTTGAACTTTGTATCTGTGCAACATCCGACGAAAAGCGCGTAAGCTGAGTCGAGAGATCGCTGAATGCTTGAAAAGCATTCCCGCCGCCTTCAAATAATCCGCCGAGCGCGCCCATCAATCCTCCAAAGCTTGACGATCCCTCGCTGTTCAAAGAAGAAAACTCCTGCTCCGCCGAGGTAGGGTCCATATTCTGAAGATCCTGCACGCCAGCCTGGAGCGTCGCCGCGCGCGAAGCGACCGACTGGGCAACCTTCGCGCGTACCACATAAAAAGAAATGATCGATCCTCCTATGAATAGGACGACAAGCCCGACGATGCCCCAGATGATGCCTTTCGGCAGCGGCTTCCGGCGCGTCGCTTCCTCGCCCACAAATTTCTTGTAATTTTTCGGCGCAACGGGAATATCCTTCAGATGGCCTTGACTGTCCTTCGCTTCCTTTTGTGTGGCACGCACAAAGGCGTTCGCGAATCGTTTTTTCCAATTATTGTCTTCCTCGGTCATTATCCTTATTTTACCTTGCTTTTGTATAATAGGAACATCCCCATGATGATCACGATCAGAAAATTTTCTTCGCGGATGGCGGCGTTCGCGCTTGCGCTCATCTGCATATCGTCGTTCGCTTTGATGTTTTATGCGTCCCGCACCGATTCGGCGGTTGACGATGAGCTCGCCCACATCCCCGCCGGCTATGGCTACGTGCACAATCTCGCATATCGCCTGAACCCCGAGCATCCTCCTTTGATCAAAGCGCTCGCGATGCTCCCGGTGCTCTTCTTGAATCCCGTGTTTCCCACGAATAGCAAAGCGTGGACAACTGAAGTGAACGGCGAATGGGATATGGGCACGCAATTCCTGTATGAGTCGGGAAATAACGCGGATGCCATCATCCAAACCGCGCGGATCATGCCGATGCTCGTCACGATTCTTACGGTCATTTTGATCTACCTGCTCGCGTGCGGACTTATGGGCGAATGGTGGGCGCTCTTGCCGGCGTTTTTATTCGCAATGGATCCAAACATTCTTGGGAACGGCCATTACGTGACGACCGACGTCGGTGCCGCGTTCGGTTTTGTTTTGGCGCTCTATTATTTTTTGAAATATATCGAGCGGCCGTCGAAAACACATCTATGGTATGCCGGACTTGCCTTTGGCGTCGCACAGCTCACCAAATTCTCGACGCCGCTTCTGATTCCCCTTTTTATTTTTCTCGTCCTCGTATTGTGGATCCGCGATATGGCAATTGAGTGGCAAAGCACCACGACACAGCGCTTCAAGATTTTTTTTGCACGACTGTGGCGCGCCATGTGGAAGCTGATACTGATCGGCGTGATCGGCTACGTCATCATCGTCTATCCTGTTTATTTTCTCTTCACCGTGCATTATCCGATCCAAAAACAAGTTTCTGATACGCAAGCTATCCTTACGTCGTTTGCGAACGGGCCCACTCCCGCAGGAAAACTATGCAGCGGCATGCGATGCCTCGCCGACACCGATATCTGGATGGCAAAAAGCCCGGTCCTGCGACCATACGCGGAATATTTATTAGGCATCCTGATGGTACTGCAGCGCACGGATGGCGGGAACGCCATCTATTTCCTTGGCGAAGTGCGCGGAACCGGCGGCTGGATATATTTCCCACTTCTCTTCTTATTAAAAGAGCCTATCCCTACGCTCATTATTGTTTTTCTCGGCCTCGTGCTCGCGTTATGGTGGATGGTAAAGAAAGCGGCCAACGGGCGCGGGCGGATCAAGCAAAACATTATCGATTATCTCGGCGTGAACTTTGTAGAATTTTCGATGGCATCACTCGTCCTGTTCTATTGGGGCTACAGCATCCATAGCCCGCTCAATCTTGGCATACGATACGTCCTTCCCACATTCCCTTTCATCTACATTCTCGCCGCGGGAGTTTGGAAGCGATGGATTACACAGATGTCGTTCCCTTCAATAGCTTCGCTCGGTGGTATCACTCGATCATTGTTTGCTGCCGCGCTTAAATATATTTTTCTTATCGTATTGCTCTTTTGGTTATTGCTTGAGACGCTTTTTGTTGCTCCTTATTTCCTCTCATACTTCAACGAATTTGGCGGAGGTGTGTGGAACGGATATCACTACGCGGCCGATTCAAACTACGATTGGGGGCAAGACCTCCTTCGCCTGCAAACATGGGTGGATGCCCATCCGGAAGTGAACAAGGTCGCCGTTGATTATTTCGGCGGTGGAAATCCAAAATATTATTTGGGCGCGAAAGAAGTCAATTGGGTATCGACCGATGGAAACCCGGCCGACCAGGGCATCCAATGGTTTGCCGTTTCCGTAAACCAACTTGAAGTGGATGATCAGCCATTGGCTCCGGGGCAAACCCGCAATCCATCAAGCACGTTTGCGTGGCTCATTGCACTGCGGCCGCCAAAGCCCGGCATGGGCAATGTCCCCGCACCGGATTATCGCATCGGCACCTCAATCTTCGTGTATCACTTATAGTAGAGCCTGTTTTGCGTGGTGCAATCAATATAACCGATCTTATCAAAGCCGGGTTGTTGCATAAGGCTTTGGATGACCGGGAGATCCTCGTCTGCGGGGAAACGCAAACTGAAATAAATGACGGGGCCGTTCACGGTCGTCACATTGATCTGCTCGAGTGAGATATCGTTCAAGGCGATCGACGTGACGGGAAGTCCGGTCGCATGCACAACATTGATGATTGAAATAAGATTCTGAACAAATTCAGCCGGCAAAACCTGTTCGTTCAATCCACGAATTTTTTGTGAATAATCGTGAACGACGGGAATCGCCCCTCCCTGCGTATCAAGCGTCCTTTCAAAAATAGTGCCGGTGTTGTCGAATGAATAGCATTGTTCGCCAGTCACAATATCCGTACTGGGAGCAGTAGTGGTTGCAGTGGCTGCGGCGCTATCGCCGGTGTCAAAACACCATATGGCGAAAATATTTCGCTCCGTGACATTTACCGTGACCGTGTGCGCCCAATAATCTTTGCTGATGCTCACGTTCTCAAGTTGGGGAATTATTGCAAGATCGGATGAGGAAATAATAGTTGTGGGCCAAACCAGCATGTTGTCCATTCCGAGAAGCGCTTTCAATCCACTGTGTTTGCCTCCCGCGATATCGCCGCTATTGATGATGCTCGCTTGCAGAAGCGACGTGACATCAGCGCTCGACACCGTTTGGTTGCCTTGAATGACAATGTTATCCACGCGGAAAAACGGAGCGTGAAAAATGCACCAAAACGTGCCGGCGAAAATGAGATATACGAAAAGAAATGCGAGGACGCCCAAGACATAGATGCGTACTTTTCTTCGCCGTTTGCGCCGATCCGAAACGTAGGAATTGATCTGGGGCATTACCTAATGATAACGCGTTCCATGAGCGGATTCAGCCTCGTGAGAAATTCATAGTGAGTGGTCCCCGCTTTCTGCGATGGTTCCCAGGCAAAGATTTCGTCACTGTCACCGCGTACGCTGCCACTGCGGCCCGTGGAGCGACCCGCTTTTCCAATAAGAGTCGCTATGTCGCCGGGTTTTATGCTGCTCTTTTTCGTCTTTGCCCCGCCATCCGGCAGCGCGATCGTCGTTATATCCATGGAAACGCGGCCGAGCACCCGCGCGCGCTCACCACGTACGAGTACTTCGCCAAGCGACGACAGCGCGCGCGGGAAACCGTGCCAATAACCGATCGGCAATACAGCCATCGTCGTCGCTCGCGGCACGCGCTCGGTAAGATCGTAGCCAACATAATCGCCTTTTTGCAGTTTTTTCACTTCGCTTATGCGCGTGCGCCATGAGAGCACCGGTTTTAATATTATTTTTTCGCTGAGTTGGACTTCTAATTCTTTCGACGGCCACAATCCATAAAGACCGATGCCGATCCGCACCGCATCGAAATGATATTTTTTATTAATAAGTGTGCCGCCAGTCGCCGCCGCGTGCTTCGTCATATTTTTGAATCCCGCCTTTTCAAAAAGCGCAACTGCTTTTTCATATTTTTTTAATTGGTCGTCGGTGTAGCCCGGATAATTAATATCTTTTGCCGACGCGAAGTGGGTGTAGATGCCTTTGAGTGCGGGCCGAAGAACACTGCGAGATTTTAGTAGTGCAAGAATCTTTGGAATTTCTTCAACGTAAAATCCCTGCCGATGCATCCCGCTATCGATTTTTATATGAAACTGCGGCGGATTTTTCTCGCGGGCGATTGCGGCAAAGGCTTCGCGATTTGAAACCGTCACGATAATATTTTCGCGCGACGCTTCGACATACCGTGATGCGAGTGTGGAGCCCAAAACCAAGATGGGTTTTTTTATTCCTGCGTGGCGCAACGCGACGCCCTCAACAATGCTATCCACGCAAAAACCGTCAACGCCACATTCATCCATCAATTTTGAAAACACAAAAAGTCCGTGGCCGTACGCATTCGATTTAACTACAGACCACAACTGCACTTTTTTGCCACGTGAGCCCGTCCCAATCAACTTCCGAAACATATCATAGTTATGCTTCGCGGCATGGGCGTCGATCTCGATCCATGTGCGAAGGTTTTCTAAACTGTTCATACCGGTCGTTATCCAATCACCTTTTTCCCGACGTACTTTTGCAATACTTCCGGAACGGCGATCTTCCCGTCGGCCGTCTGATAATTTTCGAGGATGGCGATGAAGATCCGCGGGCTCGGTAACGCAGTGTTGTTTAACATGTAAACGAACTTCCTCTCGCCCGCGGCGTCCGTATATTTTACGTTCAAGCGTCGCGCCTGCCAGTCGAGAAAATTACTTGCGGAACCAGTTTCGGCCCAGCGATTCATTCCCGGCAACCATGCTTCGGTGTCGTATTGCTTATATTTCCCGGCGCCCAGATCACCCGTGCAAATGAGCAGGCGGCGATACGGCAAACCGAGCTCCTGATGCATCTCCCCAGATATGCCGATCATCTCTTCCTGGAGCGCATTCGCCTTTGCGATGTCGGCTTCTGCGAGGATCACCTGCTCCACCTTCATAAATTCGTGCACGCGGTACATCCCCTTTACGTCCTTGCCGTAGCTCCCGATCTCGCTCCGATAGCACTGGCTGTAGCCGGCATTTTTTATCGGCAATTGGTCGGCGCGCAAAACTTCGTCGGAATAATATGCGAGGAGTGACGGCTCCGAAGTGCCCACCAGAAATTTTTTCTCGCTGCTTTTTTCGCCCGTCGCTTCTTTGTCGTTCGTCGCGATCTGGTAGATCTCATCAACCTCCGGATCGTATTCGGCTCCCTTAAAATATCCTGTGCCGAAAAGCGCGAATTCTTTGACGAGCGTCGGCGGCATCATCGGCGCATATCCTTTCTCCACCATTTTATTCACGGCATACATCATGATGCCCATCACGAGGAGCACGCCGTCGTTCTTTACGTAATATCCGCGGAAGCCTCCGACCTTCGTTCCTTTTTCAAAATCTAAAATGTCGAGTGCTTTGCCAAGTTCGATGTGGTCCTTCGGCTTGAAGTCGAATTTTTTGGGTTCAGCCTTCGAACCCGCAGCGTCCGCCGCGGTGGCACCCGGAATCCATTTGAAAACCTCTTTGTTCTCGCTTTCATCTTTTCCCACCGGCACGTCGGGCGAAATAATGTTCGGCACGCGCACCATGAGGTCGTTGAACTGCTTTTCGAGCGGCTTCAATTTCTCTTCCTGTTCTCTGAACTGTTGTTTCAACTTTGCGCCTGCCTCGCGATCCTGCGTCTTCTTCTGTTCCGCGCGAAGCGCCTCGGACGATGCCATGAGTTCACGGCGCTTGCCGTCAACCTCCAAAAGCTCGTCAACCAACTTCGGGTCGAGGTTCTTTTTTGTCGCGGCATCTTTTATTTCGTCCGCATGTTCACGGATAAACTTAATATCGAGCATAAGCGTATGATAACGCAGCTAGGGGTGTTTTTCCAATGAAAATGTGGGCTTTTGCAAAAGATATTGACATATATAAGATAATATGGTATTATTCCTATTAGCCAGGCTGAAAAGCTTGAGTTCACAAGACATCCAAAGGAGGATGACACCATGGCAACGATGGAGCTGCCCGCGACGAAGAAGCATTTCGTCTTCGATACTCTCCCAACCGCCCACGTCATGATTGGCAAGAACACCTCGGTAGGGTCCGAAGGGCCCGACAGTCGCTTTCATCTTAACGTGGAAACGACGGTCGAATACACCGACTATCATGGATTAACAAAAGGAGAGCAGGTTTACGTATGCCTCTCCCTGACCCTCCCTCAGATGGCCGGAGTCGTGAAAGACTTCTTCGAGCCAGCGACGGTGAACTACGGTCATGAAAATCCCAGAAAGAATTTCTTCATGGAACTTCTTGACCGCCTCCTCAGAAAACGGTGGGCCGTGGCCACCTCGCCCGTCTACAAGAGCTCAACGTTCATGAGCGATGACGAGCGGAAAGCCATGGACGCGGCGCACTTCGCGTGTCCCCGCGAGTAAGATCGCAAGTGGGCAAGGATTGATTCCTTGCCCACTTTATTTTTTTGAATATTTGCATGAGGGGTAGGTCGATAGAAACTTTTTGAAAACCGGCCTCAATTATGAATCTTGAAGCCAATAAATTGCCGAAGGTGCTCCGACCTCATCAAGTACTGCGGCCCCTTTAAAATTCCCCGCACATGCCATAGAATGACTACATTATGGCTAAAAGTAAATCCGAGGCTCCGGAGACGAAGCACGAACAAAACCTCGATCACATCCGCCACTCGTTGGCGCACTTGCTTGCGGCGGCCGTGTTAAAAGAATTCCCCGACGCAAAGCTCGGCGTTGGCCCGACCGTCGAGAACGGCTTTTATTATGATTTCCTGCTTCCCCGCCCGATCACGCCGGACGACCTGAAAGGTCTCGAAAAAGCGATGAGGACGATGGTCGATAAAAAACTGCCGTTCACCGGCCGCGAGGTCACGGCGGCAGAAGCAAAAAAACTTTTTGCGCAACAACCTTTTAAGCTGGATTTAATAAATGAGTTTTCTAAGGAAGGCCAGAAATTGACCGTCTACGAGACTGGCGACGTTTTCATGGATCTCTGCCGCGGCGGCCATGTGGAAAACACGAGCGAGATCGCCGCGGACGGATTCACGCTCGATAAGATCGCGGGTGCCTATTGGCGCGGCGACGAAAAAAATCCTCAGCTCCAAAGAATTTACGGATTGGCATTCGAGAGCAAAGAAGCGCTCAAGAAATATTTAGAACTTCGCGAAGAAGCCAAGAAGCGCGATCACCGCAAGCTCGGAAAAGAACTCGAACTTTTCACGATCATCGACGAAGTCGGCCCAGGACTTCCCCTTTTCTATCCAAAAGGTGCAATTCTCCGCCGAGTCCTCGAAAATTATATTACCGAGATGCAAGAAAAACGTGGCTATGTTCCGATCTGGATCCCACATATCACAAAGGGCGACCTCTACAAAATTTCTGGGCACCTCGATAAATATGACGCGATGTATCCGCCGATGGACTTGAAGGGTGAAGCCCAATATTATCTAAAGCCAATGAATTGCCCACACTTTATGATGCTCTATAAAACTGAGCCGCACTCGTATCGCGATCTTCCCTTGCGTTGGACGTGCACCACGACGAACTACCGCTACGAAAAATCGGGCGAACTTTCGGGGCTTACTCGCGTGCGCGCACTCACGCAAGATGATTGCCATGTCTTCGTCCGTCCTGATCAGATTGAGCACGAAATTAATCTGATGCTTGATATGATCGGCGATGTGTATCGCGACTTTGGCTTCAACGATTTCCGCGTGCGCATCTCCGTGCGTGACCCGAAGCACAAAGAAAATTATATTGGCGATGAAAAGATTTGGGTGGAAGCCGAATCGGTTCTCAAAAATCTGATCGAAAAAAGAAAGTGGTCGCACGAAATCGGTGAGGGTGAAGCGGCGTTCTATGGCCCCAAGCTCGACTTTATTTTTAAAGATGTACTCGGCCGCGACTGGCAGCTTTCGACCATCCAACTCGATATGAACCTGCCCCAACGCTTTGAACTCGAATACATTGATGACAAAGGTGAAAAAGTTCGCCCGATCGTTATTCATCGCGCGATCCTCGGCTCGACGGAGCGCTTTATGGGAATTCTTATCGAACATTTTGCCGGCGCATTTCCGACGTGGCTCGCGCCTGTGCAAGCAACGATATTGCCGATCAGCGATAAGTTCGTAGAATATGGAAAGAAAGTGCACGAGCAACTCCTCGCTGCCGGCATTCGCGCCGAACTCGCCGACGCGAATGAGTCGCTCGGTAAACGCATCCGCACCGCCGAGATGACAAAAATCCCCTACGTGCTTGTGGTCGGCGAAAAAGAAGAAGCGGCAGAAACGGTTGCCGTACGAAGCAGAAAGGGAGATGAAGGCGCGGTTGATGCAAAGAAATTCGTCGCGCACCTAGCGGAAGAAATAAAAAAACGGTCCTGAAGCTTCTGCTTCAGAACCGTTGCTTTTTCTCTGACACTACGCTGCGGCGTACCACCTGCGTCGCGAAGAGATGCGTCGGCTGATGGAATACGATGCATCGACCGGCCTCAGAGGAACCTTCTTTCGAGCCACTTCTTCCTCAACCACGCAAATGCGCCAACCACGCCTGCTCCGATACGCGACAACGAGTCCTGGCTTAAATTGCTCACGACTCAACTCTGCCGGTATCGCTCCAAGATGGATTTTATTCCTTACTTCCTGCAGTCCATCGGACGAAAGCGATCGCCGTGGCTTCACTTCTTCCAAGAAGCTTTCAATCGTCGGCTCCCTGAAGTTAAATCTCCTCAAAATTGATGCAAACGTGGCCATATCGCACCTCAAGCTTTGAAATATCAGTACTGCTTGTTACAATAGCATAGAATAAAGATAATGTCAAACAACCAGGGAAAACCTAAAATCATTGCTATCGTCGGCCCAACCGCGAGCGGGAAAACCTCTCTGTCTATCACACTCGCCAAAGAATTGGGCGGTGAGATTGTTTCTGCTGATTCGCGGCAGATTTATCGGGGTATGAATATCGGCACTGCAAAACCCTCGCGCGATGAACTCGCTCTGGTTCCCCACCACATGATCGATGTCAAAAATCCCAGCGAAGAATATTCCGTCGCGGATTATAAACGCGATGCCCTTGCCGCTATCAACGATATTATCACGCGTGGGAAATTGCCGATCATCGCCGGCGGCACCGGGCTTTATATAAAAGCAGTTATTGAAAATTTGGATATTCCTGCAATAAAAGCCGACCCCGCACTGCGCACGAAACTCGAACAAGAGATTAAAGAAAAGGGATTGGATGCGCTTTTCAAAAGACTGGTTGCGCTTGATCCCGAAGCTGCGTATATCGTGGATCCGAAAAATCCACGCCGTGTCGTGCGTGCGCTCGAGGTTGCGATTACGACCGGCAAACCGTTTACTGCCCAACGCATAACCGGCGAACCGCCATTTAACTCGCTCACGATCGGCCTTGATATTGCGCCCGAAATTCTCCGCGAGCGAATCGATCGTCGTATCGACGAAATGATGAGCGATGGGCTTGAAGAAGAAGTCCGCGAATTAATAAAAAAATATGGCGCGAACGAGACGGCATTCGATGCCATCGGATATCGCGAAATTATTGGTTATCTCAAGAGCGCATCATCGCTTCCAGATGCCATCACAGCAATGAAGATGAATACGTGGCACTATGCGAAGCGTCAAATGACGTGGTTCAAGAAAGATAAAACCATCCGGTGGATAAAAAATCCAGAGGAAGCGATTACAATCGCCAAAGATTTCTTGAAATAGAAATAAAAAAGGACGACCGGCCATGTGGATGGTAGTCGTCCTGATCGATGAGGGTGTTGTCGCGGCGTTATGCCGTGGCGGTTGCTGACGCGCCACCAGGCTCCAGGGCAACAATGTGAAAACATTGAAGCTGGGGAACGGTCTGCGGCACATCTCCGCAATGCAAACAGCGCAATTCCGAATGTGTGTGACGAGTTTCTTTGAGGCGAAGTGTCATGGAGCATGCCTCATTGGGGCATCGTCCAATATCTTTACCTTCTGCGGGTTCGGCGGGGACAAGCACGGTGGAACAGAAAAGACATTTCATGAGAAAACCTCCTCGGCGTAAGTTAAACCTCCACTATCGTGGAGAAAGCCCCTTGGGAAACGAATTGAAAAGTAGTGTTTGGCACTCCTTTCTCAAAAGGCTGTCTTCACGTAGAGAGATTAAAAATACCTAAAAATTTAATGTTCTGCTAATCATTATAGGCATATTTTCAGGTTTGTCAAGAAATACGGGTACACAAGCATAAAAATAGGGCGCGTTGCGAAACGCGCCCGAAAAAAGAGAGGGGTTTGGTATCGGATGCCTAAACAAAAAAATGTCTTTCTCGTTTAGTGGTAAAAACGACGAGCCTGCACGCTGCGCATTGGTCACCATTCCTTTCAGATTCGCCGCAGTGGGAGCATCGTATGTTGTTGCCAGTCTTCTTGGTTACATCACATCCTAGGTTCGGGCAGACGGTTATTCTTTCGTCGAGTTCAACCGGCGTAGCGCACGATACACATTTAACAACGTGGGGCTGTGGCTCAACAACGGACAGTGGCGGCGGGGCAACAAATGGTCCTACGGTCATATTCTGCTCTCCTCAATTGAATTGACAACGATCATGCAAAAGCCTCTTCTTGTGGAAGAGGCTTTTTGAGGAACGATAGATTGTCTTTTCTATCCCGCCACAAGAATCCTCTTCCACAAATCGTGGAAAAGATTAATCTTCTTCATAATGGCGAAATTCTTGTTCATTGTTGCAGTAGCCGTTCGAACATCTCTTTCAGCATATCAGGTCTCGCTCTCCCCTTCAAGCTCGCCATCGCCTTGCCGATTAAAAACTGCAGGCTCGCAGTTTTCCCTTTTTTGTAGTCAGCAACCGCCGCATGGTGCTCGGCAATCACCGCAACAACCACAGCCTCAATCTCATCCGCATCCGATGACACACCAATGTTCTCGTCCTTCACAATTTCCTCCGGATCCGCGCCCGTCGCAAACATTTTGGCAATAATATCTTTTGCCTGGCGGCTCGTGATTTTCTTATCTTCTATCAACCCAACGAGGTGCGCCAGATGCTCAGGTTCAATTTTCATATCCGAAAAGTTCGCGCCCGCTTCGTTCATCAGCCCGCGCACATCGCCAGCCAAAAAGTTATAAATTGCCACAGGGCTTGCCTTCGGCCATCGCTCCTGGAGTTCAGAAACTGCCTCCTCAAAATAGTTCGCGGTCTCCGGTTCGGAGATCAAAATCTCCACCTGCTTTTCATCCAGGCCGTATTCTTTAGAGAACCGCGCGCGCTTCGCGCGCGGGAGTTCAGGCA
>Ga0206844_10320_pt1 | contig 12699 bp, 12 predicted proteins | sample Alteio_BWOrgCont_22_FD_152907 | JGI IMG/M metagenome (GOLD analysis project Ga0206844, IMG submission 152907) | Enriched cells from forest soil in Barre Woods Harvard Forest LTER site, Petersham, Massachusetts, United States -... | ecosystem: Environmental > Terrestrial > Soil > Temperate forest >...
GTTACTAGGCGGGAAATCGGCGTCCAACCAGCGTGTCTGCGGCGCGAGTTAGTCGCTCCCAGTCAGTACTTTATTTTGTGCAGGAGGGTGCCGGCAGCCGCACACAATTTCTGTTCCCTTCGTTCTTCTCCTATCAAAAGTGAGAAATCGGGAGGTTCCCGATTCAGTTAACTCGTAGCGGCGGCTGTGCGAGCACGCTCGGACGAGACTCGTTTTCGGATTCTGTTGCCAAATTGCTGAACGCTTCCCACCAGGGCTCTTCTGGTGTCCTGGCCGCTGGCGGGGGCAAATAGCAAGCCCAGGCCGATGCCGACCCCTATTCCCGCCGCAAGGCGCACAGCGTTGCCAAGGGCTGGGTTGTCCTCTCCACGAATGACTCTTGACGCTTTCGCCACTCGGTCAGCCGCATCTTCGTACTTGTGCTGGACAGCATCGCGGAAATCATCAACCCTGCTGGCCGCACGGTTGCGCCCTTTTTGTGCGCCATCCGACTGCTCAAGTAAATAGAGGCTGGTACCGAGTAACGTCTTGAGTAACTTCTTCATTTTGATCCTTTCAGTTTATGTAGGTCGTTATCGGAATCTGGACGATGGCGCAGTACTTGGCAAGTCTCATCCCGACAAATCAGCGTTTTTCAACTCTGCATTCTCATCACGGTGTCCCAACTGACCCTGCATGCTGGTGTTGCCCCCCTCCCCTTGGTTCTGCGGGTTCTGCTCCGTCGCGCCCTTGCCTCGATCTTGATCCCTCGATTTGTCCATGTATGCTTTCTCCCTTTGCTCCACTACGGTTCTCTCAAGACGGACGGTAGCCAGTACAGTTGCCGCCGCCCTTCCCCGCACTCTGAAGCACTGTCGTGGCAATCCGCAGCAAACGAATGCGCTGGCCTTATTTCGTCGTCACTTGAACTGCACCCCCAGTGGCTCGAAGACATGGGATCGGAAACCACTGTGAACTTTTCCCCATAGAGCCGAATGTGCCTGGCAGCCGCATAGCCAAGGTGCTTGATGCGTGCACAGAGGTTCGCCACTGAGGGAAAGGCGACGCGGCAGCTGACCATATGGGATTATGGATGCTATGTCCAGGCTCCGTCTGAGCTATAAAGCTCACATCAGTATCCCGGCCTGTGGAAAACTGTGGTTCATGTAAAGCGCCATCTTCGGGTGCTCAGATGGCGTGGTCAGGTTCCGCAATCGGAGTCTGCTCTTTTTGCACTTGTGAGTTCAAAGCTCCCGGGCGGTCGTTCGCTTGCTTCGGGATGGGAGGGAAGGGTCTCCTGATGCCATTCTCATTTCATCCTTTTGGCTACGTGAAGGTTCCGTTCGGCATACTGTATTTCCAGTTTCTCGGCATAATCGCCGCAGGACTTTTGCAATTCTCGCGACCGCTCTTGCAATGCCTTATTCGCGAGAGCAATCCGTCCCGGCATTTTCTGCAAATCCAACTCCAATAGAGCAGCCTTGTACAGTTCGAGCCAATTTTCTTGTTGGTTGGGGAACATCGGACTCCTCGCTTGGTCAAAGATTCCAAGAAGTCCACAAATATACCGTCACAATGCCATTCAGTCAGTTCAATATTGAACACCGAGCCTGAGATGAGGCTAGTCGTGAAGAACGACATTAAGGAGGGAGCTGTGGACTTGCAGACCGCCATTGTAGTGGATGAAACCTAGCTTCCTAAACCTGTTCATAAAAAAATTCACCCGCGAGCGAGTTGTACCCACCATTTCCGCCAGCGTGGTCTGGCTTATCTCGGGGATGATGCTCTCCGGCACTCCCTCCTTGCCAAAATGGGCCAGCAACAGAAGGATTCTGGCCAGCCTCTTTTCGCTCGAATTGAAAAGCTGGTCAACCAGATCCTCTTCGTAACGGATGTTCCGCGCCAACAAATAGGCCACGAACATATCTGACATCTTGCGTTCCTGATGAAGTGCCTGCATCATGACTTGCTTGTCGATTCGCAGGATGTCACAAGTCGTTATCGCACTGGCGGACCCCATGCGCAGGGCCTGCCCCGCAAGGCAGCCTTCCCCGAAAAAATCGCCGTCCCCTAATATGCCGATGGTTGCTTCCTTGCCATTGGTGGATATAACCGTTAGCTTGATCTTGCCTTTCTGAATATAAAACACCGCATCCGTCGCATCCCCCTGCTTAAAGACAGTCTGTCTTTTGCAAAAGTGCAAAAATTTTCTACCCTCCCCGATGGTGGAAAGGAAACTGCTCGGATCGAAAGCGAACTTCTTCCTTCGCACGGCACTACCACCTTAAACTGGCCGCAGACTTTTTGTCACGGTCGATGACACTTGTTACGATTTTAGGACACTGCTCCCAGTAGGCGCAAACAAATTCCCCCGCTCAATACTCGCTGCATGGACAAGGACGTTCAATAGACTTGCTCTGCGAACGGCGTCAACAAACTTAAATTTTTTTAGATGGTGCGCTTGAAAACACAGGCTGGGCGGAATTCGGCATTTCCATTTGTCGCAGAGTGTCGCCGTTGGTCCGGATGCGATAGTGACCCTGGCCTAGGCGGCCACTGGCTTCCCAACGACATTCATGTAGCTGTCCATCGTCTGAGTCAACTGCGAATCCACCTCATCCGCGATTGTCATGACATCCGGCAACAGTAAGCTGAAGTCCAGCGCACTCAGATTGTTCTGCAACGTCTCGAACAGTGTCACCTGCAGTATCCGTGAGTCGTGCACCAGCATCCCGGCAGTGTAGCCCTGCCGTTTTCGTAGCTTGCCATGGGCTACGGCGGCGGCAGAACCAACGGAGCTTTCTACGCCGGGAGTGATGGGCTCCCTCAGTCGGACAATCAGGTCTTCGATGAGCTTGGAAAGATATCCAGTACGCTCCTTGTCAGTCAGCGAAACGTGACTGAGGTCTTTGTCCTTTTTTACCCGCGTCAACCAGTTATCAATGATGCTGCTGGCACAACGCTGCAAAATCGAGGCCACTCTTTCTTTTTCCACTCGGGCGGAAGGCTGGCGAGCGAGCAACTTGTGGTGAACCAGGTCGGCGAGCTTCCCAGCCTCGAATGGTTTCACGATGATTTCGTCCGCCTCTAAAAGGATAGCGTCCATGGCGCTCTTCACGTCTGGGTAGCCACTGACCAGCAGTGTGAGCGCATCCGGTTGAGAGTGGCGCATTGCAGTGACGACGGCGAATCCATCACTCGGATTCGGCATGTGCAGGTCTGTGATCAGCACGTCGAAGGTCTCTGTGGAGATAAGTTTCAGGGCTTCTACCACGCTGGCGGCCTTGACTACGTCAAATCCTTTGCCTTCAAGTGTCCGACTCATCATGTCGCGAACCGCTTCATCGTCATCCACCAGCAGAACTCTGTGCGAAACACTCGTTCGGGTCTGGGTCATACAACACCACCTTCCATGGCGAACTTGTGGTGAGTATGACTTAGTCCCATTCCGGAAGATGTACCAAATTGAACAGTTCTCGAGATGTGCGACGGTGCGACCAATTTCAGGCAGGAATTTCTCCAATTGGATACTGGACCTTAGGTGTTAGGCATAGTGACGGATTGCGAGTACCGTTTCCAATAGCCACTACCTGGGACACCGCCCGGCTCTCCGGCAGGTCATGACCCGCCGTGGACTGTGATCCGGTTATTGGTCAAACACGTATTTCAGAACCTGCTGGCCAATGCGCTCGAGTTTACCTCGCTCCCACTATGCTAACGTTCCGTCACTGAACGACCAAACCGTGTTCAAAGAGAGACTTAGTCCGACCGAAAACGAAAAATCTCTGGTTCCCTAAGTACTTCACCAAGGCGAGACGAAAGAGGCAGCGATGACAACAACGATGGAGCATAAACCCGAAGGGCTCGAACAATCCGAGGCATTTCAAACCATCCTTGAAAGCCTTCCATTGGGCGTAATCGTTGCCGATCAACGAGGACGGATAATGTTTTCCAACCCCGCCGCGGTCAGAATTCTGGGGTTGGAGTTCATTGATGCCATAACAGAAATGGGGTCAGCGGTTGAGGGTTGGTACTTGCCTGACCAGGTCTCTCTCATCCCTCCTGATCAATTGCCGTTGGCCCGCGCCATTCGCGGAGACAAAGTTGTCGATGAGCTTGTCTTCGTCAGCGGTCTTCAACTCCGTCCTGGAGTATGGATCCGAGTCGACGGCTGGCCTCTAAAGGATGCCGACGGAATGGTCTCTGGAGGAGTCGTGATGTTTCACGATTTTACGCAAGGTCGCGAAGAACGGCAGCATTTCGTACTCCTTTCCCGCGTTGTACAACAAACAGCGGATAGTGTGATTCTCACCGATAGACAAGGCGTCATCCAGTACGTGAATCCAGCCTTTGAGATGACCACCGGCTACGGGAAAGATGAGGCCCTGGGCCAGACCCCGCGAATCCTGAAATCGGGTCTGCACGATGCGGAGTTCTACCGCGAGATGTGGGCGCAGTTCGCTCACGGGCTACCCTTCAAAGGGATGGTGATTAACCGCAAGAAAACCGGGGAACTCTACTGGGCACAACAGACCATCACGTCCATGCGGGATGAAGCTGATAATGTGACACACTTCATTTCCGTGTCACAGGATATTACCGAGATCAGGAAAAAACAGGAGCAGGAATTTCAGTTGCAACTGGCACGCGATGTGCAGCAGCGCTTCTACGCACCCGTTCCGACAGTGCCAGGTTTCGACATCGGCGCCTCCGTGCATCCCGCTGACGAGACGGGAGGAGACTATTTTGACTTCATTCCCATGGCTGACGGTTCGCTTGTGATCGCTGTGGCCGATGCCAAAGGACATGGCTTTAGTTCCGCACTTGTCATGGCACTCACTCGGGCGTACGTACGCTGCTTCGCCGCCTCGCAGTTAGAGCTTGATGAAATTCTTGCGCGAGTGAACCAGATGTTGCTGAAAGACCTCGAACACGGGCATTTCGTCACACTCTTTTTAGCCCGCCTCCATCTACCGCATCGGCTTCTGTCTTATGCCAGTGCTGGTCACGTTCCCGGCTTTGTGTTCCTCGACTCGGGCGAGCTGAAGTGCACAATGGACAGCACTGGCCCACCTCTTGGCCTGTTTTCCGCAAGCAAATTTTCCCTGCAGCCGGCCATTCAACTGAATCTGGGAGAAATTGCAGTGTTCCTGACCGACGGCGTCACGGAGTCGACTACGCCCGATGGCCACCAATTTGGCGCCCATCGTGTGCTTGATTACATTCGCACTCACCGAGATGATTCGGCTTTAAATCTTGCGGATGGTATGTACCAGGCGACTCGGGAATTCGTGCAAGGTGATCTCCAGGACGATGACATCACATCAGTCGTCGTAAAGCTAAATGTGCCCCCTGACCTCACCTGAGCCGGAAAAGATGCTACGTTCGTTGCAACATTCTGCCTGGTTCATCCCTACGATGATAGATCGCTGGCCAATTCCCCGAGTTAGTTGCAGAGATGGTGTCGGATGTTATCGCTTGGAGCCACGCGCAACCAAACATGCTACCTCAGTACTCCGCCCCCTGAGGTGCACGCGGAACCCGTTTTGCGGCCGGGCGAGGAGCGGAAGGTTCTGAAGTCCTTCCACTGCTTGAACTCCACGGCGGACGCGGCACGTAGCGGCTGATCTCCCACTGAACTGGTTTAGACTTCGACTCATCGACCAGCGGGCCGCCTGCAGAAAGCGGACTCACGCCTTCGTGCCCGGCGTGCGTGGCGATGTTCGCCGTCCTGGTGGCCTGCGGAGGCCGAGGCTCATATGGCCGCGCAAGCGTTACCACGGAGTCGAAGGGTATTTCCGGAGAAGGCTTGGTCGCCGTTTTTACCCAAACACCATCCTCCGTACCTTGTATCTTGTGCCTTGCCGGCTTCGGCTTATTCTCATCCATCGCGCTTGGTGCATCCCTTGCCGTCTGGCTTTCTGACTTCTGAAGCGATGCTGGTTGCGATCCCGCGATCTCAGGTAAGGCTGCCGGCGGAGCCGCACTGCTGCCCCCTGCGGGTGCGACCGTTACCGATCCGACTCTGCCGCTCGCGGCCTCATCCCCATTGCGCCCAGGGATGCTCGTCCCGGTAGCCTGTCCATTTTTGGAAACGCCAGGAGTTGGAGCGAAGTCTTCATCTGCGGGAACTGGGCCATTCGATTCGGTGTTCCTGGAACTTCGGGGCTTCAAGCTTGTGATTCGGGCCGAAACGGAGAATTGAGTTCGCGAAGCCGCTTCCAGGTAACGAAAGAAACGCGGCCGTCCACGCGCCTGCCAATAAGGTGAATCATAAAGTTCAACGCCACGTCCCGAACGCATCGCGCTGAAGAAGGAGTGCTGCACCGGACTAATCACGATTCCGACATGCCCGCGCCACACCACCAAGTCACCCGGTTGCGGATGTAGGACCCGACGAAACTCTTTGATCCCTTCGTAAAGCCCGGCGGAGTTCGCGTAGGAGTAGGTAAAGCCGGCCCGTTCATAGATTGCGTGCACCAGGTTCGAGCAATCGGCGTTGGAATCCGTGAGCTTGCGGGATTCTAGTGCCGCGCCAATGATCGCCAGACCCTGGTCTGAATCCACAAGCCGAGGTGCAATCGCCCCGGACTCGCGAACTGTTCGGTGATCCGCTTTTGAACTTTCAGCGTTCTGCTGCTCGACCGAAGCACGCGAAACTGACGCTCCCAACACAAGGAGGAGTCCTACTCTTTGGTAGTACCGGGAGTAGATTTTGATCGCCATGAAAGCCAAGGTCTAGCTGGTCATAGAGAATCAAACCCGCGCGGGACCGAATAGTTTCGCCCCTTTCGTCTGACCTTGTTCCGTCCATCCCTCCTTATGAGTGCCCTACTGCCTGGCCAACCGCGGGCTTTAGACACGATAATCCCCCTCTGCCCATTTTTTCGAGCGACTCACGCCACCATTGAAATTTATCGCCATGGAGACCCTCTTGGGAGCATGTGTTTGATTCTCCCGTGCACGAGCGTTCGGTGCACTGTAACAAGTGACAGTTCACAAATAGCAGCAACAGGAATATGCGCAAACACAGCAGAAAGTCATGACGCAGAAATACTCGCCCAGACTCTGATTTCAGAACACTCCACGGCCAAGACGCCTTTGTTGAACAACCTATGGAGCTGCGACGGCGCCACTCGGTTATTTCAGACTCGACAGTCACGACTTCTGACAATCGCGATGGCACTTTGAACGAGACATGCAAATCAACCAGAGGGATTCCAATGATTTCATACGTTTTCAGCATCTGCCGTCAAAACAAGCGCGGTATCGGCGGTAGTAAACAATCTGCGCAGGATCGCAGTCTCCTCACTCGATGTGTATAGTTTTCCGGCGTGTCATTTTCAGCTTCCTGCTCACCATTACCTCTTGCCGTTGGGATTTTGGCACGATGCGGCAGAATGAGATTCAAGTTGCGAGCGCCCTTAATGGTATTTTTTTCAGCGATCTTACGTAGTCGCCGCGAATCATTTTTATACAGCCATATGGCCCACTCCGCCCTGCGTCTTCCGCTGCCAGGTTCCCTGGCAAGCGGCTGATAGTGTAACTTTTGACTGGCCAACGAATCCAATTTGCGGCCAAAGGTTTCAAAATCTTGCGAGCACTTAGGAACGAAGACTGGATCGGCCAATGCTGATTTATCTCCTGGCCTTTGTTGGTCGTGTTCTGACGATTTTGAGTCCGTGCATTCTCCCAGTTCTGCCATTCGTTTTTGCCCGCGCCGACCAACCGTTTCGCCGCTCTGGCTTGCCTCTGCTTGCAGGTATGGCACTGACTTTTTCGCTCGTGGCCGTTGCAGCCGCATTCGGCGGGCATTTGGTGGTGCGCGTCAACCAAGGAGACCGCTATGTGGCGATGGCTATATTTCTCGTGTTGGGAGTTAGCCTGCTTTTCCGCGATCAACGTTTCGGCCACGGGCGCCGAAGCAGCTCCCGATGATGCGAATTTACGTTCACCCGAAAACTACATCGGCTAGCGCCGTGCCGATCACTTTGCCTCCGCCGAGCCCATAGTACAGGACGAACGCAACCTATACACGCCGTAGCCACGACTGAGTCTTAATCAGTGGGCCTTAAGCGGAGGTTGGAATGTGGGTGCGGAACGTGCCGTGCTTCAAAGGGCACCGGGAAAGATTATTTTCCGCTTTCACGCCCGCGACCTTCACCTGGTGCCGGGAACCGCGAAGGATGGCAAGCCTGTACACTTCAGGGTGAAGATCGATGGCACGGCTCCTGGCGAGGATCACGGCAGCGACACTGACCCGAACGGCGCCGGCACTGTTCAAGAGCATCGTCTGTATCAGCTCCTCCGGAAAAAGGGAGCGGTGGAAGATCGAACTTTTGAAATTGAATTCCTCGATCCCGGCGTGCGAGCGTTTGCATTCACGTTTGGTTGATGTCGGAGATCGGAGAGATGTATCTTGAATCGCTGGGACGATGCCTTATGCTTTCGAGAAAAGAAATATCTTCTCCGCTCTTAAGCTGCGTGCTGATCTTTCTCGCGATTGCCAGCGCAGCGTGGGCACAAGCGAAACCCCAGTCTAAGCAAGAAGAGCCCCTCGGCACCGAATCCGGATTCGGAGTTTTTCAAGAGCACTGCGTGAGTTGTCACGGAAATCCCTCAGCCACAAACCATGCGCCCGCTCCCTCCGCACTTCGCGAACTGGCTCCGGAAAAGATTTATGACGCGCTGACGACTGGGGCCATGAAGATCCAGGGCCAGCAACTGAGCGATGCGGCGAAGCGACGCGTGGCCGAGTCGCTCAGCGCCCGCCCTTTTGGCAGCGCCGAATCGGGCGATGCTGCAAACATGCCAAATCATTGCTCGAGCAACCTTGAGCTGTCCAATCCCGCGAGCGGCCCGGCGTGGAATGGATGGGGCGCCGATCTCGCGAACACTCGCTTTCAACCTACCATGGCGGGAATCACTGCGGATCAGATCCCGCGACTGAAGCTCAAGTGGGCCTTCGGATATCCTCACGGGATTTCCGCTGCTGGCCAACCGACCATCGCATCAGGGCGCATTTTTGTTGGTACCGACATCGGATATGTGTACTCGCTCGATGGTGCCACAGGCTGCGTTTACTGGTCGTTCCAGGCCAAAGCCTCGGTACGAAACGCCGTCAGCGTAGGGCCAGTGAAAAGCCATTCCGGACAGTCCACCGAATATGCCGTCTTCTTCGGCGATGCCAAGGCGAATGTCTACGCTCTCGACGCCTCCACTGGCAAACTGCTATGGACCACGCACGTCGAAGATCACTTCACGGCGCGTATTACTGGATCGCCCACACTGTATGGCGGACGCTTATACGTGCCGGTTTCGTCGTTCGAGGAATTTGCGGCCGCTGCCAAAGAGTATCCTTGCTGCACCTTCCGCGGAAGCGTAGTTGCGCTGGATGCCGACAGCGGCCACCAGATCTGGAAGACCTATGTGATTTCCCAAGAGCCCAAACCGACGCGCAAGAATTCAGCAGGCACACAGCTGTTCGCACCAGCGGGGGCCTCGGTTTGGAATGCTCCCACTATCGATGTTGAGAGAAATGCCATTTACTTTGGGACAGGCGACTCTGAGAGTGAGCCTGCGGTCCCAACGTCGGATGCGGTCGTAGCCTTGGACATGGCCACTGGGGCGGTTCTGTGGACCTTTCAAGCAACAGAGAAGGATTCTTTTCTGCTGGGATGCGATGGACCCGCAAAACAACGTTCGGACAATTGTCCGAAAGCGGTGGGCCCGGACTGGGATTTCGGAGCTTCTCCCATTCTGCGAAACTTACCCGACGGTCACCGGATCCTGCTTGCGGCCCAGAAGAGCGGGAACATATTTGCGCTCGACCCCGATCGCCATGGTGCACTGATTTGGGAAGTAAACGTGGAGACAAAACGGCCCCGCCCAAATCCAGTCCTCGTCTGGGGCGGCGCTGCGGATGAGCAACAAGCCTACTTCGGTCTGACTTCTGGCGGGATGGTAGCAGTTAGTCTTACCGACGGAGCGCGGGTTTGGTTCACGCCCATGGTGGCGAGGCATGCCAGCGCCGACCGGGCCGGTATGTCCGCTGCGGCAACAGCGATTCCAGGGGTCGTATTCGTTGGCGGCTGGGACGGCATCCTCCACGCCCTTTCTACAAAGGACGGGCGCAAGCTCTGGGAATTTCCTACGGCACGCAAGTTTGCGACCGTCAACAAGGTTCAGGCTAAGGGTGGCTCCTTTGGCGCCACCGGCCCGACGATAGCTGGCGGCATGCTCTTCATAGGGTCGGGCTATGGTGTATTCGGCGACGATACGCCCGGCAACGTGCTGTTGGCTTTCTCAATCCGGTGATGCCTGTTCTCCGTGTCTCTGGCTGGACCTACGGGTTAGATTCTCTCTCCGGTTGTGCTGTGTGAGATTTGCTAGCGCAGTGAGAAACAATTTTCATGGTTTTGACCGAAGTGGTGATGTTTCAACAGTTGTCAGCGTTTGGTCGGGGAAGCTGACGGCGTCGGCAATTCTCGGATCCACATTTGGCCTCCTAAACTTCCTAACATCGTCACGCTTTTGGGAGCAGCGCCGGATCGCCTACAACTTGCTGCTAACTATGGTGTTTGTCGGCTGATGGCCGTGAGTTGGCCGTTCCTGAAGCGCGTTCGTTGTGGATTATTTCCGGTTGGCCGCCATGCGCCTGCAAGTGCATTTTAGTTTTCGTTCGATATTCAGCACCCCTAGCGAGCGCAGTGCGTTATGGAACTGTCACTCATGCGCTGGGGCTCATTTGTCTTGAGGCAAAAGTGTGCTTCGGTGGGCCGAGCATGATAAACGCGATGGCATGCGGTCCCCTGGCCGGGAACCACTGTGTACGTACCACAGCGCACCGACTGGCGTCCGGTCATGATCGCCGTGCGTGTCGGCGTGCATTGGGACTCAATGGTGTAGTTGTTGAAGCGGATACCTTCGCTCGCAAGCTTGTCGATCCGCGGTGTCGGCAGGCTCCCTCCGTAGCACGAGAAGTCACCCCATCCGACGTTGTCAGCCAAAATATAAACTATGTTCGGTCGAGTCGTCGTTCCTTTTTGTGTTGTCGCTGTCTTTCCTCCCGTTTTACTAGGCGGCAGATAAGGGCTTCTGCTTCGGGACATAATCTAGCGGCGCACCGACAGGAATCAGGGGTTCGCGACTGAGGCTTTTCTGATACTCGATCAGGAGTCTCGCCGTATGGCACCAACCCACGTGTGAATGTAGGGATAGTCGTAAGGCTCGCGTTCCTTGGGATCGGTATCGAGGTTTATCAAATGTGGGGTCGTAAGGTGCAGGGCTGGGTCACTGAGTGTCTTCTGTAGAACAAGAACCATCTTGAAGTTACGCCACTTGACTCCATAGAGCGCGTCGCCCATCCAATATAAGAAGCCTTCACGGTTTGAGTTTGGTTGTTTCCCCTCGAAAAATGCGCGTTGGTCGACACCGTCAATCACGCGGTCTTTCGGAATTTCTAGTCCCGCCCAAAGGATGAGCGTGGTGAAGAGGTCAGTGATATGAACAATCTCATTGCTCTTCTGCCCCGCGGGCACATGGCCGGGGTAGCGGACAATTGCGGGCGTCCTCAGTGAACCTTCCATACCAGTAAAATAAGACCCGTCAAAGCACCCACCCGTGCCGCGCCACGGAGCCATTTCTTCCGGCCCGTTGTCACCCGAAAAGACGACGATAGTGTTGTCCTCAACCCCGAGTGACTTGAGATAATCGAGCAATTCCCCAAAATCGGTGTCCATTTCGAGTAACGAGTCAGCCCAGTCGCCGTGACCTGTTTTGCCCTTGAACTCCGCGCGGGGTATCGTCGGCAGATGCAGCATGGAGTAATTGAAGTAGAGGAAAAAAGGCTTGCCAGCTTCTGTGCTGCGCTTGAGAAAGTCTTTTGCCCGTTTCATGTACACGACATCGATGTCGCGTCGAACCTCAACGGTCAGATGTTCAAGCTCCTGAACGGGTTGTCCCTTGCGGCTTTCGAGTACGTGTGTGACCGGATCGCGCTTCGGGTCATACCAGGGATCGTCTGCCCATAGACACTCGTCATAGGAGCGCGGAATGCCCTACCACTCGTCGAAGCCGTGATCGGTGGGCCAGCGCCCCTCGGAGTCGCCAATGTGCCATTTGCCAACGATTGAAGTGGCGTAGCCTGCCTCGGAGAAGATGTCGCCTAGCGTCCGTTCCCACTGCACAAGCCCGCCGTGCGATCCGGCGAGCGCGACCGTCTGATTGCCGGAGCGGATGGAATAACGCCCGGTCATCAACGCGGAACGGCTCGGCGTGCATTGAGTCTCCGGTGCGAAGTTAAGCAGCATCATGCCTTCCTGTGCGAAGGCATCGATCCGCGAGGTGGTGGCACCGCGCAGAGCACCGCCAGTGTAGGAACTCAGTTCGCCCATGCCGAGATTGTCGACGAGGAAGTAGACGACGTTAGGCTTCTTGCCTTGTGCCACGGGAAGCGTAGGCACAACCTTGATGGAATCCTTCGGCGACGCCTGTTTCATTTCATTTCCTCTCTGAGAAGTCCGTCTGGTTTGGTTTACTTCACCAATTACTCACTTCTCGAACGTAGTTGTAGCAAAGGAAAGTCTATGAGCATCGCGCCGACCCGAAAACTGGCAAAACTGCCAGTTCACACCGAGACCTTCTGGTTTTCCGCTGGACACTCCGTGCACAAGCGATCGGTTCACTGTCACAAGTGACAGTTCACAAATCGCAGCAACG
>Ga0206844_10321_pt1 | contig 12687 bp, 12 predicted proteins | sample Alteio_BWOrgCont_22_FD_152907 | JGI IMG/M metagenome (GOLD analysis project Ga0206844, IMG submission 152907) | Enriched cells from forest soil in Barre Woods Harvard Forest LTER site, Petersham, Massachusetts, United States -... | ecosystem: Environmental > Terrestrial > Soil > Temperate forest >...
ACCGGATTGATACATCTGCTGACGGTCGGAGGGCGATGCGCCGATCAGAAAATCGAGAAACTCCGGCGTTCCCGCTGCTGTTGCGCCGGGGTAGCCGTTGAGCGGAGGCAGCATAATTTCGCTCAATCGCCGCAAGGTCGCCATTTGCTGGGTGGTGAAAAAATGCGCATTGGTCTGCGCCACAACGTCCGGCACCAGGGGCGTCATGGGCAGAGGTTTTACTTCCGTCAGCCCACGCATCCACGGCACAGGTCCGGGCGCCACAGGCGTTGGCGGAGGGGTCGATGGCGCAACCTGTGTGCCGGCCTGCTGTCCGAACATTGTCCTGGCGGAGATCGATGCCGCCATCATCGCTTTCACAAAATCACGCCTACGCATAGCCGGTGCTCACCTTCGGGATTCAGTTGCAGACAGCAGTAAACGGTTTCAGCATCTCTTGTTTCAGAGCGTGCAAACTGTCTTTTCGTACTCGGTTGAAAAGGTTAAAAGGCTCGCCGTGCATTTGCAAGTAGAGGGCTGTGATCGCCGCTTGCCTGGCAGGCCTCGATCCATCGGGAAAACGCTGCGCCAACTCGCCGGCCAACCCCACAAAAACGGCACTCCTAGCGGGATTTGCAGCGCTGCTGATTGCGCCGGGAACGGCAATTGCAGCGCGCCCTGCGCAATTGAGTATCGCCAGAGATACAGAGAGATCACTGAAGACCATGGCTGAAGAAATTGTTGACGTTTTAATTATCGGGTCCGGCCACTCCGGCGGGATGGCAGCGAAAGTTCTGACCGAAAAGGGCATTTCATGCCTGATGCTGAACGCCGGACCAATTGCGGACGCTCGCAAGGACACAGAACTGAAGCCGGCCTATGCTCTGCCGTTTCGCGGATTCAAGCAGCCCGGACAGCTACCGCATGTTTTTCAGGCAAATGAATTCAATGCGAATACGTGGGTCGATGAACAGGAAGTTCCTTATACCTATGATCCGCAGAAGCCGTACAACTGGGTGCGAGTGCGCCTCTTCGGCGGCCGCTCACTGTTCTGGTCTCGGCAGTCGTTCCGGCTCAGCGATTATGAATTCAAGGGCAAGTCTCACGACGGCTTCGGCGACGACTGGCCGATCAGCCTGGCAGACCTGGCACCGTATTATTCGCGCGTCGAGGGAATCTTTCGCGTGCGCGGCCGTGCAGAAAATCTGCCGCAGTACCCGGATGGCAATTTCGTTCCCGACGACTCGCCGTGGACGGGATGCATGCAGCGTTTCATCGCCGCCGGGAAACAGGCAGGCATTCCGGTCTGCAAGGCGCGCAGCTCCATAGGTGTCGATGGGCTGGCAAGCTCGGTCAACCTGCTGCTGCCGGATGCCTTCGCCACCGGCAAGCTAAAAGCGATCCCGAACGTGGTAGTGCGCGAGCTCAGTGCGGACAAGAACACCGGCCTCGTGAATGAGGTCCACTTTGTCGATCGGCTTTCCCGGCGAGAGATGTCGGTGCGGGCGCGAGTGGTGGTGCTGGCGGCGGGAACGCTCGAGAGCACGCGGCTGCTGCTCAATTCCAAATTGGCAAATTCAAGCGGCGTGATGGGCCATTACTTAATCGATCAGGTGTACGGGCCCGGTATCGTCTGTTCTGTGCCTGAAGCGCGCGACGGCAAATCCACGCCGGAGCTGATGGGCGGCAACGCCCTCATTCCGCGTTTCCGTAACATCGACTCCAAAGCCAGGAACTTCATCCGCGGCTATGCGCTGAATATCTCCAGCAGCACGCGTCCCATGGACCCGCGCAACTTCGCAGCCTATGGCGAGGACCTGCAGAAAAAGTTGGACAGCTACAGCGGCAGCGGCTTTTCGACCAGCATCATGGCGGAAGTCCTGGCCCACTACGAGCACCAGGTGAGCATCGACAAGAACGTCGTCGACGCCTGGGGCATTCCCGCGCTGCACATCGACACCAAATATACCGACAACGAATTCAACATGGCGCGCGATGCCGTGGATACAAGCATCGCGCTGGCGGAAGCCGCTGGCTTCGAAGTCCTCTCGAAGAATTACGATCCAAACCCGCCCGGCTACAGCATTCACGAACTCGGCACCTGCAGGATGGGCGAAGATCCAAAGACCAGCGTCCTGAACAAATGGAGCCAGAGCCACGATATAAAAAATCTCTTCGTCGTGGATGGGAGCAGCTTTGTAAGCAGCGGATGGCAGAACCCGACCATGACCATCGTGGCGTTGGCGATGCGTGCGTCGGAGTATCTTGCCGATCAGATGCGCCAGGGAAATGTTTAGGCCAGATCAACATGGCAGTGCGCTAGTTAATTGATTTCAAAAAAATGAATTGTCATCCTGAGCGGAGTTTGGCGCGTCTTTTGCGCCAAACGGAGTCGAAGGACCTGCTTTTCTCTCAGCGTGGCTATGTATCTATTTAGAAATTAGTGTTAGAAATTAGTGGTCTTTGCTTGCTGATCTTTTGCTATATGTCAGTACGGTCCGGCAAGCCAATCGTCGCCAGCAAGCCTCAACCGGCAGTAAAATAACACTCATAGAGGTTTGGAGCATGCTGGTAGAAATCGCCAGGCCGATTGCCTTGCTGTTGTGCATTCTCTCCCTATGCGCCGTCTTTCACGCCGCATTTCTGGTACCGGCAAGCGACCTGCATCAGAAAATTTCCAGCTCCGTGCAATTGCTGGCCCTGGCTGCCGGAATTTCACTGGTCAGCGGAATGATCTTCAACCAACCGCCCCATGCAACAAGGCTCATGAGCACACTGCCCATGCAATTGTTTTGCTGGGCTACAGGTGTCATGGTCATCCTTTTCCTTGCTGCCTGGTATCTGGAGAGCAATTCCATCTTCGAAGGGCATGTTCACTTTTAAAGAATGAAAAAACAAAAGGCTACTCTCATCGCTGAGAGTAGCCTTTGAACTAAACCTGCGAACTTAGACTGCGACAGCTTCAGGTTGCGCCACGCGCTCGGCCTCAAGAACAGGACCGATCGCATGAATGATCGAGGCAATGCGGACAACGGCAAGCACCGTCTCTTCGCTGACGCCCTTATCGCGCACGACTTTTTCGTGAGAATCCACGCATTTGCCGCAGCCATTGATGGCTGAGACCGCGAGCGACCAAATCTCGAAGTCGTTGTGATCGACTTCGTGCGTCCGCATCACATTCATCCGCAGACGAGCCGGCATCGTGCCGTACTTTTCATTTGAACTGAGGTGAAGAAAGCGGTAGTAAATGTTATTCATTCCCATGACGGAAGCAGCCGCCTTGGCCGCTTCAAGCGCCTGCGCCGAGAGCTGCTTCGCGCCCTCTTCCAGAACCGCCGCCGTCAGCTCAGGATTGCGCGTGGCAATCGCGCTCGCCACCACCGCGCCCCACAGCTGCTGCGGCGTCAGCTCCGTGTTCTGTCGCACCAGGCTTGAGTAATTCAGCTTCAGGTCCTTCGCATAAGCCGGAAGACCATCGATAAGTTGATCCAATTGCATATTGAAATCCTTTCTCGACTACGTCGCAAAACGCAGCCAAAAATGGCGGGACAAAGGTCCCGCCATCTCAAGCCAGACATCGCATTCCATCTAGACCTCACCAATCCATTCAGCAGGAATGGCGCCGAAGGCGCGCGTGCCCGGACGGCTAGTCCTAAACTACGAGCGTCTCTTCGCCCTTCTGCCAGTTGCAGGGGCAAAGCTCATCGGTCTGCAGCGCATCGAGCACGCGCAGCACTTCCTGCGGATTGCGGCCCACAGAAAGATCCGTCACATACACGAAGCGGATGATGCCTTCCGGATCGACGACGAAGGTAGCACGCTGTGCCACGCCGGCCTCTGGATCGAGGATGCCAAGCTGCTCCGTGAGATCGCGCTTCACGTCAGCCAGCATGGGGAAGGGCAGGTCCTTCAGGTCTTCGTGATTATTGCGCCACGCAAGGTGAACGAACTCGGAGTCGACGCTGCCGCCAAGAACCTGCGTATCGCGATCCTGGAACTCATTGTTGATCTTGCCGAAGGCGGCAATCTCGGTCGGGCAGACAAAGGTGAAATCCTTGGGCCAGAAGAAATACAGCTTCCACTTACCGGGATAGCTCTCGTTGGTAATCGTCTCAAAAGCCTTGTTCTTGTCGCGGCTGACGCTTGCGGTTACGGAAAAGACAGGAAACTTCTCGCCTACACCTAACATGTATGACTCCTTATGTAAGTTGGTTTATGAATGGGTTGAATGAAGTTAGAACAAAACTTTTTAATCGGCCTTCTGCTGGCAATCCGCGCACAGGCCCAGCACATCCACTGCATATCGCTGCACCAGGAATCCCCCCGGTAGCCGACCACGCTTCGCGGCCAGTCCCAGCGTCTCCACTTCAATGTCAGAGATCGACTTGCACGCTGTGCAAACCAGATGATGATGCGGATTATGGTTCGTCTCCACGCGCAGCGAACCATGATGCAGGCTCACTTCGCTGAAAATACCGCTCTCAATGAACAGATGGAGATTTTTATAGACAGTCGCAAGAGAGATCGAAGGGATCCTGCGCTTCACACGCGCATAAACCTCTTCCGGACTGGGATGTCCGTGCATATGCTTCAGAATTTCGTAGATGACATGCCGCTGGTGCGTGACCGCAAGGCCAGCACTCTCGCACATCTCACGAAATTCCTTTATCTCCTGCGCATTCATTAAAATCTATTAAACGATAATTATTATCGTTTGTCAAAAAGAGAACTATGAGCGCAGGAGCAAGGAATTTAATTGAGGGTGGAGTTAATTCGGCTTAGGCGGTCTATCTTTAATGAAGCGTGCATCGAGCGGTTGGCGTCCGCGAAATCCCGCATCGACCGTGTGCCAATAATCGATGCGCGATTCGCCCATCTTCCAGCACAGCAGCACAATTTCATTCTCCATCATGCAGGGAAAATCGAGCAGGCCCGTGTCCAGGTCTTTCACCTGTACGCCGATTGCATCGATCTCAGCAACGGCGTCTTTCGCCTGCTGCACCAGCTTTTCAATCTCCGTCCGCTGGCGCATCACAGAAATCACGTTCACCTGCATGCCGCCGGAGAGAAAGATGCGCTGCCGCAAATCATGCAGCTTCGCCTCTTTTTCTTCAGCAAATTTCTTGCCCTCGATGGCTCGCTTTAACAGCGATTCGAGCACCGGCAGCAGTAACTGCGCTTCGTCGAGGGTAAAAGTCTTCATAAGTAGATTCTAAATCGCGCGCCGCATTGCTGCTTAGGGCAATAACACCAAAGCCGTCATTCTGACGACCAGCGGGAGGAAGAATCCAGCGAATGCTGGCAGAGGTCGAAAAGCAAAGCAGCTTTCTTGCGAGAAACCTGAAGCTACTCTGCAATACGACGCATCCCCTGGATTCTTTACTACGCTCAGAATGAGATCCGCTACAAACTAAGCCTTGATCTCCAGCATGCGATCGAGCGCGACGCGCGCCCAATGCTTCACGTCGTCACGCACCTGGATGCGATTGACGACATTACCCTCAATCAGGTTCTCGAGCGCCCAGGCCAGATGCTGAGGACTGATGCGGTACATCGTCGTGCACAGGCAGCCCGTATCGTCGAGCGTGATGATCTTCTTGCCCTTCGGCGCGAACTCCTTCGCCAGCCGGTTTACCAGGTGAATCTCGGTGCCGATGGCAAACATCGAGCCTTCCGGTGCATCCTTCACCAGTTGAATCAGCCGCTCCGTCGAGCCGAGAGCATCGGCCTTCTGGCAGACCTCCCAGCGGCATTCCGGATGAACGATCACCTGAATCCCCGGATACTTGGCGCGGACTTTGTCGACGTGTTCGGGGAGAAAGCGCTGGTGCACCGAGCAATGGCCCTTCCACAGAATGATCTTCGCAGCGCGCAGACGGGCAGGCGTAAGGCCGCCGTTGATCTGGTATGGATCCCAGACCACCATCTCGCTCAGCGGAATGCCCATAGCAAAGGCCGTGTTGCGCCCCAGGTGCTGATCGGGGAGAAACAAAATCTTACCGGCGCGGGCAAAGGCCCAGTCAAAGGCATTGCCGGCATTCGACGAGGTGCAGACCAGGCCGCCGCGCTCGCCGCAGAAGGCCTTGATAGCCGCCGTCGAGTTCATGTAGGTAATGGGCAGAATTTCGTCCGGGCTTAAGCCGGCGGACATCAACGAATCCCAGCAGTCTTCGACCTGTCCAATCTCGGCCATGTCGGCCATCGAGCAGCCGGCATTCAAATCCGGCAGGATGACCTTTTGATCAGGGCGTCCGAGCACATCCGCGCTCTCCGCCATGAAGTGCACACCGCAGAAAACGAGATATTTGGCCTCGGTTTCGGCTGCAATCTTTGAAAGTTTGTAGGAGTCGCCGGTGAAATCGGCGAAGCGAATCACTTCATCGCGCTGGTAGTGGTGGCCCAGCAGGATCGTAGTTTTGCCCAGTTTTGCCCGCGCCGCCGCAATGCGCTCGTCCATGCCGTGGTCGGGCTGAGCCAGGTAGTTATCCAGTGAACAAACATCCTGCTCAGTCGCAGGGGCCGCTAATACTTCTTCCTCAAGTACGTTCAATTCGTTTTCCGCCTTCAGTCCAATTTTTTTGGACGGGGATGTTGAAAGCAATCACGGTTGCAGTGGATTCGCTGCGGGGTTTCACTCCGCCCAACCCACGGGGATGTTGCAACCCTGTAAATTCGATGTGCCCTATACGGCGCGCGTCGCAAAATTGAGACTCTCGCCCGGCAAATCGGTTTCATTCAATCTTAATACAGCTGAACCCGACTCCAAACCGGATGTCGCACTCCCGAGGCGCAATCGGGCCTGTCCTGAACGAAGACGCAGGAAAATCCAAGCGATAGCGCTGAAAGTAAAGGACCTCCCTGCAGAAACGCTCCCTGAGCGGTGGTATTTCTTCCATCGAAGCACCCGCGAAACCACCCCTATTTGTGAGCCGTCCGCTCCGGCAGGTATCATGATGGGAATCAGATGCACTTCGGCGACTCCATCTTTATCTTCTTGTTGGCATTGGTCCTCTTCGGCCCGAAACGGCTGCCGGAAATAGGCCGCCAGATCGGCAAGCTGCTGGCCGAGTTCCGGCGCGCGAGTAATGACTTCAAGATGCAGATCGACGAGGAGTTGCGCTCCATGGAGCAGCAGGAAAGGCAAAAGCAGCTGGACCAGGCTGCAGCCAAACCGCAGGCTGAAATGGCCCAACTCCCCGCCGCAACGGCGACAGAGCCGATCCCGGCAGCAACCGCCCCAGCGCAGACGCAGCCCGCCATTATGCCTCCCAGCACGGGCGAGCCGGTAAGCTCCACAGCCTGGCCGTATAACAAAAATCTGCCTGTCTCTGAGATCGACCCCGGCTATCAGGAAGCAGCGGCAAAAGAAGAGCAGGCAGCACAGGAAGCAACAAACGGGACCGCGCCTTCAACCCCCGTCATCCCGTCTGAAAGCGAGCAGTCACCAATCCACCATGGCTGATGGAGAAAAAGACAAAGAGAATCTGGTAGATCGCGCCCGGGCCGCAGTCACCGAACGGGCAGAACTGCCGGGCATGAGCCTTCTGGAGCACCTGGAAGAGCTGCGCCGCCGCATTGTCCATTCGGTGATTTATCTCGTCCTGGGCTTTTTTATCGCCTATGGCTTTCACGAGAAGATTTACGGCTTCATGGAGAGGCCGATCACCTTCGCGCTTGCCAAGCACCATCTGCCGCCACAGCTGAACTACCACAATCCGATTGACGGTTTTAATCTTTACCTCAAGATCAGCTTCATGGTCGGCTGCATCATCGCGGCGCCTTTTATCCTGTACCAGATATGGCTTTTTATTTCGCCCGGGCTGTACAGGAACGAAAAGCGCTTCGTGACGCCCTTCATGATCGCCACCGTCAGCCTGTTTCTTGCCGGAGCCTATTTCGGCTACCGCTGGGTCTTTCCCGGCTCCCTCGATTTCCTCTTCACGTTTAATAAAGACTTCAATCCGCTCATCGAGATCAATGAATATACCGATCTCTTTCTCACCGTCATTCTTGGTTTAGGCGTCACGTTTGAGCTGCCGATCCTGGTCATGTTTCTGGCACTCTTCGGCATCGTGAATGCGCGTTTTCTCTGGAAAAATCTGCGCTACGCCATCCTGATCATCTTCATCATCGCCGCCATCATTACGCCCACTCCGGACATTCTCACCATGTGCGTCTTCGCGACCCCCATGCTCGTGCTCTACCTCATCAGCATCGGCGTGGCCTTCATGGTGCACCCGAGCCGGCGCAGGCGAAAAGAAGAGGCGGCTTGATGCGGCGCCTTGCTGAAAGGCTGGGTGTCCCATCCTCTGCACGGCAGTTTCGTGCAAAGGGTGGGTGGCCGCAAACCTTCGCACTGGCACTATTTCTCGGGATTTGTGTATTTAGCGCCGCGGCCGCAGACACGTTTAACGGCGAGCGCGCGCTCGAATATACGCGCCAGTTCGTCGCCACAGGACCGCGCTGGGTGGGCAGTCCCGGCCACGCAAAAGCCGAGGCATTTCTTAAAAAACAATTCGCCAAAGACAATCTCGAAGTCGACACCTTCACGATGAACACGCCTGCCGGCCCGCAGGAGATGCACAACTTCATCGTCCGCTTTCCCGGCAAAAAAGACGGCGCGATCGTGCTCGCATCGCACTACGAGACAAATTATCCCCTGCGCAATATCAACTACATCGGCGCGAACGATGGCGGCTCGACCACCGGCCTGCTCATCGAGATGGCGAATCATCTTCGCGGGCGCACGCTCGACGGCTATAGCGTGTGGCTCGTTTTCTTCGACGGTGAAGAAGCCTTCAAGGAGTGGTCCGATTCTGACAGCACTTACGGCAGCCGACATCTGGCGGCAAAATGGCAGAACGACGGCACTCTCAAGCGCATCAAAGCTTTCATGATTCTCGACATGATCGGGGACAAGGACCTGGACATTCAGCGCGACTCGAATTCGACTGGGTGGCTGCTCGATCTCATCCAGCACGCCGCGGCAAAGAACGGCGATCAATCCTATTTCTTCCAAGAGCAGACCGCCGATTCCGACGATCATCTTCCCTTTGTGAGACGAGGCGTTCCTTCCGCCGACATTATCGATCTCAATTACGGCTACCAGAACGCTTACTGGCATACGGCGCAGGATACGATGGACAAGATCAGCGCGAAGAGCCTCGCCATCGTCGGCAACACCATGCTTGAGACTATTCGCCTGCTGAATCTGCGTTAACTAATCATGATCGCCGGAGCGTCCATCTCGTACTGGATTTCCTTCCATGTGCTGGTGGCTGTGCTGCTCGTCGTCGATCTCGCTCTCCTCCATCGCGGCAGCCACTCCAGAAGACTGCGCAACGCGTGGGCCTGGACCGTCTTTCTGGCGACGCTCGCCTGCGGCTTCGCACTCTTTTTATCCAAAACCCAGGGTCGCGAACCGGGACTGGAATTTTTCTCCGGCTACCTGATCGAAGGCTCACTGAGCGTCGACAACCTGTTCGTCTTTCTGCTCATGTTTCGCTCTCTGCGGCTTGACGTCGAGGAGCAGCGGCGCGTGCTGCTCTGGGGTGTGCTTGGCGCTATCGTCATGCGCGGGGCCTTCATTGCAGTCGGCGTATCTCTCTTGAACCGTTTTGCATGGGTGGAATACATCTTTGGCGCGTTTCTTTTAATTGCCGCCGTCCGTCTACTGCGCCACAAGTCAGGAGATGAATCCACTCCCGGCATCATGAGCTGGCTGCAGCGCTGCTGTCTGAGGGGAGTCGAAGACCGCGGCGAACAAGGCATCCGGCTGGCCATGCCCGGGTTGCTGTTTGTGATTCTGGCCGTAGAAGCAACCGATCTGATTTTTGCGCTCGACTCGATCCCGGCCGTGCTCGCCATTTCGCGTGACCCATTCATCGTCTACACGTCGAATATCTTTGCGATTCTCGGGTTGAGATCTTTGTATTTTGTGCTCGCCGGCCTGCTCGATAAGCTGCGCCTGCTGCATTATGGATTGGCCGTGATTCTGGCCTTCGTCGCGCTCAAGATGCTGCTGGCGCACTGGATACAAGTGCCGGTAACCATATCCCTGGCCATTATTCTGGCCACGCTGGCAATTTTCGCTATTGCCAGCAAGCTGATCCCGGAAAAGAAGCCGGCTAATCCGCGATAAACCTTACAGCCGCATCCCGCCTGCTCAACTCAGAATGCTTCTGAAACTGCTCATCGCCGCGGTCTTCGACTCCCCTCAGACAGCAGCGCTGCAGCCAGCTCATGATGCTTCTGAAACTGCTCATCGTCCCGGCGTGGAAAATCATTGCGATAATGCGCACCGCGGCTTTCTTCACGCGCGAGAGCCGACTGCACGATGAGCTCGCCGATTGCATGCAGATTTCGTAATTCCAAGGACGAGCGGTCCATCGCGGCAGGCAGCTCGGCGCAAATTTGCTTTAGCTCTGCCCGCGCTTCCTCTAACCCTTCAGCATCGCGGAGCAGGCCTGCATTTTTCCACATCTCCCGTTGCAGCCGCCGCAGGAGACTGCTGCTGTCGCGCGTGGGTGACGGCTGCGTGTCGAGCGTCCTCACCGCATCGGCGGTAATTGCCGTTTCCCGGCGCATCGCCTCGGCAGCCCGCGCGCCAAAGACCAGGCCCTCCAGCAGAGAATTGCTGGCCAGACGATTGGCTCCATGGACGCCGGTGCATGCCGCTTCACCAGCCGCATACAGCCGCTTCAAGGAAGCTCTTCCATCCACATCCGTCTTCACGCCACCCATCAGGTAATGGGCCGCAGGACGTACCGGAATGAGATCGCACCCAAGCTCAAGCCCGTGCTGTGCGAGAAACGCAGAGATGCCGGGGAAACGCTGGCGCAAATCCATACCCTGGATGTGGCGCATGTCGAGATGAACGGGCAACGGTTCGCCATTCGCGCCCATGCCTTCGCGGGTGATGGCGCGTGCCACAACGTCGCGCGGCGCAAGTTCAAGAAGCGGATGATAGCGCTCCATAAAACGCTCGCCCTTTGCATTGCGCAGATACGCGCCCTCCCCACGCAAGGCTTCTGACAGCAGAAAGCGCGAAACACCGGGCAGACTTAGCGCCGTAGGATGAAACTGGTAAAACTCCATGTCGGAGATCTCGGCCCCGGCGCGGTACGCCATGGCAATGCCGTCTCCGGTCGCGACCGCAGGGTTCGTCGTATCGCTGTAAACCTGCCCGGCACCGCCGCTGGCCAGCAGCACGGCGCGCGCGTGGATGGTATGCAGCCGGCCTTCGCGGTCAAGCACCGTCAAACCGATCACTTCGTCTCCACGCACCAGCAGGTCGACGCACATCGTCCATTCGAGCAGAGTGACGTTTTTTAACGCGCGCGCATGCGCCAGAAGAGAACGCCCGATCTCCGCGCCGGTTGCGTCTCCGTTGGCGTGCAGAATGCGATTGCGGCTGTGCGCGCCTTCGCGCGTAAGCATCAGCTCGCCGTTATGGCGATCGAAGCCTGTGCCCCATCGCAAAAGCTCATCCACCCGCAGCGGACCTTCTTCCACCAGCACCCTGGCGGCTTCGCGGTTCACCAGGCCGTCTCCGGCATTCGCCGTGTCTTCAAGGTGCAGCGAAATGTCTTCCTCGCCACCCATGGCGACGGCAATGCCGCCCTGGGCATAGCTTGTGTTCGATTCTCCAAGCTGCTCTTTTGTGATGACAAGAACGCTGCCCGCATCGGACAATCCAATCGCAGCTCGCAGGCCGGCGATGCCAGCGCCTACGATCACGAAATCCGTCTGTGTAGAAATTCCCATAACGTTTGAGGCTACCACGCAATCTATGCAACTCCTTTAGACTCATGCACGGGATCAAAAGGTGCAATACGGTTTGGTGCGATACGATGAAGAGAGCGTGCGTACGATACAAGTCAAAACTGCGTCGGCAAAATATCCGGTACTGGTTGGCAGCGGAATCCTGGCAACACTCTATCGCCGGCTGCCTAAAAGAACCCACATCTTCGTGCTCACTTCGCCCGAGATCTGGGCGCTCTGGTCGAAGCGCTTTCTCGCTTCGTTTCCAAAATCTGTTTCCACAAAACAAGACCATCCCACAGTCTTATTTTTGCCCGCAGGAGAGCAGCATAAACGTCTCGCGCAAGTCGAGCGGCTGGCCTCGGAACTTGCCGCTGCCGGCGCTGACCGCAGTTCCCTGCTGATTGCTTTTGGCGGCGGCATCATCGGCGATGTGGGTGGGTTTCTCGCAGCCATTTACATGCGCGGCATCGACTATATCCAGATGCCGTCGACATTACTGGCCCAGGTGGATTCGTCCGTGGGCGGCAAGACCGGCACGAACCTGGCTTCCGGGAAAAACCTGATCGGCAGCTTCCATCATCCGCTTGCGGTCTTCGCCGACATCGATCTGCTCCAGACGCTTCCTGACCGCGAGTTGCATGCCGGACTTTTTGAGAGCGTAAAAGCCGGCATCATCCGCGATGCGCGTCTCTTTCGCTTCATGGAACATAATTCCGAAGCGATTCTCAAGCGCGACGCCAAGGCGCTGGAGTATGTTATTTCGGCTTCGATCAAAATGAAGGCCGATGTGGTCGGCATCGACGAACGCGAAACCGGCCTGCGCATGATTCTGAACCTCGGCCACACCGTAGGCCATGCAATCGAAGCAGCGACGCAGTATCGCAAGCTGCTGCACGGCGAAGCTGTTGCCTGGGGCATGCTCGCTGCGCTCGCGCTGGGACG
>Ga0206844_10138_pt2 | contig 12662 bp, 10 predicted proteins | sample Alteio_BWOrgCont_22_FD_152907 | JGI IMG/M metagenome (GOLD analysis project Ga0206844, IMG submission 152907) | Enriched cells from forest soil in Barre Woods Harvard Forest LTER site, Petersham, Massachusetts, United States -... | ecosystem: Environmental > Terrestrial > Soil > Temperate forest >...
GCCTCGGCAATCGCTCTACCGCATATTACGCGGACGTTTCCAAAGGATCTGACATTGAGGCGGCCATTGGGTCCGTGCTCGAGAAATTCGGACGGCTCGATGCTGTGCATAATAATGCCGGCATCGTAAGCCCGTCGTGTCCGCTGCATGAGACCACCGAAGAGCAGTGGGATGATCTCCACCGTACAAATATAAAGTCGGTTTACTGGACGACGAAATTTGCATTTGCAGCACTGGTCGAAAGCAAGGGCACAATTTTGAATACCGCCAGCATGGTTGGCCTTCTTGGCCAGACTGACCATGCAGCTTATGTTGCGACCAAGGGCGGCATGATTTCACTTACCAAGGCGATGGCCGCCGACTACGCAAAGTATCAGATCCGGGTAAATGCCGTATGCCCTGCGGGTACATGGACGCCCATGCTGGAACAATGGGCTTCGGAACAGCCGAATCCTGCGGGTATTCGACAGTATCTCGACGACATTCACATGCTGGGCTATTGCCCACGCGGTGATGTCATCGCAGACGCAGCCGCTTTCTTACTTTCATCGAAAGCCCGATTCATCACCGGATGCATTTTGCCGGTGAGCGGCGGCGCTGAGCTTGGTTACAGACGCTAACTGGAATGGGACATGCCTGACTACATAATTCAATCCATCTCTACGTACGATGCCCGGTTTGCATTGCCCCCGGGTGCAGGTACAGACTCTATCCACGATACTTCGGGATACTGCCTGGCGATGACGCTGTTGTCGACACTGGACGGTGTCCGGGGATCAGGCTTTGTTCTGACGCTCGGCGACGGAAACACGCTCGTTTGCAAAGCCATCGAGATGTTGGCGAAACCACTTCAGGGAATGTCCATCGAGGCCGTGATGTCAGACTTTGGGAATATTTCCCGGAAGATCGCAGATCACTCTGCGTTGCGATGGCTTGGGCCGCACAAGGGCGTTGTGCAATTGGCGCTGGCGTCGATTACCAATGCCTGTTTCGATCTGTGGGCGAAGAGCCGGGGTGTACCACTTTGGAAGCTCCTGCTCGATCTCTCGCCGGAAGAGCTTGTTCGGGTTCTCGATCTCAGCTACCTCGAAGAGATACTTCCCAAAGAGAAAGCTCTCGCGATGCTGCATGAGCAACTGCGCAGCCGTGCGCGACGGGAGGTCATTCTCAAGAGCGGCTATCCCGGGTATGACACATCCGTAGGCTGGATGAACTATGACGATGAAAAGGTCACGGAGCTCACAAAGAAAGCTCTGGATCAGGGGTTCTCCGCATTCAAGCTCAAGGTCGGCTCGCCGGAAGAGAGCCGGGATCTGCGCCGCGCAGCCATGTTGCGCAAGCTGGTCGGTGACGAAAGCACGGTGATGTTCGATGCGAATCAGCACTGGCCCCTGCCTGATGCTCTTCGCATCTGCAGCGAGCTCGCGACATTCCGCCCTCACTGGATTGAGGAGCCGACCCATCCAGATGACATTCAGGCCCATGTGGAGCTGTCACGCGCAAGCAACCCTGTTAAGATTGCCGCCGGCGAGCACATCGCGAACCGGGTCCTGTTCAAGAACTTCATGAAAGCCAATGCGCTTTCCTTTATCCAGGTCGACTGTACGAGAGTCGCGGGTGTGAGCGAGTTCCTCACTGTCAGCTTCCTCGCGAAGATTTTCGACCTTCCTGTCGTGCCCCATGTCGGCGATATGGGCCAGATGCATCAGCACCTGGTTCTCTTCAACCATGTTGGCCTCGGGCTCAAGGCGGAGTTTCTTGAACACATTCCGCATCTCCGAGCGCACTTCGTTCATCCTGCGCAGGTACAGCATGGCGTATACAAGACGCCTCAGGAGCCCGGTGCTTCCACGGATCTGAAAGTGCTGGCTGGATCCTAGTTCTCTGAGGAGTCTGCTCTGCAGCTTTCGATCGCGCAGAGTAGATTTTTGTTCGACGTATTGAGATATTGGCTTGATATGGGTAACAGATGCATCGACGCACACCAGCATTTGTGGCGCTATCTTCCTCCAGGGCCGGACTGGATGAGAGATGGTATGGAGATACTACGGCGGGATTTCCTGATTGACGACCTGCGTGCCGTAACCACCGAAGCGGGTGTGACCGGCACTATCGTAGTTGAAACGGAGCGGACTATCGCAGAGACTGAATGGCTCAGTGAAGTCGCGTCATCAAACGATCTGATTTGCGGAGTCGTGGGGTGGGCACCTCTCACAGTTCCCGGCGCTGCGTCCGAACTCGAAAGAGTCGCCTCTCTCCCGAAAATGAAAGCCATACGCCATCCGATTCACGATGAGCCGGATGACCAGTTTGTGCTGCGAGACGATTTCAATCGTGGCATTGCTGCGCTTAGACACTTCGATCTCAGATACGACATCCTAATCTTTGAAAAGCATCTTCCCCAAACGATCCAGTTTGTGGATCGCCATCCAGATCAGATCTTTATTCTCGATCATGTCGCCAAACCTCGCATTCGAGAAAGTTATCTTGCGCCTTGGCAAGACAACATCCGAGAGCTCGCCCAGCGGCCCAATGTCTATTGCAAGCTCTCCGGAATGGTGACCGAGGCGGATTGGCATACCTGGTCCGATGAAGTGCTGTCTCCATACATCGATACTGTGCTCGAAGCATTCACTCCGAAAAGGCTGATGTTCGGCTCAGACTGGCCTGTTGTGACGTTGGCCTCTTCCTATCGGCGATGGGTCGGCACAGTCCGGGTCGCGATTGCTCAACTGTCGACGGACGAACGCGATTGGATTCTCGCAAAAACTGCCATCGAAGCCTACGGGCTTGCCACTGCATAGATCGGAAATTGATTTATCGCGCTGACAGAGATGTAACAATCAATGCTCAATATGATGACTGCAATCCAAGATCCCGCCTGGACAAAAAGGAATAGCGGCGCAAATGTCGGCCTTACCGCCGATGGCACTGCCGTGCACATCTACGTGTTAAGAGATGACGGGATCGAGGTAGCCATCATGAACTACGGGGCGCGCATCGTCTCGATACGAACCCCGGATCGGTACGGCAACTTGGCGGACGTGGTTCTGAACTACTCCGGTCTGGATAGTTACGTCGCCGATGTTTCGTCTTATCTAGGAGCAGTTGTCGGAAGGTACGCAAACCGTATCGCCGGAGGCCGTTTCTCAATCGACGGTCATATCGTTCAGACGACCGTCAATAACGGCGCGAATATGCTTCATGGTGGATCCGATGGATTCGATCGGCGCGTGTGGGCGGCGCATTCCTTCTCCTCGAGAGTCGAGTTGACCCTCAAGAGCGAGGACGGCGATCAGGGCTTCCCCGGAAACCTTACCGTCCGAGTCCGTTATACCGTTATGCCGCGTGCGCTTCGGATCGACTACTTCTTTACTACAGACCGGACGACGGTGGTCAACCTGACGAATCACGCCTATTTCAATTTGTCGGGACGCCCCGAAGCGAGCATACTTGGCGACGAGCTTGCCATAGCTGCGGATTATTACACTCCGATAGATTCTCGCTTGATTCCTGTTGGAACGCTCTTGCCGGTCGATGACACGCCGTTCGATTTTCGTTCAAGAACGGTGATCGGCTCTCGAATTGAGAGTGATGACCGACAATTGGAACTGGCAGGCGGTTACGATCATAACTTTGTGCTGACGGGAGAAGCTGGAGAACTCAGGAAGGTCGCTCACCTTCACAACCCGGACAGTGGACGGACTCTGACAGTTTCGACCACGGAGCCGGGAGTTCAGTTTTATACAGGCAATTTTCTCGACGGAACGTCATATGGTGCAGCTCAGGAGAGGCACGGAAGACGCACTGGACTCTGCCTGGAGACACAACACTTTCCAGATTCACCCAACCATCCGAACTTTCCATCCACAGAGTTGCAGCCAGGGCGGATGGGGCTAAGCACTACCATCTTTGAGTTTTCAGTCGATACGCCATGGAATCATGATGTCGCACAATCGCCTGGAGCGCCGCTACACGAATAGACGAGTACATGAAACGAACGAAGACAATCATCACGGCAGCTGTCACAATCGGCGCCGCTTTCGGGATTTACACCGGTTCAGCACAGGTCGCCAGCAAGCCCGCTTCCCGCGGGAGCGCCCACGTCAATGCCGACTGGCCAGTCTATGGAGGACAGCCTGCGAATCAGCATTACTCCAGCCTGACGCAGATCAATCGCAGCAATGTGAAGAAGCTCAAGGTGGCATGGACCTATGACACCGGCGAGGATGGCGGTCTGGAGACAAGTCCTCTTATCGTCGGCCGCACTCTTTATGCCTACACACCGTCGCAAAAAGTCATCGCCCTCGATGCGGTAACTGGGAAGCTGCTGTGGAAGTTCGATTCCGGCGTTAAAGCGGAGCAGCCTGCGCGTGGAGTCGCATACTGGACCGACGGAAAAGAAGGCAGGATATTCGCGGGGGTCATGAACTACCTCTATGCGCTTGATCCTGTTACCGGCAAGCCCATCCTTTCATTCGGAGAAAACGGAAGGATCGATCTAAGAAAAGATCTTCGCGGCGACTATCAGGTTCAGTCAATCGCGCTCACCACGCCCGGCATTGTCTACAAAGATCTCATCATCGTGGGTGGCGAAATGCCGGAGACTCTTCCTGCGCCACCTGGAGACATTCGCGCCTACGATGTTCGTACAGGCGCTCTTCGCTGGAGCTTCCACACGATTCCGCATCCCGGCGAGTTTGGTTACGAGACATGGCCTAAAGACGCCTGGAAGACATCGGGCGCCGCCAACAATTGGGCTGGCATGTCACTCGACGCTGAGCGTGGCATCGTCTACGTGCCGACAGGCTCAGCATCATTTGATTTCTATGGTGGCGACAGAATCGGCAACGATCTATTTGCTGACACCCTATTGGCCCTTGATGCCAATACTGGAAAGCGCATCTGGCACTTCCAGGATGTTCATCACGACATCTGGGATCGCGACTTCCCTTCTGCGCCATCTCTATTGACCGTGATGCATGACGGAAAGCGGATTGATGCGATCGCTCAAACAACCAAAGCGGGCTACCTTTATTTGTTTGATCGCGTAACTGGACAATCGTTGTTTCCAATTGAAGAGCATAGCTATCCTGCGAGCAATGTTCCTGGAGAGGTGGCTTCGCTCACGCAGCCCAAACCTCTCAAGCCTGCTCCTTATGCCCGACAATTGCTCACAGAGGACATGCTCACCAACCGCACGCCTGAGGCACATGCCTGGGCAGTCGATAAGTTCCACACATTCCGCAGTGAAGGATTGTTCATCCCCTTTGGATTGGACAAGCAGACCGTGGTCTTTCCGGGCTTCGATGGCGGTGCTGAGTGGGGTGGTCCCGCGGTTGATCCTAAGACGGGAGTCATCTATATCAACGCCAATGAAATGGCATGGACGGGCGGACTGGCAGCGGATAAGTCCGCCCGGACACCCGGTGAAGCAATCTACCGGAGTCAATGCAGTGTCTGTCATGGAGCCGATCGAAGCGGTTCACCTCCAGGATTTCCATCTCTCATCGGAATCAGTAAGCGGCTCACGGACAGCGAGATCACAGCAACCATTCATCAGGGAAAAGGCCGCATGCCTACCTTCCCAAATCTCTCTGATGCTCAGGTAACTAGTCTGCTTGCGTTTCTGCACGAAGACCCGTCAGCATCTGCAGGTACGCCACCAGCGAGCGACAAACAGGAGATGGCATCTGTCGCGGCAGATGCATCAGTGGTCGATCCCAAGGGAACCATAGCGTATCAGCAACATTGCGCCATCTGTCACGGTGATCATATGGAAGGAATCCCGCCATCCTTTCCGATGCTGATTGGTGCTGGACAACGTTTGTCGAAGCAGCAGGTCGTTACGCTCATTCACCAGGGAAAAGGAAGAATGCCTGCGTTTCCCAAACTGCAGTCAGAAGAACTAAACGCCTTGCTGCGATATTTGAAGGTTTCCGATACGCCCGCCGCCACAACCGCTGAGGAGCCGCAATACAGTTTCACGGGATATCGCAAATTTCTCGATCCTGATCACTACCCCGCAATTGCGCCACCGTGGGGCACGCTCAACGCGATCGACCTCAACACTGGGAACTATCTATGGAAGATCCCCCTGGGCGAATACCCTGCCCTCGCGGCGAAGGGCATGAAGAATACAGGCTCGGAAAACTACGGCGGCCCCATCGTGACAGCAGGCGGCCTGGTCTTCATCGGCGCTACTCTGTATGACTACAAGTTCCACGCCTTTGACAGCCGGTCTGGCAAGCTGTTGTGGGAAACTCAGCTTCAGTACGCAGGGCGAGCGACGCCGGCAACATACATGATCGACGGTAAGCAGTATGTTGCCGTAGCAACAGGCGGTGGCAGATATCAGATCGCTCCCGCCAAAGGAGTGTACGTAGCTTTCTCCCTGCCCTGACTCTGCAGGATCGAAGCCACTCAAACGCGGCCTTTGCGGAACGAAACTCAAGCTGAAAGGAATCGATAACACAATGCAATTCATGACAAGACGCTCGATGTTGAAACGCGGACTCACAATCACTGCTGCAGCCGCGGCTTCAGCGGGAGTTCCACATTCGCTGTGGGCCAAGCCGCTTGTGACCGTACCCGGGATCCAGCTCTACACGGTGGATAAGGAGCCGAAGGCAGACGTCGAAGGCACGCTGAAGAAGGTTCGTGCAATCGGCTATCTGGAAGTCGAAACAGCCGGGTTCGGAGGACTTTCCGCGAAGGCCTTTCGCATCGCTCTCGGGAACGCGGGCCTGAAGTGTAACAGTTCTCACTTCTTCAACTTTGGCAGTGCCGATCCCGGGTCTTTGTTCGAAGAGGCGAACACGCTCGGAGTCCACTACACGGTGACCTCAGCCATGGGCCGGTTTACTGACAAGCCGGCAGGACAGGTAGCGGGCGCCGACGACTATAAAGCAATGGCAGGGTTCTGTAACGACCTGGGCCGCAAAGCCAAACAAGCGGGCTTGCAGCTCGCTTATCACAACCACAACACGGAATTTAAAGACCTCGGCGAGGGAAAAACCGGATATGACATCTTCATAGAGAACACAGACGCCGATCTGGTGAAATTGGAACTTGACTGCGGATGGATGGTGGCGGCTGACCATAGCCCGGTTGAATACTTCCATCGATATCCAAATCGGTACCGGATGGTGCATATCAAGGACTTCGTCAAACCAACGAAACCCAGCACTTCGCTTGCCTCCCAGGATGTTCCTCAAGGAACAGTCCTCGGTACCGGATACATCGACTACCGCCCCATCCTCAAGGCTGCGAAGGCTGCCGGCGTCGAGCACTTCTACGTTGAACAGGAGCCACCATTCATCGGAATGACGGCCCTCGAAGCAGCCACCAGGGATTATGCATACATCCACGCTCTCTCGGTATAGCAAAATTAGGGCACACAGCGGAGTAACGATGAAGGAAGTGAGGAAGTAACAATGAAATTGATTCGATATGGCCTGAGCGGTCAGGAGAATCCCGGGATCATCGACAGTGACGGAGATATCCGCGACCTTCGTGGAGAAATCGCGGACATTTCCGGGGAAACGTTGCTCCCCTCGTCTCTGGACCGGCTCAGGAAAGTGGATGTCGACAGCCTTCCTCGGGTGACCGGCAATCCACGGATCGGCGCGTGTGTTGGGCGCGTAGGGAAATTCATCTGCATCGGACTCAACTACTCGGACCACGCCGCCGAAGCCGGCATGAAGGTACCCGGAGAGCCCGTCATCTTCATGAAGGCAACCTCAGCGGTGTGCGGACCCAACGACGACGTAGTCATTCCTCGTGGATCGCAGAAGACGGATTGGGAAGTTGAATTAGGAGTAGTCATTGGAGCTCCAGCCAAATATGTTTCGCCGGAAAACGCGCTTTCTCATGTGGCCGGATATTGCGTCATCAATGACGTATCGGAGAGAGCCTTTCAACTCGAGGGCACGGGTCAATGGACAAAAGGAAAGAGCGCAGATACATTCGGTCCCATCGGCCCGTGGCTCGTGACAGCTGACGAAGTCGCCGATCCTCAAAATCTCGACATGTGGCTGGAAGTGAATGGCCGGCGTTTTCAGAATGGCAATACGCGCACAATGGTGTTCGGAGTGGCGCATTTGATCTCGTATCTGAGCCAGTACATGAGCCTTCAGCCCGGCGACATCATCTCGACAGGAACACCACCCGGAGTCGGCATGGGACAGCGCCCTCCAATCTACCTCAGCGCGGGGGACAAGATAGTACTAGGGATTCAAGGTCTCGGTGTACAGCGCCAGACGGTCGTTGCCGACAATTCCCAGTATCCGGCCCCAAACAAGGAAATCGGGCGATGACATCGAACCAACGCTTCGCTCGATACCCGAGTCTTGAAAATGTGCCGGTCCTGATCACGGGTGGCGCCTCCGGAATTGGAGCTTCGATGGTGGAGCATTTCGCCCTTCAGGGAGCCAAGGTCGCCTTTATTGATCTGGCAGAGGACGCTGCTCGAGAACTCATTCGTGAATTAACGGATCGTTGTCCGCATCCTCCTCGCTTCTGGTCTTGCGATCTCAAAGATGTGGCCTCGCTAAGAACAGTGGTCCACGAAATTGAGAGTGAAATGGGCGCGGTTCGTGTGCTCGTAAATAATGCCGCGAACGACGATCGCCATAAGCTGGAAGAGATCACCCCGGAGTACTGGGATGACAGAATGGCTGTGAACCTTCGCCATCAGTTTTTCCTGATCCAGTCGGTATCTCCCGGAATGATCCAGGCTGGCGGCGGTTCCATCATCAATATGAGTTCGATTGCCTGGATGATTCCCTCGACCGGGCTACCTGCATACGTTACCGCGAAGGCCGCCATTGTTGGGCTCACGCGCACTCTGGCACACGAGCTGGGCTCCTCGAATATTCGGGTCAACTGTGTGCTTCCCGGAGCGGTTCTCACGGAACGCCAGCGGCGTCTGTGGTGGACGCCGGAATACGAAAAGGAAGTCATGGGGCGTCAGGCGTTGAAGCGCAATCTGCTCCCGGAGGACGTGTCACGACTCGTTCTGTTCCTGGCATCGGATGATAGCAGCGCGATCACGAACCAGAGTTATGTGATAGATGCCGGCTGGGTGTGACCGGTCGTGCCTGTGATCGAAAGTATTTCCCAACAACGCCACCTCGATCCGCCTTCACCTTCCTCCCGTTTTTAGCAATAATTAAAGACGTCATGTCCAAGCAAGAATTCCAGACTGAAGTAAGCCAGCTTCTCCAGCTGATCGTCCATTCGCTCTACTCTCACCCGGAGATCTTTCTCCGCGAGCTCATCTCCAACTCCTCTGACGCGCTCGACAAGCTGCGCCACCTTACCCTCACCGACGACAAGTACAAAGCGCTTATCGGCAACGGCATCGATTCTCCACGCATCGACCTCGTGCTCGACGAAGAGCATAAGACCCTCACCATCTCCGACACCGGCATCGGCATGAACGAGGAAGACCTCGTCTCGAATCTCGGCACCATCGCCCGCTCCGGAACCAAAAACTTCCTCGCTCAGCTCTCCGGCGACGCCAGGAAAGACTCCAACCTCATCGGACAGTTCGGCGTCGGCTTTTACTCCGTTTTCATGGTCGCTGACGAGGTCGAAGTTTTCTCCCGCAAAGCAGGTGAAGACAAGACCTACAAGTGGAGCTCCGACGGCCAGACTGGCTTCGAGATCGAAGAAGCCACCGGCAACCATGCCCGCTCGAGTGCCGGCACCACCGTCCTCATTCATTTCAACGAAGAGGGGGCATCGTACGCCAACTCCTGGCGCCTGCAGGAGATCGTCAAGAAATACTCCAACCATATTGCCTTCCCCATTTTCCTCACTTACGACAAGGGCGAGTGGAATGCCGAGAAGAAGGAGTCCATCAAGTCCCGCGTCACCGAGCAGGTCAACGCCGCCTCCGCCATGTGGCAGCGCCCCAAGTCAGAACTCACCGACGACGACTACAAGGAGTTTTACAAATCTATCACCGGTGACTGGGAAGACCCGCTCTTCTGGTTTCACACTCGTGCCGAAGGCACCCTCGAATACACCACCCTCTTTTACATCCCGGCCAAGGCCCCCATGGACCTCTACCAGGCCGACTATAAGGGTGGTATCAAGCTCTACGTCAAGCGCGTCTTTATCATGGATGACTCCAAGGAACTGCTCCCGCAGTACCTCCGCTTCGTCCGCGGCATCATCGACTCCGAAGATCTTCCGCTCAACGTCTCGCGCGAAATCCTGCAGCAGAACAAGGTGCTTACCACTATCAAGACCGCCAGTGTTAAAAAAATTCTCTCTGAGCTTAAAAATATCGCTGACAACAACAAGGACAAGTACGCGCAGTTCATCGCCGAGTACAACCGTCCGCTCAAGGAAGGAGTCTACGGCGACTTCGCCAACCGCGAAACCCTTCTTGACCTCGTGCGCTTCAAGTCAACGAAAATCGAAGGTCTTACCTCGCTGGCCGCAGCCAAGGGGCGCATGCAGCCTGAGCAGAAGGCGCTCTATTACATCACCGGCGGCTCCGAGAACATGCTTCGCAACTCGCCCCTGCTCGAAATCTACAAGAAGAAGGACATCGAAGTTCTCATCCTCGACGACGACATCGACGAGATCGTCTTCTCCTCCGTACCCAAATACGGCGACATCGACCTCAAAGCCGTCAATAAGTCCACCACCAGCGACGACCTTAAGGACGACTCAGCACCTGAGAAGGCCGAAGAGCTCAAGCCCCTGCTCGAGAAGATCAAGGCCACGCTCGGCGAAGCCGTCAAGGAGGTCCGCGCCTCCTCGCGCCTCGCCGACAGCCCATCCGTGATCGTCTCCGACGAAGATGAGCCCTCAGCCCGCATGCGCCAGATGATGCAGGCTATGGGCCAGAAGGACCTGCCGGAGTTGCAACCCACACTCGAGATCAACCCCGATCACGAGATCATCAAGAAACTCATCGCCAACCCTGAAGACGCCAAGGTAGCCGACGCTGCTTGGCTTCTCTTCGACCAGGCGTTGTTACTCGAAGGCGTTCCCCTGAAAGACCCCGCCCTTTTCGTCCAACGCCTCAACCGTGTGCTGAATCAGTCGATTTAATCCAATGACAATATGCCGCAAGCTCCAAAGCCTCCCATAAGGGAGGCTTTGGAGCTTCCTGGCCTAATAGAAGGGACGATAGGAAGCGCGCTTGGCGCACCGGGCCAAGACTGCAAGCCTTTCCCAAAGTTTATATATGCTGTAGCAGCCGGAAGTCGGTCTTTTCGACGACTATAAAAGATCGACCGGCTCGCCTTTTACAAGGGCAGACTGGATGTGAATCGACGTGTTATTCCAGTCGAAGCGTACCAGATCTGCGTCGGCTCCAACCCGCAGCTGCCCACGCTGTCCCACAAAACGTCCTGGGTTTCGAGTAGCCATACGAACTGCGACATCCAGGGAGAAAGAGGAAAGTCCGGCAACGAAGGCCACGCCGTCTTTCAAGGGGCGCGCTGCCCCAGCAAGAAACCGCGTCCCGGCAAGACTTAGTCTGCCGTCCTCACTTAGTTCCACAGTGCCGCCGACAGGAGTGTTATAAGTCCCCTGAGGCATCCCGGCTAGAGCAACGGCGTCGGATATAAGAACGCAGTTCTCTATGCCTTTGGCGCGCAGCATGGCCTTGAGTGTGTCCGCTGGAAGATGATGCTGATCCGCGATCAGGGTTGCGGTCAGGCGCTCGTCGGCAAGCTGCGCCCACAACAAGTTCGGATGACGCGGCAGTTGACCCGCAACCCCGTTGCCCAAGTGGGTGGAGAGCGTTGCTCCCGCTTTGGCTGCGGCGTGGATCTGCTCCGGCGTCGCATCACTGTGGCCAATGGAGACAAGCACGCCGCGCCGGGCTAATTCTGCAATATATTCCGGAGCCTTTTCCCAGTGGGGAGACATTGTCACCATCCCGACGAGATCGTGCGAAGCTGCCTGCCAGCGCAAAAACTCCACAAGGCTCGGCGGACGGACATGCTCTCGCGGATGCGCTCCACGCGGGCCGTCCTCGGCAGAGATGTGCGGGCCTTCCATATGCACGAACGGAACAGCATGCGCGACGAACGGGTGCAACTGTCGCGCTGTAGCAATTGCTTGCAGAGCGGCGATATTTCTTTCCTCCGAAGCGGTGATCAACGTGGGAAGGAACGTGGTCACGCCAGTGGCGAGAACTTCGCGCGTCAGCATGAGTACCGTGTCGGGATCGAGCGACTCGGCGTTGAGGTCGAAGCCGCGATAGCCATTCACCTGCAGATCGATGAAGCCGGGAGACAGCCACGCGGATTCATCAGTGGGGCCGGGACGAATCTCGCGAATCAAGCCGTTTTCGATCAGCACTTCGATGGGCTTCCGGCTTGCCGGATCAAGTCCGGTGATGGAGAAAGTTTTCATAGGCACCTCACGAGACGCACAACTTGAACCTCATTCGAACACCCTGGGGACGCCTACGCCTAAGTAATCCACCGATTGGGTTTGGGAAATATCGAAACCCACCGTGTTCCCGAGCAACATGCCCGATCCCAGGCCATGGAAAATGGTAACCAAAGATTGCCGTTCTGTCCGTCGATAGCATATCGAGAACCTTCAGCCTGCTATGATTTTTCCGCCCGTACCGGGGTCGATGTAGGGATACATCCCGTTAAAAAAGAGGTCGGCCATCTGAATCA
>Ga0206844_10324_pt1 | contig 12587 bp, 12 predicted proteins | sample Alteio_BWOrgCont_22_FD_152907 | JGI IMG/M metagenome (GOLD analysis project Ga0206844, IMG submission 152907) | Enriched cells from forest soil in Barre Woods Harvard Forest LTER site, Petersham, Massachusetts, United States -... | ecosystem: Environmental > Terrestrial > Soil > Temperate forest >...
CCACTCTTGGAAACACCGCACTTTACCTGGAAGACAAGGAAGATCCTCGGCTGGTGTAGGCTCAGTCAAAAACTCATATTCTAAGCGATTGTCCACTGCCCAAAAGTATATACGTACGAAATCGTGCGCCGCATCTAGCCAAGTTAGCTTTGCTTCTCTTTCCTGTTCGTCGGCCGACATGGTTGTAAATTGGTCAATACTACCATACGAAAACCCATGCATTTTATGTATATTCTTAGGATCGACTAATGCACCTTTTAATAGCTCTAGTGTTCCACTAACCCAGTTACGCCTATCACCCTCTACGGCTACTTTCATAAATTTTGGCTCTAATGTATCAAAAAAGTCCACGGGTTCCTTTAACGCAGCGAAACCTCTGTCACCAAAGGGCTGGAATTTTGTATATACCGTGTCTGGAGACATCCCTAAAATTTCTATACCTTTTAGAGCATCCTTTGCTTTGCTAGCTGAGTTCTTCCCCCCCCCCCACTTGGACCACCAGCACCACTACCTGAAGGTCTCCCAGGGCTATTTTTTTGCTCTCCTTCCCCAAATCTAATGCTGGTATCGATAATAACCTTTTCAAGATGTGAGTTGAGGGTTGGCATAATGTTCATTCTACGGAGGAAAGCGTTTGCTCCATCTGTAAAAAGTTTCACTATCCTCTTACCCTGCAACATTTTATCAATAGAAGCAGTAGAAGAATCACCAGTAATTTTTCTTTCTTTTAAAGCAGCAGCTAAAGCATGTTTGAATAATATTGTATTATGTACAGCGCCAACTCCAGTTCTATTAAGCCCAAGATTAAACCGATCGTATAGATGATTAACAAGTAATACTAAATCGTTGGAAGTACCATCAAACACCGCGGCAAGATTAATAACAGATTGTTGTCCGATGCTCGCAGCTGCTTGCAAATAGACATTTGCTTCTTCCCCAGTTGCTTTGCGCTTTGTGGAAAATTTAACGACTTGACCACTGATTAATATGGACATATCTCCAAAAGCTTTTTCTAGCAAAGAACAACGTTGTACCGGACGATCAGTCATCAGATACTCTCCTACACTTTTTGGGTCCGCTATTGCCAAAGTTGTCCCAAAAGAATTCAAAAAACCAACAAGCTTAACAGCTGTGTTCGACTGTCTTCCCCAGTCTTTTAATACTTGTGAATTATAGCCTATAGTGTGTAGTTCTCTCACTGTGTCAGAGAAATGTTGCATAGATTTACGTTCACGAGGGTTAAAACCAAAAAAATCTTGTGAAGTATGTACACAGGCTATCGCAACAGCTTGGGAAGCAACAGCAATATCCGTTGATGTAATTGTTCGGCTGACAACAGTTTGAGATTGAGGTGCAGTAGCTCCCGTCCTAGAATAACCACTGGAATCACCAAAAAACTGAGCTGGAACCGGAGCCATAGCCCAACGATTAGCAGCCATAGCTTTTTCGCTAGGGAAAAATACACCACTCACTATACTTAAAACTAAAATTAAAATCCTCATGCTCATGCGAAAACCTTTTGCGATAAATAACAAAACCATGAAATTGTTGGCATATAGACCAATCACACTAAAATACTTATATTTAACTCTATAGTCAAGAAAATCCTATAATTGTAAATAGTGTTTTTCATTTACACTAATATAGTGACGAAATTAATATTTACCAGGGTTATATACGTATTATTTTTACTTATCCTCGCTAACCTCACCGATAGGGTGCGTCTTTGCGTATATTCTCGGCCAAAGCTGCCTCCCACCGATCGCCATTATCTAAAAGCTTTTCTTTGTTATAAAACAGTTCTTCCCGGGTATATGTCGAAAATTCAAAATTGGGACCTTCGACAATAGCATCCACTGGGCAAGCTTCCTGACATAAACCACAATAAATACATTTGGTCATATCGATATCATAGCGTGTTGCACGGCGACTTCCATCTTCACGCTCTTCAGCTTCTATGGTAATGGCTTGTGCCGGACAAACCGCTTCGCATAATTTACAGGCTATGCAACGCTCTTCACCTGATGGATAGCGCCGCAGAGCATGTTCTCCTCGGAATCGCGGACTTAAAATCCCTTTTTCGTAAGGATAATCGATGGTTACTTTGCGACGGAACATATAAGTAAGAGTCCGCCAGTGTCCCTGAAGAATTTCGAAAAGTACCCATTTTTTTAACCACTTTAATGCCGTAGTCATTATTTTTCTCCTTAGGATAATCCTGGTAAACGCCCAGAAACCATTAAAAATCCAGCTGTTAACACAACCCACAATAATGAAAAAGGTAAGAAAACCTTCCACCCCAACCGCATTAGTTGATCATAACGATAACGCGGCAACGTGCCCCTCACCCACAAAAATAAGAACAAAAAGAAAGAAACCTTTAAGAAAAACCAAACAAAGCCAGGAACCAGTGTTAAAGGATATAAACTTAATGGTGGCAACCACCCACCAAAGAAAAGAATTGTTGCCATAGCACTCATCAAGATCATGTTGGCATATTCGCCTAGAAAGAAAAGTGCAAAGGATAATGATGAGTATTCAACATGGTAACCTGCGACCAGCTCGGCTTCTGATTCTGGCAAGTCAAAGGGCGCACGATTGGTTTCTGCCAATGCAGAGATAAAAAAGATAACAAACATTGGTAACAATGATATCGCAAACCAGAGGTTCTTTTGCGCCAACACAATATCTTGAAGATTCAAAGATCCAGTACAGAGCAGTACCGTAATAATCACCAAACCAATAGATACTTCATAAGAGACCATTTGTGCAGCTGAACGCAAGGCGCCGAGGAACGCATAGAGAGAATTACTTGCCCACCCAGCAATAATGATGCCATACACACCTAGTGAAGAAATAGCAAAGAGATATAAAATACCGACATTAATGTCAGCGAGCACTACTTTTTCATCGATGGGAATGACAGCCCATGCCGCGAGACTTAAACTAAATGTCAGGATAGGTGCAAAAATAAAGAGAAAAGGATTGGCCGCTGAGGGAATAATGGTTTCTTTGAACAGAAGCTTGAGTCCATCTGCAATGGGCTGCAACAATCCAAAAGGCCCCACAAGACCAGGCCCTCGTCTGAGTTGCATGGCCGCAAGAACTTTGCGCTCAGCATAGATTAAGTAAATCACACTCAACAAAAGCCCAATAATCACCAATAGAATAATGCCAACCAGGTACGTGATAGGTTTAAACAATGATAAGAGTTCAGACATGATCTGCACCCTTTAACTGACCTGCCGCAGCTACACATTGTGCCATAACGACTGAATGTCGACTGATGGGATCTGTCATATAAAAGTTATCGATGGGTAGATGGAAAGAGACTTGGCTTAATGTTTCTGGTGTCCGCGCCTCAATAGTTTGCCAGGAAGCAGGAGTCACTTCATCTATTTTTGCAAAAATAGTATTGGTTTCTATCAAACGTTGCCGAACCTCTTCACGTGTTTGATAAGGCAAAGTATGCCCTAAAACACTGGCGAGCGCACGAATGATTTTCCAATCTTCTTTCGCTTCACCAGGTGGTGCTACCACTTGAATCGTTTGTTGTGGCCGCCCTTCAAGGTTTACATAGGTTGCACTTTTTTCTGTATAGGCTGCGCCTGGTAAGATAACATCTGCCCGATGAGCTCCAGCATCACCATGATGCCCTTGATAAATCACAAAGGCCTCACCAAGATCCCGCATGGCTATTTCATCCGCACCAAGAAGGTAAACAACTTTAATTTTGCCAGCTTGCGTCGCTTTTAAGATGCCCTCTTTAGCGTAACCACCCTCCTGTGGGAGGAATCCTAAATCCAAACCACCAACCCGTGCTGCAGCGGTGTGTAGTACATTAAAGCCATTCCAATCAGGACGTAGCATACCTGTGGTATTGGCAATTTTTTGCGCCATTAGAAGAATCTCCCAGCTATCACGCCGGTTCAATGCTGCAGGCCCTAGAATTAGCATCGGTGCTTGCGCTTGTGCTAAAACCTTCGCAAAAGCGTGCTTTTGCGCGGCAATATCCTTTAACGTTTCGACGGTATCCCCTAAATGTTCATAAGAATAATTAAGATCGAGCTTCGGCCCAATGGAGGCAATTTTAAATCCACCCTGTGCATAACGCTTACGCAGGCGCGCATTTAACATGGCCGCTTCATGACGTGGATTTGCGGCCATTAACAAACAAACATCCGCCCGCTCAATACCAGCAATGGTTGTATTAAAAAGATATGAACTGCGGTAACGACCATCTAATACCGATCCATCTTGGCGGCACTCAAGATGAGGGCTTTTCAAACACTGCCAAAGATCTTTGAGACACATCATGGCCTCACAATCAGCAAGATCCCCGGCAATAGCGGCAATCTCCATACCTGACACGCCTAAAATTTTCTCTCGAATGGTCTGAAAGGCTTCCTCCCAACTTACGGCCTGCAATCGTCCTTCTTTACGAACATAAGGGCGATCAAGCCGTTGATATTTCAAGCCATCGAAGGCAAAGCGTGTCTTATCACTAATCCATTCCTCATTAATGGCATCATTCATGCGCGGTAAAATCCTCATAACCTCTTGATCACGGCTATCAATGCGGATATGAGACCCCACAGCATCAAGAACATCAATACTGGGTGTATGTGTCAACTCCCAGGAGCGCCCCTTAAATGCATAGGGTTTACTGGTCAATGCACCCACTGGACAAATATCGATCATGTTGGCTGAAAGTTCAGATGTTAGTGTCCGCTCAAGATAAGTCGTAATCTCCATGTGCTCGCCACGACCGAGTGAACCCATCTCGGGAACACCAGCAACCTCAGTCGCAAAACGCACACAACGCGTACAATGAATACACCGCGTCATGATTGTTTTAATTAATGGCCCCATCTCCTTATCGCTAACTGCACGCTTATTCAAATCAAAACGACTTGTGCCACGGCTGTAATTCAGGGTTAAGTCCTGGAGATCGCACTCACCTCCTTGATCACAAATAGGGCAATCCAAAGGGTGATTAATGAGTAAAAATTCTAAAACACCATGGCGCGCTGTTTCTACCTTTGGTGTATTGGTATGAACCACCATACCCTCAGCCACTGGCATTGCACAACTTGCCACTGGTTTAGCCATTCGATCGACGTCCACCAAACACATTCGACAATTACCAGCAATGGAAAGGCGCGAATGATAACAAAAATGAGGGATCTCAATGTTTAATTGTTCACAGGCTTGTAATATTGTTGTGTCTGGATCGACTTCAATCTCGTGATCATTGATGGTTAGTTTTACCATAGTCCCTCTTTATGCCACGCTACGAATACGAGCTTCGATTTCTGGACGAAAATGCCGAATCAACCCCTGCACTGGCCAAGCTGCAGCATCTCCTAATGCACAGATTGTATGCCCTTCGATCTGATGTGTCACCTCTTCCAGCAAATCAATATCACTGAGTTTTGCTCGCCCAGCTGCGAGATTCTCCATCATGCGCCATATCCACCCTGCTCCTTCGCGACAGGGGGTGCATTGGCCACAGCTTTCATGCATATAAAATTTGGACAATCGGGCTATTGCGCGAATAATATCTGTCGATTGATCCATAACGATGACCGCAGCTGTTCCCAAGCCACTGTGAACCTGTGCCAGGCTATCAAAATCCATGAGGACTGTATCGCAAATTTCCTTAGAGATTAAGGGAACAGATGAGCCCCCAGGGATTACAGCTTTCAAATTATCCCAGCCTCCGCGCACCCCACCTGCATGCTTTTCGAGGAGTTCTCGCAATGGTATGCCCATGGCTTCTTCGATATTGCAAGGTTTCTGGACATGGCCAGAAATAGAAAATATTTTTGTACCTGTATTGTTGGGACGCCCAATACCTGCAAACCAAGAAGCTCCACGCCGAAGAATCGTTGGCACCACGGCAAGAGTTTCTACATTGTTCACGGTTGTTGGGCAACCATATAGACCTATTTGTGCAGGGAAAGGAGGTTTAAGACGTGGCAACCCTTTGCGTCCTTCAAGGCTCTCCAGCATGGCTGATTCTTCGCCACAGATATACGCACCCGCACCACGGTGAATATACAGATCAAAATCCCAACCGCTTTTTGCAGCATTTTTCCCCAACAACTTAGCTGCATAAGCCTCATCAATGGCTTTTTGCAAGCAGTTAGCCTCATGAAAATATTCACCACGCACATAGACGTAGCCGACCTTTGCATGCATAGCTACACCTGCAAGCAATGCCCCCTCCACAAGCTTATGCGGTTCGTAGCGCAAAATATCACGATCTTTACATGTTCCGGGTTCGCTCTCGTCAGCATTGATCACTAGGTAATGCGGGCGATCGCTGGGTTTGGGCATAAAAGACCACTTTGCACCAGTGGAAAAACCTGCACCACCACGACCACGCAAGCCTGAGGCTTTCACTTGTTCAATAATCCAGTCGTAACCTTTGGCAATAAAATCTTGTGTACGATCCCAATCACCGCGCTGCTGCGCTGCTTTAAGATCCGCGCTCTGTTCGCCTGACAAATTAGTAAAAATACGATCTTGACTAGAAAGCATCGCTTTTCCCCAACTTTTGGTAACTATTCAGCCTATGGACAACTGCTGCACTCCATCTGCGCTTCCGGTGCTCGTGTATATAGAGAATACACTCCGCTCCGGTTTTCGATTTCGCTAGCATTTGCCTCATAATCTGAATATTACCTTCTGAATAATTATAATTTTCGTAAAACGTCAATCAATTTCTCTGGTGTTAGATTTTCATAATAATCATCATTGATTTGCACTGCAGGTGCAGCGGTACAGGCACCCAAACACTCAACCTCAACCACACTAAATTGCCCATCAACGGTGCCCCCCTCCGTAATTCCGAGGTGTTGTTTGCAAGCATCGCGCAAACCTTCAGCCCCCATCAACCAGCAGGGCGTTGTCCCACAAATTTGCACATGATGACGCCCCACGGGCTTTAAGTTAAACATGCTATAGAAACTGGCCACCTCTTGCACACGAATCACTGGCATACCCAATCTTTGCGCCACAGTTTCAATGGCGCTTTGCGATAACCATCCGCCATTCTGACGTTGTGCTAAATCAAGAACAGGCAACACGGCACTGGCTTGTCGCCCGGGCGGATACTTGGCAATATGTGCCTCGATCTTTGTCAGATTTTCCGACGTAAAGGTAAAAGTCTTGGCAGAGGCAGGCATCAGCGATCGATCTCCCCAAAAACGATATCCATCGAGCCAATAATCGCTATCACATCCGCCAACATGTGGCCGCGTGCCATAAAGTCTGTCCCTTGCAAAAAAGCAAAGCTCGGTGCGCGAATCTTACAGCGGTACGGGCGGTTGCTGCCATCGGCAACTAAGTAAACACCGAATTCACCCTTGGGGGCTTCAACACAAGCATAAACCTCACCAGCGGGAACATGAAAGCCTTCAGTGTAAAGTTTAAAGTGATGGATTAAGGCTTCCATTGATTGCTTCATCTCTGCCCGTTTAGGCGGTACAACTTTGGGATCATCAATCTTAATAGCGCCTGCAGGCATTTGCTTTATGCATTGACGCACAATATGCGCACTCTGCCGCATCTCTGCCATGCGCACCAGATAACGATCATAGCAGTCGCCGTTTTTACCAATAGGAATAGCAAAATCAAAGGATTCATAAACCTCATAAGGTTGGGCCTTACGCAAGTCCCAAGGGATACCACTGGCGCGCAGCATCGGCCCTGAAAATCCCCAGCTCAGAGCCTCTTCAGCAGAAACAACCCCAATATCAACGGTGCGTTGTTTGAAAATACGGTTTTCCGTCAACACAGTTTCAACATCGTCTAGGTGTTTATCAAAACGATCAAGGAAAGCAGCGATATTTTCAAGGAGTCCAGGTGGTAAATCTTGTTGCACACCGCCAGGACGGACATAGGCCGCATGTAAGCGCGCACCACTTACCTGTTCATAAAATTCCATGATGACTTCGCGATCTTCAAACATCCACAGGAATGGCGTCAACGCACCAACGTCCATGCCAAAAGTTGCAATATTGAGCAAGTGGTTCATGATGCGGGTTAATTCAGAAAAGAGCACCCGAATGTACTGAGCGCGCGGGGGTGGCGTAATGCCGAGCAACTTCTCAATAGCCAGCACATAGGCGTGCTCTTGATTCATAGGTGATACATAATCCAGACGATCAAAATAAGGCAGTGCCTGAAGGTAGGTTTTGTGTTCGATAAGCTTCTCTGTCCCGCGATGTAGAAAGCCAATATGTGGATCCGCGCGCTCAATCACCTCGCCATCCAACTCCAGCACTAAACGCAAAACACCATGCGCTGCTGGATGTTGTGGGCCAAGGTTAACGGTATGAGTACGTGTTTCCATTAAGATGAAGCCTTTTCGTCGTAACCATTCACCTTATGGGCAACTGCCGCGCTCCATCTGTGCTTCCGGTGCTCATGTATAAGAATACGCTCCGCTCCGGTTCTCGATTTCGCTAGCATTTGCCTCATAATCTGAATGTTACCTGCTGAATAATTACTTTTCGTCATGTGGCAACATCCCCTCCCAGGGACTTAAAAAATCAAAACTCCGAAAGGCTTGCGGTAATTTCACCGGATCATACACCACGCGCTTTGCACTATCATCATAGCGAACTTCGACAAAGCCTGTGAGGGGGAAATCTTTGCGCAACGGATGGCCCTCAAAATTGTAATCAGTCAGAAGACGGCGCAAATCCGGATGATCAGCAAAACCCACACCAAAGAGATCCCACACTTCGCGCTCGTACCAGGGCGCTGCCCTGAAAACCTCAGCAACGGAGGGTACTGGCGTTTGCTCATCGACGCGTAATTTAATGCGCAAGCGTAAGTTATGGGAGTGGCTCAACAGATGATAAACTATCTCAAAACGCTGCGGGTGCTCGGGATAATCAACCGCTGTTATATCCACTAATTGATGAAACAAGCACGCATTGTGATCGCGCAAAATGGTTAAGACACGGACAATGGAGGCTGAATAAACGGTTAGGACCGTCTCACCATAGGTTTCATGGCAAGCCATCAGATCGGGGCCCAGCAAGCTTTTAATCTTTTGCAGGAGTACCTCTTGAATCACAATCCCTGCACCCTTCTCGCTTTTAACTCTGGCACCCTCCCCGTCATCCTCCGGGGAGCCACAAACGGCGATTCCGGAGGATCCATGGATCTGTGATGTGGACCCTCCGGACTCACTTTGTTTGGCCTGCGGGTGACATCCTTGTCCATTGCAGGATACCTGAGCTGTTAACTCATTGTTTTCATCTTAACGATTGCCTGAAGATTTGTGAAATGAATTTCGGTTAAGGGATTAACACTCGACATAATTTGGATTGACCAAATAAAGGACTGGATTGCTTCGCTTTGCTCGCAATGACTGATTCTGCCTCATTGCGAGGAACCAGAGGTGACGAAGCAATCCAGAAAAATATTTAAAACTATTACACAGGCTCGAGGCGATTTTTGATTTTTCTTTGTAAGAGCAGAATCCCGTAAAGTAGAGCCTCTGCAGTAGGTGGGCAACCCGGAACATAGACATCAACGGGAACGATGCGGTCACAGCCACGCACGACGGAATAGGAATAATGATAATAGCCGCCACCATTGGCGCAAGAGCCCATGGATAGCACCCAACGTGGCTCAGCCATTTGATCGTAAACCTTACGTAATGCGGGCGCCATCTTGTTGGTCAAGGTTCCAGCTACAATCATCACATCCGATTGACGTGGGCTTGGCCTAAAAAACATCCCAAAACGATCGAGATCGTAACGGCTTGCAGCAGTGTGCATCATTTCAATGGCGCAGCAGGCCAAGCCAAAGGTCATCGGCCACAAAGAGCTTCCTTGTGCCCAGGCCGCTAGCTTATCGAGTTGGGTCACAAAAAACCCGTCATCGCTCAGCGTTTCATTGAAACGTTGGAATAAGACTTTTTCATCCTGGAATTCGGCAGGTAGTTGTGGCCTTAAGCGCTCGAGATCCGTTATTCCCATTCCAGTGCTCCCTTGCGCCATTCATAAATAAATCCAACCGTTAGGATCGACAAAAAAACCATCATCGATATAAAGCCAAACCAACCAATATGGGCCAAACTCACCGCCCAGGGAAACAGAAAAGCAATTTCTAAATCAAAGATAATAAACAAGATGGCAATCAGGTAAAACCGCACATCAAAACGCTTGCGCGCATCATCAAAGGGCGCAAAGCCACATTCATAAGCTGATAACTTTTCTGTGTCGGGGTGACTTGGGCCCAAAATCCGCGAGAGAATCACAAGAACGGTTGATAAAACAAAGGCCACACCCAAAAATACGAGAATGGGTAAATAAGAGTCTTTGACGAGAGCCTCTTCCACATGCACCTCTGTTCTTGCCTACTTTATTGAGCATAATGTTAGCATGGGCTCTTCAAGCATGCCAATGGTTTCTCCCTCCCCTGTCACCCTACGGCGAACGCAGTGAGTCCGGAGGGTCCATACAATGCATCCGTGGATCCTCCGGAGTCGCCGCTTGCGGCTCCCCGGAGGATGACAAATCGGAACTAATTTTCATTACTCAAATTAGTGACTTCATACTCTCAGTTGCGCCAACAAGGGATTTCACAATTCCTGGTTCTGCGGCAGAATGACCTGCATCTGGCACAATGATGAGTTGTGAGCCAGGCCATTGTTTATGCAACGTATAAGCTGAGAGCGGACGACAGATGGTGTCAAAGCGTCCATGAACAATGATGGCGGGTAGATGTGTAATCCTGGAGAGCTCATCCAAAAGTTGATTATCACGCAAGAAAAGATTGTTCATGCAATAATGCACGAATGTACGCGTTGTTCCGACAATAACCCTATCATCATTCAAGAGTTCGACAGGCGGTGGCTGCAAAGCAAAGGCACAAGAAAGATCATATTTCATAAAGGCGCGTGCAGCAGGCAGGTGAATTTGCGGATCAGGGTGATTAATTCTTTTATGAAAAGCTTGAAGAAGATCGCCCCGTTCATTTTCAGGAACAAAACTTACAAACTCCTCCCAGACCTCTGGGTAATGATCCCGCATTCCGTACCAAACTTGTGCAGTTTGGGCATGGGTTGCTAAAAAAACACCGCGCAAAATAAAACCTAAACAACGGTCTGGATGAGCTTCACCATAAAGAACGGAAAGCGCACTCCCCCACGACCCACCAAACAATAACCATTTTTCAACGCCCATATGTTGCCGCAGCTTTTCCATGTCAGCGATAAGATCTTGCGTGGTATTTTCTGTCATTTCACCAAAAGGCAAAGAACGAACGGCGCCGCGTTGATCAAACAAAATAATCCGGTAATAGGTCGGGTCAAAGAAGCGCATGTCCCGTGGGCTACAGCCAAAACCTGGCCCACCATGTACAACCACAACTGGCACACCTTCTGGATTACCAAACTGTGCATACCAAAGGCTATGGAGGGCGGAAACTTTTAGGTATCCTTCATCATAGGTCTCAATCTTTGGAAATAAAATAGATTCCAAAGGATGCTCTGCATGATAAACAAACGGCGCGATGGTGATGTTGTTGGTTTTTTGAAAAGAAGGAGTGTCTGACAATGGCGCTGTTTCCAAACATAAAAGAAATGTTTTCTTTTCTAGTTTCTACAAAAACAGAGAAACCTTTACAATCTCTTTCTTTTACGGCCACAACATAGTCTTGTGGATCCTCCGGACGCGCCGCTCTCGCGGCTTGCCGGAGGATGACGCCCTGTCCGTAATGTCATGCTACGGTGAGCAAAGCGAGTCCGGAGCATCCATCTCTTTCATAAAGAAAACCCGAATTACGTTAATGCAACTCCTCAACCACGTCGTAATAATCTTGGAAATTAGGCAAAACATAATCACGAACAAAGGGGTGATGGGCTCCATAGATTTCTGAGAATATTTCCGCACTGTATTTAAAACAGCCTTTAAGAAGAGTATTTATATTCCCTTTTTCATAACTGGCTTCAACAAAAGCATTTTTTAACTCTAGGTTTTGATACTGTTGTTCATCCAGGAAAACTTTGCAGAACTCTTGCATCCGTTTGAAGAAATCAGAAAAATGCTCTAGAGATTTTTTGGGATCTCCCTGTTTGTATTTAATAACAGCCGCATGATAAAAAGCGGTTAAGTTCATTAAGCCATGATAGTTACACATAAAATTGTATTTTAATTTAAAAATAATGTGGCAATCGTTATAGGCTTCATCAAGTTTTTTTAACCGTATACGTGCCTCAATCCTAAAAATCCTTGCATATAGTGTGTCATGCTCTTCGGTATCATGTTCTTCACTCAGTTTTTCAAGAATATCTATGCTTTCAGTTAGCTTCTTTTCCGCAGCCTTTAGATCACCTGTTCTTAATAAAAATTCTCCAATCCCCTCATCCAAGCGGGCCCTTAAAAGAGGCGGAATGAAAGCAGGGGCGTTACGTTTTATGATAAAGTCAACTTCTCTGTACCCTCTTTCAAAGGCCTCTTTATATTTTCCTAGACGGCAATAAATATGCCCCAACCTATTTTTATGCCGCACAATCTCCCATGAGATTTCTTCTTTTTTTATGTGCGGGTCATTATAAA
>Ga0206844_10325_pt1 | contig 12586 bp, 9 predicted proteins | sample Alteio_BWOrgCont_22_FD_152907 | JGI IMG/M metagenome (GOLD analysis project Ga0206844, IMG submission 152907) | Enriched cells from forest soil in Barre Woods Harvard Forest LTER site, Petersham, Massachusetts, United States -... | ecosystem: Environmental > Terrestrial > Soil > Temperate forest >...
TTTAATTAACAGCGTTATTCACGCGGAGAGCGGGTTTAACCCGCGAGCGGTGTCGCCCAAGGGAGCGCAGGGTTTGATGCAACTGATGCCGCAAACTGCGTCGAAATTTGGCGTGGCGGACGCTTTCGATCCCGGCGCGAATGTGGAAGGCGGTACGCGATACTTGCGGGAATTGCTGGAGCGTTACAACTTCGATTTGATCAAAGCTCTTGCCGCTTACAACGCCGGTCCGCAGCGGGTGGAGCAGTATCACGGCGTCCCTCCTTACTATGAGACTCAGGCTTATGTGGCCCGCATCATTCGTGACTTCAACCGCAAGAAACTGGCGGAGCGCAAATTGGTAGCGTCAAAGACTGCTTCCCACAAGAGTTCGGCAAGCCATGCTCCAACGGTAAAGCAAGTGGCTCTCCCCGATACGACGCAGCAAGCTTCCCGCTGAATGTTCAACGTCAACGGAGCACGGGCGTCGCGCCCGTATGCATTTTCGCGGACGGACGTACACACCCGCCGCCCCATCGAAGCCTCTTGCGTTGACCCCTGTCTCCGCGTCATTTACCTTGGCAGTAGGAGTAATTCTTGAAGCATTTCTGTAGCCGGCTCTCGAGTTGGGGGCGCCTCGAGTAAATGGGCAAAAAACGTTATCTGGCCTACGCGGTTGTCGCGGCAATTCTTGCTGTGCTGGTTTACATGCAGTTTCGCACCTGGAAAGACTTCGACTGGGCCACCTTCTGGAGTGAAGCGAGGCAACTTAGCCCGCTGCACATTGTTCTTGCCATCGCCCTGGTCTATGTCAGCTATGTGCTGCGCGCGATACGCTGGAAGATCTTCCTGCGACCAGTGCGCAAAGACGCTTCCGCGACTGGCCTGATCGCTCCGACGCTGGTCGGGTTCACTGGTTTGGCCTTGCTGGGACGTCCCGGAGAACTGATTCGCCCCTACCTGATCGCGCGTCGAACCGGACTCACTTTCTCCTCGCAGATGGCAGCCTGGGCGATAGAGCGCATTTTTGATATCGGCGGATTCACCGTATTGATGGTCCTCGCCATCTTCCTTCCCACAGAACTGCGATATCTGCCGAACCCAGAAATTTATCCACGGCTTCGTGTGGGAGGCTTCCTGCTAGTCGCGCTGGTAGTTGGATTGGCGCTGGGGGCTCTGTTGATCGCCAAATTTGGAGATGCAGTTGCCGGCTGGATCGAAACTCGCTTCGCTCACCTGGCCGCGAGCTTGGGGCATCGAGTGGCGCAGAAGGTGCGTGAATTCCACGGCGGATTGGACACCATTCATAGTCCGCTTGCCTTTCTGCAATTGACCGGCGTGTCCATTTTGATGTGGTGGATCATCGCGTTGGCGTACCGCGAGGTCACTCATGCGTATGGTCCCGCGCTCGAGCATATGACCGTATCTAAAGTTCTGCTGTTGATGGGCTCGAGCATGTTGGGGTCGTTGATTCAGTTGCCCGGAGTGGGTGGAGGCTCGCAGTTGGCGACCATTTCTGCGCTCCAGCATATCTTCAACGCATCGCACGAACTTGCGGCCAGTTGCGGGATATTACTTTGGGTGGTCACATTCGTTTCGGTGGTTCCGGCCGGATTGCTTCTGGCTCACCGCGAGCGGCTTTCCTTGCGCAAGCTTTCGAAAGAAAGTGAGCAGGAGGAGACTCGCGCAGAGCTTGCGCCACCACCTCCGGCAGCGTGATGCGACTTCGCTACACGCGTCCCTGCTACAATCAATTTCGTTCATGTTCCAAGCGCCATGAAGTGTCCTTTCTGCGGGTTCGCAAATGACAAAGTGGTGGATTCGCGCGAGAGCAAAGAAGCCGATTCCATCCGCCGCCGCCGCGAGTGCCTGAAATGCGGCAAGCGTTTCACTACCTATGAGCGCATCGACGAAATCCCTTACATGGTGGTCAAGAAAGATGGCAGACGCGAGAAATTCGACCGTCAGAAGGTATTGAATGGGCTGCTAAGGGCCTGCGAGAAGCGTCCAGTTCCGATCGGCAAGCTGGAACAGATTGTGAATGAGGCGGAAGGCTTCGTAATCGAATCGGCGGAGCGCGAGCGTAAAACCAGTGAACTCGGCGAGCTGATCATGAACCGTCTGCGGCGGTATGACAAAGTGGCCTACGTTCGCTTCGCCTCGGTGTATCTGGACTTTAAGGATGTGCAGGAGTTCATGACAGAGCTAAAAGACCTGCTCAAGACGAAGGAACCCGAAGTTCGCGCCAAGCCCGGGGCCAAAGGTTGATCAGGCTGTAGACACGTAGCTCGGCTACGTGTCCGCATTCGCACGGAGCTCTGGCAAATAGCACCGGCCCAGACGTTGCCGAGCAACGTCTCTACAGTTTGGCTGGTTTTTGACGATAGTTGCTTTAGAAATATGGCTCATAAAATCACTCTCATTCCTGGAGACGGCATTGGGCCCGAAGTGACGCAGGCCGCCGTGCGCATCCTTGAAGCCACTGGTGTGAAGTTTGAGTGGGAAACCTTCATGGCTGGCGCGGAAGCGTTCGAGAAATATCACGAATACATTCCGAAGGAGCTGACAGAGTCGATCGAGCGCACTCACGTTGGCCTCAAAGGGCCGGTAACGACGCCGATCGGCGGCGGTTTTGCCAGCATCAACGTCGCGCTGCGGCAGAAGTTTGAGCTTTACGCCAACTTCCGTCCCATTCGCAATCTGCCGCACATTCCCACACGCTATCCTGACGTCGACCTCATCATTGTCCGCGAAAATACCGAGAGCCTTTACTCTGGCCTCGAACACGAAGTTGTCCCCGGCGTGGTCGAAAGCCTGAAAATCATTACCGAGAAAGCCTCGACGCGCATTGCGCGTTTTGCTTTCGAGTACGCTCGCAAGAACAATCGCAAGAAAATTCACGCCATTCACAAAGCCAACATCATGAAGCTCTCGGATGGCCTGTTCCTGCGCTGCTCCCGTGCTGTTGCCAAGGATTATCCCGAGATCACCTACGGCGAACACATTGTCGACAACACCTGCATGCAGCTGGTCATGAACCCCTACCAGTACGACATGCTGGTGATGGAAAACCTTTACGGCGACATTATTTCCGACCTATGCGCGGCGTTCGTAGGCGGGTTGGGATTTGTGCCCAGCGCGAATCTCGGCGACCACTGTGCCATTTTCGAAGCAGTGCATGGTTCGGCTCCAGATATTGCGGGCAAGAACCTGGCGAATCCAACCGCCATCTTGCGCTCTTCCCTGCTGATGCTTCGTCACCTCGGAGAGTACGACGCGGCGCTCAAGATTCGCAATGCGCTGGAAAACGTTTATCGCACGCGCGATAAGTTGACGCGGGACGTCGGCGGAAAAGCCGGTACCTCGGAGTTCGCCGACTTCATCATCGAAGCGATGGCGACGGAGACTGGAGCTCACAGTACGGTCGCGTCTTCGCAAACTTCCATGTGAGATCGTGGAATCCGTTTTCCAGCAACGTTGGTTTTCTTGGACGAAGGTAGCCTCGTCCTTGGCGTTTGCGGCTGCTCTTGCCGCTACTGCGTCCGCACAGGACTTCAAGGTAACGCTTTTGGGCACCGGTAATCCACGGCCGGTGATATCCCGCTTCGGCCCAAGCATTCTGGTGGAAGCTGGAAAAGAGAAGTTAGTGTTCGATTGCGGACGCGGCGCAACCCAACGCCTCTATCAACTCCACATTCATTTCGAAGAAGTCACTGGCCTGTTCCTTACACACCTGCATTCGGACCATACCGTCGGAATTCCCGACTTGTGGCTGACCGGATGGGTCATGGGCCGGGACACTCCGCTTCCAGTGTGGGGTCCGGTGGGCACGAAGGCGATGATGGAGCATCTGCAAGAGGCGTACGCATTCGACATCCACATCAGGCGCGATGTTGATACAAAACTGCCCGGCGCGGGTGCGATGGTGGTCGCCAAGGATATCGAAGAGGGCGTGGTTTATGAAAGATCGGGAGTGAAGGTCACGGCGTTCCTGGTCGATCATGGTGAAATTAAGCCCGCATTCGGCTATCGCGTTGATTACGGCGGGCACTCGGTAACTATGTCCGGCGATACTCGTCCTTCAGAAAACCTGATTAAGTTCGCCCAGGGTACGGACGTTCTGATCCACGAGGTGATTGACCCTGAGGCGTTCGGAGAATTGGCAAGCACCGACACGCGGGAACAACGGAAAGCAATAGTCGAGCACCACACAACACCCGAGCAGGCAGGGGTCGTATTTTCGCGTGTGAAGCCAAAACTCGCGGTCTACTCCCACATTGTGCCTCCCGACGTTCCCGACGTGATCCCACATACGCGGAAAACTTATGCGGGTCCGCTGGAAGTTGGCGAAGACCTAATGAGCATCGAGATTGGCGACAAGATTGAAGTGCACCGTCCCGTGAAGTAAATCAAGACCCGCACCCCACGAGTTCCGCGTTGACTCCCCCGCGCAGATTGAGTAACATCCTTTTTCACCAAGGAACCCGGGGGAATGGCTTACACAACGCGGCGGATTGGTGTGGTGCTCTTCCAGCTTGGCGGACCTGACACGCTGGAAGCGATCGAGCCTTTCCTTTTTAATCTGTTTTGCGACCCCGACATTATTGACTTCCCGTTTGCCCGCATCGGGCGAAAACCGCTAGCCAAGCTTATTTCCAGCACTCGCGCCAGAAAAGTCCAACATCATTACGCAACCATTGGCGGAGGTTCGCCGATTCGGCGATTCACCGAGCAACAAGCCCGGGCCTTGCAGTTGAAGCTGATGGAATCTGGTTTGGACGCGCGTTGTTTTGTCGCCATGCGTTATTGGCATCCCTTTACCGCACGGGCGATTGAGCAACTTCGGGACGCCTGCTGCGACGAGGTTGTACTGCTTCCTCTTTATCCCCAGTATTCGAGCACGACGACGGGCAGCAGCCTCAACGAGTGGCGACGGCTGTTTCGAGAAGACGTCCCGGTGCAGTGCGTTGATGCCTTTTATCGTCACGAGATGTACCTGCAGGCGCTGGTCGAGAAGATAGACGAGGCGATGGCACGCTTCGCTGAACCTGAGCGTCCCGAGATTGTGTTTAGTGCGCACAGCGTGCCGGTTGCGGTCATCCAGAAGGGCGATCCTTATCAGCGGCAGATTGAAGAGACTGTCGAGTTGGTTATGCAGCGCGGCGGATGGACGAATGGTTACCGACTCTGCTATCAGAGCAAAGTAGGAGCCAGCAAATGGCTGCAGCCCTCGTTGCACACCGCGTTGCGCGAGCTTGCGACGGAAAAAGGCCGCGAGGTTTGCATCGTCCCCATTTCGTTTGTTTCGGATCACGTAGAGACATTGGGAGAGATCGATCACGAGGCTCGCGCAGAAGCAGCCAAATTGGGGATCAAGCGGTTCGAGATGACGTCCGGGTTGAACGATTCGCCAACCTTCATTGCAGCGTTGACCGATCTGGTTAGCGCTGCGATAGGTATCGATTTAGGCAGTGAGCGCAAGCTTGCGTCGATGGTTGGCGCTGCAAACTGAAACCGACGGAATTAGAATAGAACGTGGCCAAGTACAAAAAGGGGTGAGGTTGGATGGCAGACGAATCCGCCAATGGTGGCGTCCTGGGGCATCTTCCGCCGTGGCCGCGGAATGCGCTCAATAATTCGGTCATTGCAATGGAGCAGGCCTATCGCCAGCGCAAAGGTCTGCCGTTGCTCAGCGATGCCGATATCGAAGCGTTGAAAGCCGGCCAGCCTATGGCTTGGGAAGGCGGAAACGGGGGAACCGCACCCGCTGCGGCGATTCCAGCGCCTCCACCTGCGGCCGCATCTGTTCCGCCTGTCGCGGCTCCGGCCACTACGGCGAGCACGGCGCTCAGCGAGGATGTCGCCAAGTGGGTCGCAGAGGGTCGGAAATGGAGCAAATCGACCATTGCGGCGGAGCAAGCGCGGCGCGGGCGCAAAGGTCTACCAGCGCTCAACGATGTCGAAATCGCTGCCCTGCTCGGCGAGCCGGTGGCTGAGGCGGCAACTCCAGCGGCGCCGGTTCCAGCCGCTGCTTCAACAACAACTCCGGCAGTCGCGTCCGGACCTATTAGCGCAGACGTTGCCAAGTGGGTTGCAGAAGGTAGGAAGTGGAGCAAGTCGACGATTGCGGCGGAACAGGCGCGGCGTGGGCGCAAAGGGTTGCCCACTCTTAACGACGCCGAGATTGCCGCTCTCCTCGGAGAGCCAGCCGCTCCTGCTGCGGCCCCAGCCGCCTCGGTTCCAGTTGCGGCTGCCGCTGCTGTGCCTCGGCCGGCTGCGGCCCAGGGTGTAACTGCTTCGGCGGCGGCTTCGGTGGCCCGCAGTGGAGAATCAACAAGCTACGTCGGCACACCCGCGGTCGGAACCTCCAGAGCGGCCAAAGCCGGAGGGGTTGCGTCGATCGGGCCAGAAGACAATGAGGTCAACCAGCAGCGGCGCCGCTTGGTTTGGAGCGCGGTTGCGGCTTTCCTGGTGGCTTGGTCCCTCGCATTCTTTCGCTTCTTTCTGCCGCGTACCTTATTTGAGCCTGCGACCAGCTTCAAGATCGGCTATCCCGAGGAATACGGTCTGGGAGTGGATACAAAGTTTCAGCAGAAATACCGGATTTGGGTGGATCGTACGCCGGATCGCATATTCGTGATCTACGCGCGCTGTACGCACCTGGGTTGCACTCCCGATTGGAAGCCGAGCGAGAACAAATTCAAGTGTCCTTGCCACGGCAGTGGATACGACAGCGAAGGGATTAACTTCGAAGGCCCGGCACCGCGCCCGATGGATCGAGCTAAAGTGGAAGTCGCGCCAGACGGTCAGATCCTGGTGGATGTTTCTCGGCTTTATCAGTGGCCAAAGGGACAGCCGACTCAGTTCAACGACGACGGAGCGTTCTTGCGAGCGTAGATTGCGTGGGGACAGCCGCCCTCGGCTGTGCAGTACTGAGAAGCAAGACAAGAGGAACCAATGCCTGAAGAGAATGGAAACGGCAAGAACGGCAATCGGGTAGGCCTGCTCGAACGGGTGAAGGCTGGAGTAAAAGAAGATGTCCAGTCACTCAAGACGGACATGCCAGCGAAAGCCAAAGAGCAAATCGAAGGCCTGAAAGATCCTACCAAGACTCAGGTCTTCACTTCGATCTTCCGCCACAAGCACGACGACACGCCGCGCAATCGCGCGTTGGGCGTGCTGTCGAACGTCTTCCTGCATCTGCATCCGGCTAAGATCAATCGCGATGCAGTCCGCTACAGCTACACCTGGGGTATGGGCGGAATTACGTTTTACTTATTCATCGTCCTCACGTTTACCGGCGTCCTGCTGATGTTCTATTACCATCCCAGCAAAGTGCAGGCCTTTCGAGACGTGCTCTATCTTGAGCACGATGTTCCCTTCGGCAAACTGCTGCGCAACATGCATCGCTGGGCCGCGCACTTAATGGTCATCGCGGTCTGGCTCCACATGTTCCGCGTTTTTCTGACTGGCTCTTACAAGAAGCCCCGTGAGTTTAACTGGAATATCGGCGTACTTCTTTTGGTCTTTACGTTGCTGCTCTCGTTCACCGGCTACCTGCTACCCGACGATCAACTTGGATTCTGGGCAGTCACAGTGGGAACGAACATGGCTCGGGCCACACCGCTGCTGGGCCACGAAGGCCCGTTTGGCAAAATGCTGGGGATGACGCCGTATAACGATGTTCGCTTTGGTCTTCTGGGCGGCTCGATCGTGGACGCGAATGCCTTGCTTCGCTCCTACATCTGGCACTGTATCGGCATTCCGATCGTGGCTTCGGTTCTGATGATCGTGCATTTCTGGCGGGTAAGAAAAGATGGCGGCATTTCCGGCCCGGCGCCAGTGATGCTGACGGAAGAGGCGGACAAGCCTCGCCGTAGCGCTTAGGCAAAACACGCGAGACGTAGCAAGCTACGTCTCTACAGCGGACAGGACTTTCGGTAGAGACGTTGCTTCGCAACGTTTCCCTGGCAAGGAGATTTTATGGATTGGCGACAACTTTGGGAGATCTGTTCCGCGCCTGACAACGTACCGATCGTCGGTTTGATCCCGCTGTTGATCTTCTACATTTATCTGGCGTGGAAGCAGGCCAAGGCCAACGACGAACTCATCGGCGAACTCGAAACCAGTCCCGCGATGGCGAAGACTCATCATCGCAAGACTTGGCCGTTCCGTCCCGGTTGGCAGAAAGAAATCCATGTCTGGCCATTTCTCCTGCGTATTGAATTCCTCGCCGCCATAATCGTGACGATCATTCTGATGGTCTGGTCCATCACGCTGAGCGCGCCGCTGGAAGAGCCCTCGAATCCCAACCTCACCATGAATCCAGCAAAAGCCCCGTGGTATTTTCTCGGCTTGCAGGAAATGCTGGTGTACTTCGATCCCTGGATCGCCGGCGTGGTTATGCCGACGCTGATCATCGTCGGACTCATGGTGATTCCATACATCGACACCAACCCGCTGGGCAGCGGCTACTACACCTGGAAGCAGCGCAAGTTTGCCATTGGGACGTTTATGTTCGGCTTCGTGATTCTTTGGGTTGCGATGATCATCATCGGGACGTTCATCCGCGGCCCTGGTTGGCAGTGGTTCTGGCCGGGTCAAACCTGGGATCACAATCGACTTATTTACGAAGTCAACCGCGATTTGCCTGATCTTTTTGGGCTCACATCGAACCTGGCCAAGGCGATCTTCGGCGCGATTGTGGTCGGAGGTTATTATCTGGCCAGAGGATTTCTGGTACACGCGCTGTTCCGCCGGTACAACCCGAAGGATTACAAGCGCATGAGCTTGCTGCAGTATTCCATCATGATGTTTTTCTGGCTCACCATGGTGGCTCTGCCGCTCAAGATGCTGTTGCGGCTCGCATTCAATATCAAGTACGTGTGGATAACGCCCTGGTTCAACGTGTGAGGTAGTCGTTGGTCGGCGGTCTGTAGTCGTTGGTCTGGAATCCTCAGGCGCGACTGCCACGCCAACGACGAACGACCGACGACCAACAACGAATGAGAGAATCTGGTGCCTGAACAACCAATCCCCGAGCAAGACCCGGTAGTCACGAAGTCGTACGCGCTTTATTACGTTGTGTCGATGGTCTTGTTGATGGCGACCTTGTTTTGGGCGCTCTGGGATGAAGCTTATGGACAGCGGCCGTGGAAGGATTTCCAGAATCAATGGAAGCACCGCTACACTGCTTTTCTAGCGAAGGCAGAGCCAGCGTCCGACAAGTCCGTGAAAGCGGTCGAAACCGATCCTCAGTATCAGCAACTGGAGCAGGCCTACAAGCAAGTTGACGCGTCAACCAGGTCTCAAAGAGACGACCTTCAGAAACAGATCACGAGTCTCAGCGCGCAAATCCTCGCGGTGCAGAATATCTTCACTGACAAGCGGGCTTACGCGAATGCATTGACCTATCAGATCGAGACCGAGACCAGTGCGTCGGGCAAGCAAAGCAAGCGAAACGAATTGGAGGAATACAAGAAGAAGCTCTGGACCGTCGAGTTTCCCGACGGTCACAAGGAGAAATACGACTTCCGCCAACTGGAAGAAAAATACAACGACCTCAAGGATCAGCGCACCAAGCTGAATGCGAAACTGGGCGAGGTGATCAAGCCGGTGACTGCGGCCAGCACCGCAATGACAACTTATGTCGCCGACCACATGGTGGATCTCACGCCCACCCAGATCGAGGGCTTGCAGAGAAAGACGAAAGAATGGGATCCGAAAATCGTGCAGATCAATGTGGCCGACGCCAATATTGTCGACCGCTGCGAGTCCCGGCGGTCATGACTCCGAAGGGTGAAAAGAAGCCTGACGAATATGCGCAGGCTTTTGTGAGCCATCCAAGTCCCGGGCTGTTGAAGATTCATGATCCTGACACATTCGGTTGTTCGCCGTGCCACCAAGGCAATGGCCGCGCGACTACGAGCGTCGAGAAGGCGCACGGAAATTATGAGCACTGGCTGTGGCCGCTGTTTCCCAAACAGAACGTCGAAGCCGGCTGCCAGACCTGCCACGCCGCCGATATGGTTCTGGTGAGCGGCGATGTGGGATGGACCATCAGCGAAGGCAAGGATCTGTTCCGCCAAAAAGGCTGCATGGGTTGCCACCGCTATGAGGGCTACGACAAGGAACCCGAGGACCTGAATACGTTCAGTCAACACATCAAGCAATTGGAGCAGCAGAAAAAGGAAAACTTCAAGCAAGCTGCGTATTTGATGAAGCAAGCGGATACGGCGGAAACCAACCAGGAAGCCAACCGACTAAACGATGAGGCCATCGCGCTCAAAGTGGCCAACAGCAAGGCTGACGGCGAGATTCAGCAACTCGACTTTCAGATGCACAGCACGATGCAGGACATGAAGAAGATTGGGCCGAACTTGAAAGACATCCGGCTCAAGTTGAACAAGAATTGGATTCCGGTCTGGATCAAAAAACCGACTGACTTCCGCCCCACGACGAAGATGCCGAACTTCCGCCTGACCGACCATCAAATTCAGGCGATCTCGGCGTACTTGTGGCAGTCGGCATTGACCGATCCGATGCCAAAGCAAAATCCGGGAACCGCGGAGCACGGCAAAGAGCTTTTCGAAACCCGCGGCTGCCTTGCGTGCCATTCCATTGGCGAAGGCGATCAAATGCAGGGCGGTACTTTTGCCGCGAACCTGTCGCGCGAGGGCGAGAAAGCAAATTACGACTACCTGGTGCGCTGGATTCACAACGCCCGGCAACGCACGCGTCCCTATTGTCCGTACGAAAAGAAAGATATCGGTCCAGAAGACTACGCCAAGAAAGGCTTGCCTTACGTCTTCGATCTGCAGCACAGCCAATGCCCGAATGACGGCCACGAACTGCAGGTGCAGAACATGACGGTGATGCCCAGCCTGCGCCTGGCACCGGAAGATGCGCAGGACATTGCTTCGTATCTAATGACGCAAAAGAAACAGGAGCCATCGTCTTATGCCGATGCTTCTTTCATGGATGATCCCGCGTTGAAAGAAGAAGGCAAGAAGTGGATTCGTCATTACGGCTGCTCCGGATGCCATGAAATTTCCGGCATGGAGGATGAAGGCCGCATCGGCACTGAGTTGACCTTTGAAGGCAGCAAGCCCATCGAGCGGTTGGACTTCGCTCTGTTCACTGAAACGGCTCAGCGCGGCGGAAAACATGCCGAGCCGATCACGAATCCGGAAGACCTGGCGCGACTCCCGGAGGGCCCAGCGAAAGATTCGTGGTACGACCACAAAGGTTTCTTTGAGCATAAACTTGCCGAGCCCAACATTTACGACCAGGGCAAGATCAAGTCTGAGACCGAGGCCCTGCGCATGCCCAATCTGCACCTCACTTCGGAGCAGATTCGCGCACTCACAACTTTCCTGCTGGGAAGCGAAGAGAGTTCCCTGCCGGCGCAGTATCAATATCGCCCCGGCGATGCGCGCCGTGACATTCAGGAAGGCTGGTGGGTGGTCAAGAAATATAACTGCATGGGGTGCCATCAATTCATTCCCGGTCAGCAGACTGTGCTAATGGGAATGAAGAAATATCAGGATCCGGATTGGAAGGATCAGTTGCCTCCCAAGCTCTTGACCGAAGGTGCGCGTGTCGATCCGGAATGGCTGCGCCGATTCCTGTCCAATCCTTCGCTGAGCACAACCGACACAAATCGCAATGGCGTGCGTCCGTATCTGAAAGTGCGCATGCCTACGTTCTCGTTCTCGGACAACGAACTGCGCAAGCTGGTGCGATTCTTCCAGGCGCTTTCGCAACAACCCATGCCTTACATTCCGGAACAGGTTCCGGTATTGACGACAAAAGAAACCGATATGGCGCGTAGCCTGTTCTCGAGCACAGCAGCGCCCTGCTTGAAATGCCACGCCACGGGCGATCCGGCGCACGACAAGATTGCGACCGCGCCAAACTTCCTGCTCGCTAAAGAACGTTTGAAACCGGATTGGGCGCAACGCTGGGTGCTGGACCCACAAGCCATTAGCCCGGGTACATCCATGCCATCGGGATTGTTCCGCCTTGACAAGGACCATTGGGTGTTTGCCGGTCCGACGCCTGCATCGTTCCAGGGTTACGAAGGAGATCAGTCGAAATTATTAGTGGACTATATTTTCCAGCTAACCCCAGAAGAGCAAAAACGTGTAGCCGCATCGATGGGGCGAAATAGCGCCGTAAACCAGATGCCAGCGAAATCCAAGCAGGCTGCCGTGCCCTCTCACCGGGCAGGCAGCGGAGGTTCGCAGTAGAATGTAGGGTTTTGTAACGCCGCCGTCCCGGCGGCTGTCGCGAGGGCGCTCCCGTCCACGCATTCGGGGCGAGTTTTCGGGAGAGCAAGTAACCTGAATTCAAACTTTGCAATACGCATTCAACTTTTCACGAAAGGGCGACATCATGAATAACAAAACATCTGTAACAATGTTTGGCCTGCTTTGTCTTCTCGGCCTATGGCTCCTCGTAGGCTGCAGCAAGAAAGAGGAAACGAACGAAGCCCCGGCTTCCGCACCGTCTACCATGGCGGCGCCAGCGCCGGCGGCCACTCCGATCGATCCCAGCACGGTAGCCTCTGTCAGCGGCACCGTGAAGTTTGACGGCGCTGCTCCCA
>Ga0206844_10215_pt1 | contig 12540 bp, 10 predicted proteins | sample Alteio_BWOrgCont_22_FD_152907 | JGI IMG/M metagenome (GOLD analysis project Ga0206844, IMG submission 152907) | Enriched cells from forest soil in Barre Woods Harvard Forest LTER site, Petersham, Massachusetts, United States -... | ecosystem: Environmental > Terrestrial > Soil > Temperate forest >...
TGCTTCTTGCGTGTGGAGTGGGTTCTGCCTTCTCCGCGCCGCGCCCGTTCCTGATGGGTACGCAGCCGTTCTTCCTGACGCCCACCTTAAGCCCATTTCCGGATTACGTCTTCGAGAACTTAAGCGACAAAGACATGATCTCCATGCATATCGACGACAATCTGGGCATTCCCTGGACCAATTTTGAAAACAATACGGCGCTTCCTTCGGCGTGGGTGAGTCGTATTTCATCGCTGAGCGCCAGCACGAGCGCTTCCGGGAAAGTGATTTATTTGTCGCTGACGCCGCTCGATGGCTACCGCAAAACGTTGGCCGGCACGGTGGATTCCAGCGGAAGTAAAACGGAAGGTTGGGCTCCCACGGACGGTACCGGCTGCTATCCTTTCGCCACCGACGCCAACGCCGCTGCTTATAAAACCGCTTACATTCGTTATGCCCATTACATGATCGATAATTTTCACCCCGCGTATGTCACGTTGACGATCGAAACCAACATGGAGTTTGCGCAATGCCCGGCGGAGAAATCCGCCTTTATCCAATGGGCTAACGATGTCACCGCCGATATAAAAACCAACTATCCCACGTTGCCAACCATTCCCACGTTCCAGGTGGATTTCCTATACGGCTTTGCCGCCGGCTCCGCGTACTCTTGCGGCACGGAAACGACGGATTCTCAGCGTGAGGCCTGCTTCCAACAGCATATACAGGAAGCCTTGACGGTCAAAGGCGACCGGATTGGACTCTCCCTGTATCCCGTCGGTTGGAGTTATTTGCGGACCGGCGGATTTCCCTTGGCGGACACGTTTAACATGATTCAAAGCGCCACCTCGCGCCCCATTTGGATCAGCGAAACCGGCTGGCCGCAGGCGGCTCTTTATAATGCTTACGATCATGCTTCGCCGCCATCGAGTTGTGGGACGGTTGCAATTGACTCCTCCGTCGCCTCAGAGATCTATGCGGAAAGTTATCTGAGCAATCTTCTCGGAGAAGCCCAAAACCGAAACTTTGAAGGCGTCGTTTGGTTCTTAAATCGGGATTTCATGGATGCGTCGACGGCATCCAGTTGTCCCTGCGCCGGGTCAAATGATACGTGCTCGTTGGCCTCGGAACTGTATGCCGTCGGCGGCACGAGTATTGAGGTCCTTTTTCGCTCAACGGCGAATGAGGGGCTGCGCAATCTTGATGGCACGCCACACCCTGTCTACGCCGTCTGGAGTTCGTATCTCACCCAACCCTACGTTTCCGTCACTGGGACCGGGACTGCCGCCACTCTGGACGCGATTCAAATCTATCCGAATCCGCTACGTCCCGCGCGTGGCGATCTGGGAATAAATTTCAACCAGTTGCCCATAGGCGCGCGTGTGCGGATTTACACCCTGGCCGGTGAAAAAGTCAACGATTTAACAGCGGATACGTATAACCATGCCTTCTGGGATGGGACCAATTTGGACGGACGCAAAGCGGCGAGCGGCGTTTATTTTGTGCTGATCGAAGGCGGCGGCGATAAGAAAACTTTGAAAGTGGCGATTCAGCGATGAGGCGAGCACTTTATCTACTCCTTGCGTTGTCCACGTCTTTGGCGCATGCGGATTTTAATTCCGGCGCCCGCGGCACCACATCGGCGGATTTTTTAGAATTGGGTGTGGGCGCGCGCGCGGTTGGTATGGGCCAAGCCTATTCCGCCGTGGCCGATGATGCGACGTCCTTATATTGGAATCCGGCCGGCTTGACGCGCGTCGAGCATGCGGATGCGACGTTCATGCATGCGCCCTATCTGGACTCCACGTTTTATGACTATGGCGCTTACGCGCAGCGCGCGGGTCGTCATGCGTGGGGGCTGGGCGTGCAATATTTTAGCGCCGGCAGCATCGCGCAGACCGATCAAAACAACGCATCGCTGGGCTCTTTTTCGCCCTATGATCTGGCGGCTTCGGCCGGCTATGCATATCGGCTTACTGAAGGCGGATTATCCATCGGCGGTGACGTTAAATATATTCAGTCTAAAATTCTCGCCACTGCCAGCACGGTTGCCGCGGATTTGGGCGTACAGTCGGGACTCTTTTGGGATCGACTGCGTTTGGCTGTCACGGCGACCAACATGGGCGGTGAATTAAAATTCGAGCAAGAGTCGGACCCTCTACCTTTCGCGCTGCGTTACGGCGCTTCCGTAAACATCACCAAGGATTGGCTGGCAGCGTTGGATCTGGTCTCTCCTCGGGATGATAGTTCCTACGCGGCACTGGGAACCGAATACATTCTTCATGCGACCGATCAATTCCAGTTCGCGGGCCGGCTGGGCTACAACTCGCTGACGACTAGCGATGTGAGCGGTTTCACAGGCCTCTCCTGCGGCATGGGGATCGGCTATCGGTCTCTTGCCTTCGATTATGCGTTTCTTCCTTATGGATCGTTGGGCCTCACGCACCGGATTTCATTGAGCCTGAAATGGGGCGCGCCCGAGGAAGACCATCTGCTGCGCACAAGCGGCGCGAATACCGAAGACGTCGAGTCCCTGGTTGAGTCGTCAAACAGTCCTCTTTAAATTACAATCTCTCCATACCCATTTTAAGGAGAGTTTATGAGCGCACACCCTGAGAACCCATTAAAGAAACATAGCTACGTCATCAGCGAAGGCATAGACCGCGCTCCCGCGCGCGCCATGATGAAGGGCATTGGCTTTACCGAAGAGGACATGCATAAGCCTTTTATCGGCATTGCCAACACCTGGATCGAAACCATGCCGTGCAATTTCAATTTGCGCGACGTGGCCGCTAAAGTGAAGGAAGGCATCCGCGCGGCCGGCGGCACGCCGTTTGAATTTAACACGATCGCGGTTTCCGACGGTATCACGATGGGCACGGAAGGCATGAAAGCCTCGCTGATCTCGCGCGAAGTGATCGCGGATTCCATCGAGCTTGCCGCGCGCGGCTATTGTTTCGACGGATTGGTAGTGCTTTCCGGTTGCGATAAAACGATTCCCGGGACGGTGATGGCGCTTTCGCGGCTGAACCGACCGTCGCTCATGCTTTATGGAGGCTCCATCATGCCCGGCCGTTTTCAGGGCCATGACGTGACGATTCAAGATGTGTTCGAAGGCGTGGGCGCCTGCGCGGCGGGCCTGATGTCGAAAGCGGATTTGCTCGAGCTCGAAGGCGCGGCTTGTCCCGGCGCCGGCGCGTGCGGCGGCCAGTTCACAGCCAATACCATGTCCATGGCGTTTGAGTTCCTGGGCATCTCGCCGCTCAACGCGAACAGCGTGCCCGCGGTCGACCCGCGGAAGGCGGACGTAGCGTTCCGCGCGGGGCAGCTCGTAATGGAGCTTTTGAAAAAAGATCTGACGCCCAAAAAAATCATGACGCGTGACGCCTTCATGAATGCGATCACGGCGGTGGTGGCTTCCGGGGGATCGACGAACGCCGTGCTGCACCTGCTCGCCTGCGCGCGCGAGCAGGGCGTGAAGCTTGCGATTGAAGACTTCGATCGCATCAGCGCGAAAACACCGCATCTGGCGGATCTAAAACCTGGCGGCCGTTTTGTGGCTGTTGATTTGCACCGCGCCGGCGGTATTGGCGTGCTGGCGAAGCGGCTCCTGGAAGCGGGAAAAATCAACGGGAACTGTTTGACGGTGACGGGCCGCACGCTCGCGGAAGAAGCCGCGGACGTTCGGGAAACGCCGGGACAAAAAGTGGTCCGTCCCCTGAACGAACCCTTGAAGCCCACCGGCGGACTCGTCATTTTGAAAGGCAATCTGTCGCCGGAAGGCTGCGTGTTGAAAGTGTCCGGGCATAAGTTTGAAATCTTCTCCGGTCCCGCGAAGGTGTATGACCGCGAAGAAGATTGTTTTGCCGCGGTCAAAACCGGAAAGGTGAAGGCCGGCGACGTGGTGGTGATTCGTTATGAAGGTCCCAAGGGCGGTCCGGGCATGCGGGAGATGCTGGCCGTGACCGCCGCGCTCGTCGGTGAAGGGTTGGGCGATAAAGTCGCGCTCATGACGGACGGGCGCTTCTCCGGCGCGACGCACGGTATTGTGATCGGCCATGTGGCGCCGGAAGCGTTCGTGGGCGGGCCGATCGCCGCGGTGAAAAATGGCGACCGCATTACGATCGACGTGAAAAAAAGAACGGTGACCCTGGATATTCCTACCGCCGAACTTAAAAAACGGCTCAAGCGTTGGAAGGCGCCACGGCCGCGCTATGCCTCGGGCGTCATGGCCAAGTATGCGCGTGACGTCTCTTCGGCGTCGATCGGCGCGGTAACGAATTTTTAATGGATAAAGCGGCGGTTGCCACCGTCCTCGAGAATATCGCGGCGATGCTCGAGCTTAAGGGAGAAAATCCATTTAAGATCCGCGCTTATCAGAACGGCGCGCGCGCCTTGATCGCCAGCGGCGCGGATCTGGACGTCCTCGTCAACGAAGACCGACTGACGGAAATCAAGGGCATCGGCAAAGGCCTGAGCGAAAACATCTCCACGCTGGTGAAAACCGGCAGGCTCCCATTCTATGAAGAGCTAAAAAAGACGCTGCATCCCGGCCTCCTCGAGCTCACCCGCATTCAAGGGCTGGGTCCCAAGAAAGCGCTTATCCTTCATGAAAAACTCGGGGTCACCGATCTTCCCAGCCTTCAAAAAGCCTGCGCCGAAAACAAAGTAGCCAAGCTGAAAGGTTTCGGCCAGGCGACGCAGGACAACATTCTCAAGGGCATCGCCTTTCATGCCGAACACGCGAAAGAATTTCTGATCGATGAAGCCCAGGAAACAGCTGAGTTCATCATTAAAGCGCTCAAAAATCTACCGGATGTTAAACGGATTTCGATTTGCGGCAGCCTGCGCCGTCGCAAAGAATTGGTGCGTGATGTTGATATTTTGGTAAGTGTAAAAGATACTCCTTCTCCCGGCGTAAGACGGGAGGGAGAAAGCGTCATGGAAACGTTTGTGAAGCTGCCGGGCGTGCTGCGGATTTTGGGACGGGGAGAAACCAAGTCCAGCGTTCTCTTTCATAAGGGCTTGCAGGTCGATCTGCGCGTGGTGACGGATGCGCAATTCCCTTTCGCGCTGCATTATTTCACCGGCAGCAAAGAACACAATATCGTGATGCGCCAGCGCGCACAGGCCCGTGACTTAAAATTGAACGAGTATAGCCTTCTGCGTGATAACGGCAAATCACTTCCCTGCCGGGATGAGGCGGAGCTTTTCGCCGCACTGGACCTTCCGTATATCCCGCCCGAATTGCGGGAAGACCGTGGCGAGTTCGCGGCGGCTGAACAAAAAAAACTGCCCGTGCTGGTGGAGGCAAAAGACCTTAAGGGCGTTTTCCATGTTCACAGCACGTGGAGCGATGGCAAGGCGGAACTCGAAGCCATAATCGCGGAAGCGCAGGCCATGGGTTTTGAGTATGTGGGCATTTCCGATCATTCCCAATCCGCTTCTTATGCGGGCGGTTTGACCATCGAACGAGTGAAAGAGCAGGGCCGGGTCATCGAAGCGCTGCGTAAGAAATTCAAGATCCATATCTTCTGGGGCTCCGAGTGCGACATCCTGAAGACTGGAGCGATGGATTATCCCGATGCCGTGCTTAAGCATTACGATTTTGTAATCGCTTCCGTGCATTCCTTTTTTAAGTTGTCCGAAAAAGAAATGACAGATCGCATGATCCGCGCGTTGAAAAATAAATACGTCACCCATTTAGGCCATATCACCGGACGTTTGCTGCTGCGGCGCGAACCGTACGCCTTAAATATTGGAGCTGTTTTAAAAGTCGCGGCGCAGGAAGGCGTTGCAGTGGAAATCAATGCGTTGCCGGAGCGGTTGGAGCTGGATTGGCGTCAAATCCCTCTAGCTAAAGAGCTCGGCTGTTCGTTTTCCGTCAATCCGGACGCGCATTCGATCGGCGATTTGCACGGCTTCACGCGCGGCATCGGCATCGCGCGCAAGGGTTGGCTCATCAAACAGGATGTGGTTAACACGCTGCCTTTGATCCAGATGAAAACTTATCTGCAACGCCGACGCTCCTGATGCGCCTGAGTTCCGTAGTCGCTGGTCTGGTTCTTCTTGCAGGGCCCGTCTCGCTCCGGGCGCAACCCATGGTGGAGGCCTGGGCCGCCGATTCCGGGGACGAATGGAAGATTTCCTGCGCGACAGCGTCATTGCCGACCATGGAAAATCATGCATTCGCCGATCACGAATCGCTGGCCTATGGCGTACGCTGGGGCGCGATCAGCGCCGGCCGCGGACTCATTGAAGTGCAGGGGATCCAGACATTTGATGATCGACCCGCCTACCGATTGTCCATGTGGCTTGAAACGACGGGTGTTGTGAAAACCCTGCATGCCTACAGCGAAAAAACGGAAACCTGGCTCGACCGCGCCACGCTTCTTCCCTTGCGTTATAAAAAGCAAACCCATGAAGGTCATTATGAACGCAGTGAAGACGTGCATTTAGAGCCGAGCTGCCAACGCTTGACGCGTGTGGATCGCCGGTTGGACAAAGACATCGTAGAACGAAAGCAGATTCGTTTGCCCGGACCCACGCTCGATATCCTGGGTTACATTTTCTATCTGCGCACACTGCCGCTCAAGGTGGGCGATCATTATGACCTGACGCTCGTCAGTGGAGATCATCTTTATCCGGTGACCGTGACCGTTAAAGACCGTCTGCAAGTCTCCACGTCCGCCGGCTGGTTTGACTGCTTCTACGTTGAACCGTCATTGCGCGGCGGGGAAAAAACGGAAAAACTGCGCGATCTTCAGTTATGGCTGACGGCGGATGCGCGAAAACTCCCCGTGCGGCTGCGCATGGGCGCGAACTTCGGACATATTACGGCGGAACTCATCCAGTCGCCTACGACGGAACCTTAAGATTCAAGGTATGCTCCAAGGAGGCGGGCAGCGCATGGATGAATGCGTTGTAGAGCGCGCTGGTAAAGGCTGCCCATTTATTAACCCCCGGCCGATCAAAGCGGCCCGTGACTTCCAGACGCGAGCCTAGACGGTCTTTGGGATTGTTTGTTAAAAGCGTCGCGAGGATTTGTACCAGCGTCCCTTTGATCACTTCGCTGGCTCGCTTTTTTTCCGGTTTAAGGTTCATCGTGTCGAGGTGATCCATCAACGGCTTTACATAGCCCTTAAGATCGCCTTTGCTGGCGGCCAGTTCTGAGTAAAGGCTGAATGTCCCGTCATGCACTTCGATGGCCACGTACTTCTTGAAAAATGTATTGAGCTGCGGCAGCCCTAAATGTTCAATCACGAGTTTGGCTTTAAATGTCGGCATTTTTTCGTAGGGATCCGCGGTAGCTTCAAAATGCAGGTCTCCATCCCGCATAACGGTCGCTTTCCCGGTCACGGTGGCTGCCAACGTGGAAGACAGGCGTTCGCTGTTGGTCAGGTTGTAGGCGTATACATCCAGATCACGCAGGTAAATATCCATGGGGGGATCGCTTTGGGGATCGAGCCAATGAATGGATCCGCCGAAGACCCTGACATAATTCAATTTGAATGGAATCAGCGATTGGATCTGATCCTGCCAATGCGCGTCGGCTTTTGTCTGCTGAATTTCCTTATTGTCGGAAGAAATAAAATTAATCTGAGGTCCCCGCAAAATCACCTTGGCCACAATGTGGCGGTGGAACAGCTCCTTCCACTGCACGGAAATGTCGATGGTGTCCGCTTTGAAAAAGGGTATCGTCGCATCGCCATTCCGTTTAAGAACGTTCAGGCGTTCGATGGAATAGGCTCCCCGCCACAGGTGAATCCCGATATCGTCCAGGTGCGATTTATAGTCCCGGCTCTCATTCAGCTTATGGTTCACATAGCGGATGAGATAGGCATGCAGGTAGAAATGCACGAAAAGCCCGAAAACTAAAATAAAAGCGACGAAACCGGAAAAAATCCGATGTTTTTTAATCCATTGATCCATCGTCTGTTAGACGGCGGCGCGTCAATAAAGTTACACAAAAGATTAAAATAAGGCATGGCCAAGACCTCGCTGACCGGTTTTATCCAAAAGCTGCTCCCCCTGCTGCGTAAACAGTGGCCGAAGACGCTTTGTGAAGTGAATCATCATAACGCCTACGAATTGATGGTGGGCGTCATCCTTTCCGCGCAATCCACCGATAAAGCCGTGAATGAATTGACGCCCGCGCTGTTCAAAAAATACCCCTCTCCGACGGCGATGGCGGCGGCGACTCCGCTGGATGTGGAGAAAATGGTTCATCGTTCCGGATTTTTTCGGGCCAAAACAAAAAACATTCTGGGCGCCTGTCGGATGATCGTGCAAAAGCATGGCGGTCAAGTGCCAAAGACACTAGAAGAGCTAGTGGAGCTGCCCGGCATCGGCCGCAAAAGCGCGAACGTGATTATGGGCGCCATCCACGGAATACCGACGGGAATCGTGGTGGATACGCACATGATCCGGCTGTCGGGCCGGTTACGTCTTTCCAAAGAAGAAGACCCGGTGAAACTCGAAAAAGAACTGTGCGCGATAGTGCCGCAGAACGAATGGATTTATTATTCGCAGGGCATGGTACTGCACGGCCGCTACATTTGCGTGGCGCGCCAGCCGCGCTGCTGGGAATGCTATCTCGCGCCGATCTGTCCATATCCGGATAAAACCCCGCCGCCGGTGGGGGATAAGATAAAGCCCGCGCCAAAAGAAACGATTACGGGATTGCCGATACGGCTGGATGCGTCAAAGGTAAGGGACGTACATTGAAAATAGCGAATAGTTAATGGACGATTTACTGTTGACTATTTACTACTTCACGACGCTGGATGTAGGTTGTTTATCCAACAAATCCAGGATATCCCCGAGCGGCCGCCGGATGCCGGTGAAGGTGGGGGTATCCTTGATCGTGTAGCCGCTCGCGCTGGTTTCGCGCAGTTCCATCATCAGATCTAAAAAGTCTTTGGGTTCGCTGCTCTCAAACGCCAGCACAAATTCCTGATCGTCCAGACCGTAAGAGTAGGTGGTGTTGATCCGGACCGACTGATATTTGTGCCCCGTGCGGATATGCTCGTTCATGGATTCCTGCCGCTTGGCCTTGTCCAATGCATACCACGCGCGGCTTTTGATGAACGGATACACAAACGCATATTTGCCCTGGCCGGGAACGACCTGCAGCCGGCTGCCTTCACCGGCCGGATCTTCTTTCTGATGTTCGTCCACATAAATCGATCGGCGCGTCATCGAAAGATAGCTGTAGGGGGTCGTCAGGTATTTGCCGAGACCGGTGTTCATCAGCTGCGCGCTCATGGCTTCAAAATCTTCCAGTTCATAACTGATGCGCCAGAGGAAAAAATCACAATCCGGTCGTAGTCCCATCACGCTGTAGGCGAGAAGAATATTTTTCTTCTGGAAATGTTCGACCACCGAACGGAACTCCTTTTTTCCTTGCGTCCGCTCGCTGGCCGGCAAACGCCGCCAGACGGGATCGATTTTATAGAACGGAAAATTGATGTACTGCTGACGGCCGGGAATAATTTCCATGATGTTGATAATACAATAAGTGCTCATGATGACTTCCCTCGCGCAATTTATGGAAGACGCCCTTTATGGTTCAAACGGTTACTACAGCGCGGGTCATGCACAGACGGGTACGTGCGGCGATTATTTCACGGCTCCGGAAACGGGCGATGCATTTGGACGGCTTCTCGCGGCCATTTTTCAGCAATGGGAACTGCGGCTGAGTGCCAATCCTTTTCATCTCATAGAAGTTGGCGCCGGCGAAGGGCGTTTAACGCGAGCTATTTTAAAAGCATCCGAGAAGCCGCCGGCTTATCTAGCGATTGAACGTAGCGCGGCTCGACGCGAAAAAATACGGCTCCTGAACCTGCCGATTCAAATCTTTTCTGATTTTTCAGAACTAAAAAATAAGTCGATCGCCGGCGTTATTTTCGCCAACGAATTGATCGACGCCTTTCCCGTTCATCGCGTGCGAATGAAAAACGGGAAATTGGAAGAGGCGTACGTAGGTTCGGGGGAAATGTCCTTGGGATGGTCAGGTACCTCGACGCCTCGCCTCGCGGCCTATTTTGACCGTCTGAAAATCATATTGCCCGAAGGCTATGAAACCGAGGTTAATCTCGGGATGGCGGATTGGGTGCACGATGCTTCAATTGTTCTCAAACGTGGCCTGATTGTGCTCATCGACTACGGCCGTCCGGCCTGGGATTATTATGCCGAAGAGCGCACCGGCGGGACGTTGCGTGGATTTAAGGATCATCGCGTGCTGGGACTTTCCGAACTTCTCGCCGCAGGCTCGCAGGCCGATTGGACGAGTGATGTTGATTTCACAAGTCTGGCTCTGGACGCGAAAGAGGCGGGTCTTGAGCCGCTGGCATTTATGGAAATGGGGACGTTTCTGAAGATGGGAATGCAGAATGCGGAGTGCGGAGTGCGGAATAAAAATAAGTTTCCGTCTGCTGCATATTCCGAAATCCGCACTCCGAATTCCGCATTCAAATACCTGCTTCACCCCGACGGTCTTGGCGCGCAGTTCCATGTTCTTATTCTGGGGAAAAATCTGGATTCACGGGAATGGACTTTTGAGCACAACCTCATCGGCCGCTTGGGATTGAGCGTATGAACGTTCGCGCCTTGTTGTTGGATCTGGATGGAACGCTGATTGATTCCACAGCGGATTTGTCGGAATCGGTCCGTCATATTCAAAGCCATTACGGCGTGCCGCTGAGTACGAATAACGAAGTGGCCTCCTTCATCGGCGATGGCATTGGCATGCTGGTCGCGCGCGCGCTCCCCGCATTTGAAACTGAAACGCATGACGAAGCGGTGGAATTGCTAAAAGAGTTCTATCGAAGACACTGCATGGTCCATACGGTCGTTTATCCCAGTGTTTTAGAAACATTAAAGACGTTGTCGGGAATCAAAATGGCGGTTGTGACCAATAAACCCGAACGGGTATCACGGCGAATTTTGACGGGCATGGGATTTGATCCTTATCTCTCCGCGATCGTGGGAGGCGATACGCTTCCGGAAAAAAAGCCGGATCCTCAACCCCTGTGGCATGCCTTGACGCTGTTGGGGTGTCCACGCGAATCCGCCGCGATGGTGGGGGACAGTCACGTCGATGTAGAAGCCGGCCGCGCAGCGGGAGTGCGCACCATCGGAATTCTTTCCAACATAGGCGATCAAGCCGCGCTGCGCGCGGCGGGGCCGGATTATTTGATCCATAATTTTTCAGAGTTGGTACAACTTCAGTTATAATTCACCGCTACCAATTTTGCTGGGGTGGCTGAGCGGTCAAAAGCAGCAGACTGTAAATCTGCCCGGGTTTCCCGTACGTAGGTTCAAATCCTACCCCCAGCACCATTTATAAAACTTCAAGTGGCTGAGCGGTCAAAGCAGCAGACTGCCCCATCCTTGATGAGGCACTCGCGTAGCGAGTGCTATATCGATGGGGCTGCACCGTCTATTAAGCCGCCTTCGGCGGCGATAACAAGAGGACGGTGCTGTAAATCTGCCCGGGTTTCCCGTACGTAGGTTCAAATCCTACCCCCAGCACCATTTTTAATTCACCAACATAAGCCACTTTTGGCTGTTCTCACCAAATTCTCAATCTTCCGTACACAGAAAACTCAACGAACGTAGAAACGGCCCGATTTATAGGTCTAAATCTGTGTGACAATTAATTTACTTTCGGTTGTGCACTCTTCCCTATACAAGAAAGTGTGCAAATCCAGCATTCCAACCTTTCGCAGCGGCCCCACGTTTTTGTCCCGTGCGCGCGCCGGATTTTAATAGTTTGTTTCCTTGCGCTTTTCTGCGTTGTCTCCACCGCGCCGGTCTTTGCCTCGTTTGAAGAATTGCCCACGGGCGCTCGCGCCGCGGGCTTGGGCGATGCATTTACCGCAATCGCCGACGATGTATATTCCACATACTATAACCCGGCCGGTCTCGCCCAGTTGCATCGCTCGGAATTCACGGCCTACTACTCGAAACTTTACGCGGGCCTTTCCGACGGATCAAATATTGCCCGCTCCTTTGTCGCTTACGGCCATCCCACGGAAAAGCGCGGGACCTTCGGTTTCAGCTACCTCTCACTCTCGCTCGCCGGCCTGTATTCGGAAAGCACGATGGGGCTGACCTATGCGACGGCCATCAAGGACAAATGGAATGTCGGCGGCACGCTCAAATTCCTGCGGAAATCCTATGGCAGCGATACCTATACGCAGAACGCCATCAATTCCGACACCGGCGCTTCACTGGGCGGCGCCGATCCCCTCTTTGCGGCGAATGGCAGCTCCAAATCTGGTGAGAGTTTCGACTTGGGGGTGCAGTATCGGTTGTCGAAAATTTACGGACTGGGATTCGCCATCCTGAACGCCAATTCGCCGAACATGGCGCTGTCTCCGTCGGATACGGATAAGGTCAGCTCCGTCTATAAACTGGGACTGGCTCGCCGCACCAAGACCTCTTCCGTGTCGGCGGAAGTGTCGATGCGGACGTTTACGACGGATGAGTATCGTTTGAATCTGGGCGCGGAACGGTGGTTCTCCGGCGGCTTTGGCGTGCGCGGTGGTCTGGGTC